>JAEEGL017288073.1_pt1 | contig 10767 bp, 11 predicted proteins | sample 9134231 | NCBI WGS metagenome assembly JAEEGL01 (sample SAMN16246548, study PRJNA631951) | gut metagenome | biome: gut microbiome; feature: rumen; material: fiber-attached | host: Bos | place: Iran: Karaj | collected 2018-10
CCCGGGCCTCTCTGCTCCATGAACTCGGTGAACATACCGACCTCATAGCAGTCTCTCCACTCCTGGGTCATGGCCTTGAGGATGTGCTCGCGGACAGCTCTGTCTTTCCAGTAGGGGATAATAACCTTCTCCTGGATGTCCAGCTGCTCCTGGGTTACGGTGAAGTTCACGAGCTTTCTGTCATTCATGACATGCATGTCTTCCAGGGTATGGCAGCAAAGCTCCGGGAATGTCGGGGAGCACTGCGGGTCTACGCCCTTTTCGCCGACAAGCAGCTCATCATCGCCGAGATACAGGGTCTTTCTGGAGAAATACTCCTTCAGGACAAGTGCTCTCAGGACCGGGATGGATACCGCGCCCTCATACTTCTTGTAAACCTCAGTCTCGATCACTGCTCTTTCCAGATCCAGATGGGGCTGGGTGGAATGGCTGATTCTTCTGAGTCTCTTGATTCTCTCTGTGCATCCGCGCTCATTGTCCTTTAACAGTCCCTCAGGGGTATTGACGTTAAAGGAAATATCAACTTTCTCTGCCATGATCTTTATCCTCCTATTAATACTTTTGTGAATCCATGCTCTTCGAACATGGATTTAAAATGTTCCATAAGTTCTTTCGCCGGTTTTTCCATCGTCTCCTCGTCGTAGGGACGATCCAGGGACGCATATTTTCCCCTGCCGATGTCGTGATAGGGAAGGAGGTTGACCTGCCGCACCTTCACATGTTTTTCGTCAAGGAACCGGATCACCTGGTTCATGAATTCGTCTGTGGCATTCACTTTGCCGATGACGGGGATTCTCGCGTAGATTCCCGCGCCGTCCTCGCTGAGCTTTACGAGATTCTCAAGGATAAGCTCATTGTCCACGCCGATGTATGTCCTGTGTTCTTCCTCATCCATCAGCTTGATGTCATACAGGAACACATCCACCCAGGGGATAAGGCGCTTCAGGTTCTCGTAGGGGGTGTAGCCGCTGGTATCAATGAAGACGCTGATGCCTTCCCTGTGGAGTTTCCTGCAGAGCTCCTCGAGATAATCGATGTTCTGGGTCATCACCTCGCCGCCGGAGAGCGTCACGCCGCCGCCGGACTGCTCGTAAAAGACCTGGTCCTTCTTCGCTTCCTTCACCAGCTCATCCACGGTGTACTCTTTTCCCGCGATCTCCCTGGCTTCCTTGATGCACCAGTCCGTGCATACGCCGCAGGCTGTGCATTTCTCCCGGTCAAACACCAGTTTTCCGTCCACGACGGAATTGGCTCCCGAAGGACATTTCACAACGCACTTCCCGCAGACGACACATTTGTTCCGGTGAAAGATAAGCTCTTTCTCAAATCTCTGGCTCTCCGGATTGTGGCACCAGCGGCACTTCAGGGGACATCCCTTGAAAAATATCGTGGTGCGGACACCGTCGCCGTCATGGGTTGAGAATTTCTGAATGTTAAAAACAAGTGGTTTCCTGTCCAATGTCATCACCCCGTTTCCGGAACTGGAATCGATTTTAGACTACAGTCTAGTTTTATATCTTGATTGTACACTATGCATATGTAAAATGCAACGCTCCGCGGGCATTTTATACAATAATTTTTATTCATGTTATTTACAGGCGATTATTCTGCGTTCCCGCTTCCCCGCAGGGCCAGAACCGCCAGCAGTAGGGCAAGAGAGCCGGCGATCAGCTTGTTTGCCATATAGGCGGCGCCCCAGGCCGGCGGCACCAGGGATGTCACGAAGGCCATCTGGCCGCCGAACACGTAGGCCCCGGAGACGGAGAACGCGGCATTCAGGATCTGTCCCCGCCGGTCCATCCTGGAATACAGGGGCAGCATGGCAAGGCTCTGGGTCAGGCTGAGGATCAGGCCTACCACCGCCTCATTGTTTATGCCCAGAAGCTGCCCTGCCCTCTCGATCGGGCCGGAGAGCTTCTCCAGGGCAATCTTTGAGAGAACCAGGCCGCCGCAGCACACAATCACCATGCGGAGGACCATGTACAGCATCTCACTCACCAGGGACTGGTCCACGGGACAGTACTCCGGCGCAAATACACCTGTCACGGCAATGGCAAAAAACACGAAGCTGATGATGCGGATCAGGTTCCCGAACAGGATCAGCACCTTCATGGTCGCGGAAGGCGCCGTGCGGAAAGCCGCGATAAGGACGGCGCAGAGGAATATAACCGGCAGGAGGTTGACAAGCAGGACGGGAACCGGGATCCCGATAAGGGCGCCGCAGAGGAACAGGCCTACCGGCAGGGGTATCAGGCCGAAAATAAAGCCCTGCATCAGCCCGGGGATCTCCTCCCGCTGCACCGCGGCCAGAAATACCGGGAGCTGGTAGCCTACTGTCATGCCCAGCCCTCCGGCTACCATGGCGCCGGTAAAGCAGGCGAGGGCCGGCGTCTGCGCCACCCGCTGCGCAATCCCCAGCGCCCCCATGTCGGGCGCGAGAAGGCTGCCGATAAAAAGGGACGGGTCGAAGGGAAGCCTTTCGCCGAGCCCGGCGATGGCCTCCGCATTTCCCGTCACAAAAGAAACGCCGATGGAATAGAGTCCCACTGTGCTGAGCGCAAGCCCTCCCATTGTGGAAAGCCCCCGGTCAAATTCCGGGGCAAAACCCAGCTTTCCGCCCAGGATCTTGTCGAGCAGGCCCAGGGCGGCAAAGCCCAGCATAATTAATACAAAAACGTTCATATATTCCGGCTCCTTGTGCCAGTCACTCAGTAGCTGCGGATATGGTCTCCTTCTTCCTCTCCGGTTTTCTCGATTTTCCGGACAGTCACATTGTACCTGGAACGCTCATTGACGGCCACAAAGACAGTCTCCCCCTCTTTGCGGCCCCGGATGGCTTTTCCCAGCGGGGATTCAATACTGATCCGCCCTTCCATGGAATTGCCGCGGATGCTGGTTACCAGGCGGTAGACTTCTTCCTCGTCATCATCCTCAAAATACAGGGTCACCGTATCATTGAGGCCCACCTCGTCCGATTCCGATTCATCGGAAATCAGCTGCGCCGTCTTCAGCATTTTTTCCAGGTAACTGATACGGCTCTCATTCTGCCGGTTAAAACGCTTTGCCGCGTAATACTCAAAGTTCTCGCTGAGATCCCCCTGGGCCCTCGCTTCCTTCACATCCTCCAGGGCCTTCGGGCGCACCACCAGCTTCCGGTGGTTGATCTCCTCCTGTATTTTTTCCACGTCGCTTCTGGTCAGCCGTTCTCCCATGATGTCTCCCCTATTGCTTTCAGATATCTTGCCAGCGCGTCCTTCCAGTCCGGAAGGGGCGTAAACCCGCTCGCGGAAAGCTTGCTGCGGTCCAGCCGGCTGTTGAACGGCCTCGCCGCCTTCGACAGCCCGTACTCTTCCGTCGTCACCGGGATCACCTTTGTGTCCATGCCGGCCTGGCGGTAAATCTCGCAGGTAAAGTCATACCAGGAGATGTATCCCCCCTCGTTGGTCGCGTGGTAATATCCGTATTTTTCCGTTTCCGCCATGTCCACCAGGAGCCTCGCCAGGTCCAGGGTGTAGGTGGGCGTACCGATCTGGTCCTTCACAACCCTGACGGTGTCATGGGTTTTTCCCACATTCAGCATGGTGCGGATAAAGTTTTTGCCGTTCGTCCCGAAAACCCACGCGATGCGGACGATAAAGTACTTTTCCAGGGTCCCGCTGACAGCCAGCTCCCCTCCCAGCTTGGAGGAGCCGTAGACGGAAAGGGGCGCGTAATCGGTGCAGTCCGGGTCCCAGGGAGTCTCCCCCTGCCCGTTGAAGACGTAGTCCGTGCTGATGTATATCATCTTCGCGTCAGCCTTCTTCGCGGCCTCCGCGATGTACCTCGTGCCGTCCGTATTGATGGCGCGGACCTTCTCCCGGTTCTCCTCGTCCTCCGCGGCGTCCACCGCCGTCCAGGCCGCGCAGTGCACCACCACGTCGGGCTTCAGGCTTTCTATGGCCTTTTCCACGGCATCCCTGTCCGTAATATCCAGCTGTATATAGGGCATGGCGGTGACGGCGGTATTGTCCGCGGCCCCGCTGTATGCCGGGGCGATATCGCTGCCCCATCCCTCATAGCCCCGGGCCGCCAGTTCATTCATCACATCATGTCCCAGCTGGCCGCCGACGCCAGTCACAAAAAATTTCATAATTCCTCCCGGTTCACAACAGGGGCGCCAGCGGCGCCCCATCTTCTCACATACGATATCCGTACATCTTATCAAAATACTGCTGGTACTCCCCGCTCACGATGTGCTCCCACCAGTCACGGTTGTTCAGGTACCAGTCAATGGTTGCCGGGATACCCGTATCAAAGGTGTATTCCGGTTTCCAGCCCAGCTCGGTCTCAATCTTCGTCGGGTCCATGGCGTACCGCAGATCATGGCCCGGACGGTCTGTCACGAACTCGATCAGGCTTTCCGGCTTGTCCAGGGCGCGGAGGATGGTCTTCACCACCTCCAGGTTTGTGCGCTCATTGTGGCCGCCGATATTGTAAACCTCGCCCACACGGCCTTTCCGCACCACCAGGTCGATGGCGGAGCAGTGGTCCGTCACGTACAGCCAGTCGCGGACATTTTCCCCGGTCCCGTACACCGGCAGCTTCTCATCCGCCAGCGCACGGCTGATGATAAGCGGAATCAGCTTCTCCGGGAAATGATACGGCCCGTAGTTGTTGGAGCAGCGGGAAATGGTCACGGGCAGGCCGTAGGTCCGGTGATAGGCCAGGACAAACAGGTCCGCCGAAGCCTTCGAGCTGGAATAGGGGCTGGAGGTGTGGATCGGCGTCTCCTCCGTGAAGAACAGGTCCGGCCTGTCAAGGGGCAGGTCGCCGTAAACCTCGTCCGTGCTCACCTGGTGATAGCGGGTGATGCCGTAGGTGCGGCAGGCGTCCAGGAGCGTGGTGGTGCCCAGGACATTGGTCCGCACGAAGGACTCCGGGTCGGTGATGGAACGGTCCACATGGCTCTCCGCCGCGAAGTTTACGATGATGTCGGGCTTTTCCTTCTCAAACAGGTCAAAAATGAATTTCCGGTCCGCGATATCCCCGCGCACAAAGCGGTAATTCGGCTTTCCTTCCAGCGGGGCCACCGTCTCCAGGTTTCCCGCATACGTAAGGAGATCCAGGTTGATGAACTCATCCTCCGGATACTTATTCACCATATAATGCATGAAGTTGCCGCCGATAAAGCCGGCGCCGCCGGTTACGATAAATTTCATAGTCATTTCCTCTGCTTATTTCGACTGATATTTGTGATGAAGCTTCGTCCGGTCCACATATTTGCCGTCCAGGACATCCTTCAGGTACTTTCCGTACTGGTTCTTCTTGTAGATCTCGTAGGCCGCCAGCACCTCTTCCTCGCTGATCCAGCCGTTGAGATAGCCAATCTCCTCCAGGCACGCAATCTTCCTGTGCTGGTGCGTCTCCACGGTTTTGACGAAATTCGTCGCCTCCACGAGGGACTCGTGGGTCCCGGTGTCAAGCCAGGTATAGCCCTGCCCCAGGAGTGTCACGTCCAGCTCCCCGTTTTCCAGGTAAATGCGGTTCAGGTCGGTGATCTCCAGCTCGCCTCTGGCAGAGGGCTTAAGGTTCTTCGCGTACTCCACCACCCGGTTATCGTAAAAATAGAGTCCCGTCACGCAGTAATTGGACTTGGGCTTCTGCGGCTTCTCCTCGATGGAAACCGCCCGGCCCTCGCTGTCGAATTCCACGATGCCGAACCGCTCCGGATCGTCGACATAATAGCCGAAAACCGTAGCGCCCCTCTCCTTGGCGGACGCCTCGCGGAGCTTCTGCCTGAGGCCGTTCCCCTGGAAAATGTTGTCGCCCAGGACCATGGCCACGCTGTCTTTCCCGATGAACTCTTCGCCGATGATAAAGGCCTGTGCCAGCCCGTCAGGGCTCGGCTGCACCTTATAGCTCAGGTTGATGCCGAACTGGTGGCCGTCGCCCAAAAGCGCCTCAAACCGCGGCGTGTCCTCCGGCGTGGAGATGATCAGGATATCCCGGATATTCGCGTTCATCAGGACGGAAAGGGGATAATAGATCATCGGCTTGTCATAGACAGGCAGAAGCTGCTTTGACGTCACCATGGTCAGCGGATACAGTCTCGTGCCGGACCCCCCGGCCAGAACAATTCCTTTCATAAAACAATCCTCCTCCGGTCAGGCATCAGTATCCGAACACGCCGTCCAGCGATTCGTCATTCTGTACCCAGTCCTCATTTACATCCACAATACGGTAGCTGTCCTTGTCATCCCGGACATAGACCTTGGTGATTCCGGCATTGATGACCTGCCGCTTGCACATGGAGCAGCTGCTGGAATTTGCCACGTATTCCCCCGTCTGGGCGTCCACGCCCGTCAGGTACAGGGAGGCGCCCAGCATGCGGTCGCGGGCCGCGCTGATGATGGCGTTGGCCTCCGCATGGACGCTGCGGCATATCTCGTACCGCTCGCCTCTCGGGATCTTCAGCTTTTCCCGGATGCACCAGCCCACCTCGGTGCAGTTTTTCCTGCCTCTCGGGGCGCCGTTGTACCCGGTGGAAACCACCTCATCATTATTCACGATAACCGCGCCGTAGCGGCGGCGCAGGCATGTGCTGCGCTGCGATACCATCTCCGCCAGGTCCAGATAATAATTAACCTTGTCTCTTCTTTCCATGTACTCCCCCGGTATTAACTGTTGTTCATGGCTGCCAGCTTTTCCGCCTGGTCGGCGGCGGTCAGGCTGTCGAGGATCTCGTCCAGGTCGCCGTCCATCACCTGGTCAATCTTATAGATGGTCAGCTTGATGCGGTGGTCCGTCACTCTCCCCTGCGGGAAGTTGTAGGTGCGGATCTTCTCGGAACGGTCCCCCGTGCCGATCTGGCTGCGGCGGTTTGCCGCCTCCTCGCTCTGGCGCCGCATAAGCTCCAGGTCATACAGCTTGGAACGGAGCAGGGCGAACGCCTTCGCCTTGTTCTGCAGCTGCGATTTCTCGGTCTGGCTGTAAATCACGATCCCCGTGGGTATATGCGTCAGGCGGACCGCCGAGTCCGTCGTGTTGACGCACTGCCCGCCGTTTCCGGACGCGCGCATGACGTCGATGCGGATATCCTTCTCATCGATCTGGACATCCACCTCCTCCGCCTCGGGCATAATCGCCACGGTTGCCGTGGAGGTGTGGATGCGCCCGCCGGATTCCGTCACCGGCACGCGCTGCACCCGGTGCACGCCGCTCTCATATTTCAGGCGGGAGTACGCGCCGCTTCCGTTGATCATGAAATCAACTTCCTTGCATCCGCCGATCCCGCTCTCGCTCAGGTTGACCAGCTCCGTCTTCCAGCCGCGCGCCTCGGCGTAATGCACATACATGCGGTACAGCTCCGCCGCGAAGAGCGCGGCCTCGTCCCCGCCGGCGCCGGCGCGGATCTCGACGATAACGTTCTTCTCATCGTTGGGGTCCTTCGGCAGGAGGAGTATCTTCAGCTTCTGCTCCAGGCTTTCCTTCTTCTTCCTGGCCTGGGCAAGCTCCTCCTTCGCCATCTCCCGGAGCTCCTCGTCGCTCTCCTCCTCCAGGAGGAGGAGGCTTCCGTCAATGTCCTCCTTCGCGCGGCAGTACTCCCGGTAAGCTTCCACGATAGGCGCCAGATCAGCCTGCTCCTTCATGAGCCTGCGGAATCTCGCCGCGTCCGCGGCCACATCCGGCTCCGCAATCAGGTTCATCAGCTCCTCGTAGTGCCTTACCAGGTCTTCCAGTCTGTCAAACATTTGCCCCTCCGGCATTTCTCTTCTGACTATAATGATACTCTGCGGCCACCACCCGGTCAAGTCCGGCCAGGTCCTGCAGAATGCGTATTTTCGTGAATCCGGCCTCCTCCAGGAGCGCTTTCACCGCCTCCCCCTGGTCGAAACCGATCTCAAAATAAACCTTCCCCCCGCAGACCAGGTGCGCCGGGCTTTCGGACGCGAGGATCCTGTAAAACAAAAGCCCGTCCGGGCCGCCGTCCAGGGCAGTCCGGGGCTCATGATCCCTTACCTCCGGGGAAAGGGTCTCTATCACCGGGCCGGCGATATACGGCGGGTTTGACACAATCACGTCAAAGCGGTCCCCTTCCGGGATCTGCCGGAACATGTCGCTCTGGGCCAGCACCAGGGTCCTGGTCTCCCCCGCTTCCACTGTGAAGTCTGTCCTCCAGGGGTCGTCGGAAATATGCTCCGCCGATGCCCGCGTTACGCCCTTCTGCCCGAAAAACAGCCTCCTGGCGTTGCGGTTGGCCACAGCCAGGGCCTCCCGGGAGATGTCCGTCGCGCAGACAGCGGCATATTTCCCCCGCACTGCCAGGGACAGGGCGATGCACCCGGAACCCGTGCACACATCCAGGACCGCGAGGCTTTCCGAGGCGCACTCGGAGAGCACCGTTTCCGCCAGGACCTCCGTGTCCTGCCGCGGGATGAGGACGTGTTCATTTACCTCAAATTCCAGGCCCATAAAGGACGCGGTTCCCAGGATGTGCTGGAGCGGCACGCGGCGGGCCCGCTCCGCGAGCATCCGCATATAGCGGTCCATGCCCTTTTCCAGGCGGTCCTGCCGGACCGGCCTGTCCTGTTCCATGAAATAGTGGACCCGGTCTGTGGAAAATGCCTCCGCCATCAGGTACCAGGCATCCAGCTCCGCCTCCGCCACACCGGCCCCGGAGAGCATGCGTGTTCCTTCCCTGAGGAGCTCCCTCCAGGTCGGGCCCGTCTCTTCTGTCCTGCGGATCGTCATACCGCCTTCGGGATCTCCGCCTCCGTCCCGGCGCCCGTCTCCTCTGGGGTCTTTGTCCCCGTCCCGGCGCCCGTCTCCTCCGGGATCACCGTGTCCGGGAAATTCTCCCGGAGATAGGCCTTCCAGTCAAATACGGCTTCCGTCGCCGTGATGGCCACCTCTATCATGGAATCGTCCGGCTCCGTCGTCGTCAGGGCCTGCATGCAGAGTCCCGGCTTCGCCACGATATCAGACAGCTTCGAGCTGCTGCGGCCCGCCTTCTGCAGGACCTCGTAGGAGATTCCGGCGATCACCGGCACCAGGACGATGCGGCTCAGGATCCGCATGCCGATAGTGTCCACCCGTACCACCATGAAAACCAGGATGCTGATCATCATGACAATCAGGAGGAAGCTGGTGCCGCACCTCTTATGCTCCTTGGAGCTCTTCCGCACATTCTCCACCGTCAGGGGCAGGCCGTGCTCCACGCAGTTGATGCACTTGTGCTCCGCGCCGTGGTACATAAAGGTCCTCCGGATATCCTCCATCCGGGAAACCAGCTTGATATACGTGATAAAGATGGCAACGCGGATCAGGCCCTCGATAAAGGCCATGAGGGAATCCGAGGAGATAAAACGGCGGAACAGCCCGGCGATGAGCAGCGGGAGCACCATGAAGATACCGATGGCCGCGATGAAGGAAAAAGCCATCACCGCCCCCATGATTATCTTCTCCAGCTTTTCCCCGAAAACCCTGTCCAGGAACTGTTCAAACCGGGAAGGCTCCTCCGGCTCTCCCTCTTCCTCCGCGAAAATCTCCGCGGAATAATTCAGCGTCCGCATTCCCACAATCATGGAATCCGCAAACCGGAATACGCCGCGGATAAAAGGCAGGCGGAGCAGGGCATGCTTTTCGGTAATGCTGTGATACTCGTGCTTCTTCAGGGCAATGCCGCCGCCGGGACGCCTGACCGCCACCGCGTAGTTTTCCCGGTTCATCATCATGATGCCCTCGAGCACAGCCTGTCCGCCGATACCCGAATACTTCATAAGCTCAGCACTCCTTTTTGTTCGAGTCCCGCTCGCGGGACTTACGCGCCGCGCGCGGGCTGCCGTCAGGCAGCCGCTTCTATTGCATGAACAACCCGGCTCACACACCCTGCCCGGCGAAGAACATCATGATTGCCAAAAACGCGCCCACAACATAGACAAGAATCTCCAGGATACCTGTCACGAGGAATTTACGCGCCCCTGCAATGCCTTCCTTTCCTGCCTTTGCGGCAAATACCGTTCCCGCAACAGACAGCACCAGGCACGGCAATGGTGATAAAAACATACTCATCAAGCCCACAAATGCAAAGATCGTATAAAGCGCACCTCTGCCTGTAGGGGCTTCAAGTATTGCTGCAAGTACCAGACAGATCACTGTGACTGCCAGAACAAAGATCGGAATTAGAGTCAGTACCTTTGACTTCGAATAACTGCTGTTCTTCATAAAGTCTTCACTCCTCCTTCTTTTCCAGCGTTTCCTTCTTTTCCCGCTTTTCCCTCTTTTCTCTCTTTTTGCGCCGCTGTTCCCGGTTTTTTTCCTCTGAAGCAAAAATCTCGACAGCCGCGTCGGTCAACTCATCCGGCCAGACTCTTCCGGAAGAAATTATTTTCGCCCAGGGACAGAGCTTTTCATAATCATCGTCAAACACGATTGTGTACGGCGGGCCGCAGCGGTCGTTTACGTCCATATACAGATGCCGTCCTTCGTCTATAATTTCGTATACATCCCAGTCGCTCAGCCCATTCTCCAGACGATCAAATATTTCTTTGGTGATCTCATATAAGTGATAGGAACCGCCGCCCCCGCGTTCCGCGGTGTATATTCCGGTCGCCTCATCATAACAGGCCTTCCAGCCGATACCTGTTTTAAACTGCATGCCTTCTCCTCTCCCGCTTCCGGTTTTCTTTAAGCATACCATAAGATCCTTCGATTGATTCATCTAAATGTCATTCAAGTCCCGCTCGCGGGATTTGCGCGCCGCGCGCGGGTGCATCACCGCTGAGATAA
>JAEEGL010264085.1_pt1 | contig 10766 bp, 7 predicted proteins | sample 9134231 | NCBI WGS metagenome assembly JAEEGL01 (sample SAMN16246548, study PRJNA631951) | gut metagenome | biome: gut microbiome; feature: rumen; material: fiber-attached | host: Bos | place: Iran: Karaj | collected 2018-10
GACGCGTTCTGTCGTTGAAGGTATTTCTTCAATGATCGCTGCGATACCGGATGCGGATGCCGATGCAAATGCGGAAGCAATGAACGAGAATCTGCACTGCGTCAAGGATATCGAGGTGACGTATGCGATCCGGACCACGACGATCAACGGCGTGGAGATCCACGAAGGCGATTATATGGCACTCTCCGGCAAGGATATCTTAGGATGCGGTCCGACGATTGAAGGCGTCGTAAAAGAAGCCGTCCGCCGCGCGGCCGACACGGACACGGCTATGATCACGCTGTATTACGGTGCGGACGTGACGGAGGAAGATGCCGAGGCGCTGAGGCGTGAGGTCGAGAAGATCGTTTCGGATGCCGAGGTCGAAGTCGTTTACGGCGGACAGCCGGTATACGCATATTTCATTGCGGTCGAATAAACAGCCGAAAGGCTGATCATAAAAAACGCATCCTCGGGATGCGTTTTTTCATCTGAACATATAAGAGAATGGACATTACAGACAGTGTAAAATCGATCAAAGGGATCGGAGAAAAGAAGGCGGCTGATTTAGCCCGTCTTCAGATCCGTACGGTCAAAGACCTGCTTGAATACTATCCGCGAGGGTATGAGACGTATGAACTGCCCGTTACGATCCGGCAGTCGTCCTATCGCGATTTTGCGGCCGTGGAAGGCGTCCTGATGCAGACGCCTGTCACGCGGTATGTAAAGCAGTATAAGATCACGACAACGATGATCCGCGATCAGGAGGGAACGATGATGGAACTCTCCTGGTTCAACATGCCGTATCTGTCGAAGACATTGAAACCGGGCCTTCAGTATGTGTTCCGCGGAAAGATCGGCGGCTACGGGGCACTGCGTAAAATGCAGCAGCCTCAGATCATCAAAAAGGCAGATTATACGGCTCTGACGACCACTTTACAGCCTGTTTACCCTTTGACGAAAGGCGTGACGAAGAAGGCTGTTTCGGACGCGGTACGGGCAGCTCTCGATGAAGGGTATGTGCTGCCGGAGACTCTTTCTGAGGAACTGAAGAAAGATTACGGGCTGATGGACCTGCAATGCGCGGTCCGGGAGATTCACTTCCCGCAAAGCAAAGCAAGCGTGATTCCGGCAAGACGGCGTCTGGTGTTCGAGGAATTCTACCGTTTCATCGTGAACGTGCGGCGCATGAAGGAAGCTGTCGATGCCGAGCCGAATACCTTTGTGATCCGTGAGAAAGAGGAGACCGACCGGCTCGTTTCATCGCTGCCCTATCAATTAACAGGCGCCCAGGAAAGGGTCCTGCATGAGATCCGGTGCGATCTTTCCGGAAGTAATGTCATGAACCGGCTCGTTCAGGGCGACGTCGGCTCGGGCAAGACGATCGTCGCGTTTCTGGCAATGTACGAGACCGCGCTGAACGGCTGGCAGTCCGCGCTCATGGCGCCGACAGAGGTGCTGGCGCGTCAGCACTATGACAATTTCAGAAAACTTTCCGATCAGTACGGTCTGGGACTTTCAATCGAACTGTTGACCGGCTCGATGAGCGCGAAGGAGAAAAGAGAGGCCTATGAGCGGATAGCGACTCATCGGACGGATATCGTTGTCGGTACGCACGCCCTGATACAGGAAAAAGCCCATTATGAAGACCTTGCGCTCGTCATTACGGACGAACAGCATCGATTCGGCGTCAGTCAGCGGCGCGCATTGTCAGAAAAAGGACGGTCTCCGCATGTGCTCGTCATGTCCGCTACTCCGATCCCGCGTACGCTTGCCCTGATTCTCTACGGCGACATGGACATCTCGGTGATGGACGAACTGCCGAAGAACCGGCTTCCTGTCAAGAATGCCGTCGTGGACATAGGATACCGGGGGAAAGCTTATTCATTTATCCGCAAGCAGGTCGACGAGGGGCATCAGGCCTATGTGATCTGCCCGATGGTCGAGGAGTCTGAGACTTCCGAAGGAGAGAACGTGGAGGATTACGCGAAAGTCCTGCGTCAGGCACTTCCTCCGTACATCCGCGTAGAATTCCTGCACGGAAAGATGAAGAACGATGAAAAGGAGGCTTTGATGTCGGCCTTTTCAAAGAATGAGATCCAGGTGCTCGTTTCGACGACGGTCATCGAGGTCGGCATCGACGTGCCGAATGCAACGGTGATCATGATAGAGAATGCCGAGCGCTTCGGCCTGGCACAGCTGCATCAGCTTCGGGGGCGCGTAGGCCGCGGGAACTGCCAGTCCTACTGCATCATGGTCGACACGACCGTCAGCGAGGAGTCAAAGAAGCGGCTGCAGGTGCTGAACGAATCAAACGACGGGTTCTTCATTGCTTCGGAAGATCTGAAGATGCGCGGACCCGGAGATTTCTTCGGGCTAAGGCAGTCGGGCGACATTGCTTTCAGGATGGGCGATATCTATACGGATGCCGCAATTCTGAAGCAGGCGGAAGAAGCGGCAGAGAAGACGCTTTCCGAGGAAAACGTGAAGGGGGCTGCGGCTGTCCTGTAAACTGAAAGCGGCACATCCGAAGGCGCGATGTGCTTTGAATGATGAGACCATAGGTGAAAAAGGAGTACGATATGACTTTCAAGGATATCGAGAAGTTCCAGGATTCGCTCATCGACATGGGAATCGGCGGAAACGATCTGGCACTCTATGTGGATTTCAAGCCCGTCTACCGGTATATGACCGGATATCAGGACATCTGGAAGAACATCCCGACAAATAAGGACACCATGTACAAGATGTTCTCGATGACAAAACCGATCACGTGTGTGGCGGCGATGCAGCTTTTTGAAAAAGGGAAGTTCTTATTGAACGATGCACTGGCGGATTATCTTCCGGAATTCATGCATATGAAGGTCCGTGTAGGGAAGGATCCGGCAGCGATCTGCACGGCGGATGAGCCGGAATACACGCTGAAGGACGCGGAAAAGAAGATCGAGATCCAGCATCTGTTCTCGATGAGTGCCGGACTGGACTATAACCTGAAGGCTGAACCTGTGCTGGAACTGATCCGGAAGACCGATGGACGGTTTACGACGGCGGAATTCATTAAAGCGGTCGCGAAGAGCCCGCTGTCCTATGAGCCGGGAACGCACTGGGCATACAGCCTCGCTCACGACGTGCTCGGACGGCTGATCGAAATATGGTCCGGAATGAGTTTCGGAGAATATCTGAAGAAGAACATTTTCGATCCGTTGGAGATGGAAACGGCATCGTTCCATCCCTCGAAGGAAATGGAAGGGCGTTATATGATCCGGTGCGGCTTCGGCACTGACGGAAAGACCTTCGTCCCGGGCGAGCAGCAGAATCCATACCAGGTCAGTCCCAATCTGGAGTCCGGAGGCGCAGGTCTGTCGATGACTGTCGACGATTATGCAAAATTCACCTGTGCACTGGCAAACCGCGGCGTCGGAGAAAACGGCGCGAGGATCCTGGCCGGGAGAACGGTCGACCTCATGAAAGAGAATTACCTTAACCCGCAGCAGTACAGGGACATCTACGCGTCGCAGATCGCGCGTCAGGGATACGGTTACGGTCTCGGCGTGCGAACGCTCGTGGACCGCGCTCAGAGCGGAACGGCGAGTCCCGCCGGTGAATTCGGCTGGGGAGGCGCATGGGGCACATATATGCTCGTTGATACTGACAATAAGCTTGCGATCGTCTATGCTGAGCAGGGCGTGGACACGAAGGGCCTGTATATCCAGCGGCGCGTCCGGAACCTGGCGTATGCCGCGCTCGAATGGGAGGGAATCATCTGATGCTTGGATGGGAACACGGGGCAGGCTTCATCGCAGGTCTGCTGCTGACAGGATGCGTCTATTTATTTCTGACTTCTAAAAAACAGGAAAAATCGCTGAAGGGCGGATTAAGATGGCTGAGGAATTTTCTGACCTTCAGAAAGATCTATCTGGAGGCGGTTCTCCGATTCCTGTATATCCTGACAACCTGCTTTGTCGTCGCGACGGGATTCCTGATGATCTTTGAGCGGGGATGGAGGGGGCTTCTTCTGATGATCGTCGGACCGGTCGCAGTCCGCATCGTTTATGAACTGCTGATGCTGTTCATCGTACTCGTGAAAAACGTCATGGAAATCAATAATTCGATTCAGGGCAGGACTGAAAGCCCTGTCGTCATGGCGGATCCGGATGCTTTCAACAATGCACTCCAGAAGAAGGCGGACGAACTGGGCGAAGCCTTTGAGAAGAAGGAAAGCGATGCGGGCGAAGAAGAATGCGCAGCACCGCGGGCAGACGAACCGGGAGTCTTTAATGAGAACGGAACGGCGATCAAAGGAAAAAGCGGAGAGGATACCGGGAAACAGGATGCGTAGCCGGTCTGTGAAGACATGAAAAAAGAACCGATGCGAAAGCAACGGTTCTCTTTTTCCTTGGACTTATTTCAACACGTCCAGGAATTTTAAGATGCACAGGACCACACCGACCGTCGCGTAGATGTCGATCAGGCCGCCAAGGATCTTGAAGACGATGCCCAGGATCGGGATCTTTGCAAGGAGGCCGATCAGGAGGCTTGCGATCACGATCACGATGATGAAGATGATCAGCTGGACCAGGAAGGACTTCAGATCCTTCGGAGTGATCTTAAAAGGCGTAGGCCAAAGCTGTTTTAACAGATCCATAAGAGAGCTCCTTTCTCTGTGTTTTACTGATTTTACCATTGTACGGAACAAAATGCAAGTTCTGAAATGCTGCCTGATGAAAAAACATCGAGGGCATTTAAAAGGAAATCCCCGCTTGACAAAACCTGCTCCGTATAGTAATATACCATTCGTCGTCAGAACAGACAGGCTGAAGTGGCACAGGCGGTAGCGCACCTCATTGGTAGTGAGGAGGTCACGGGTCCGAGTCCCGTCTTCAGCTCTTAGAAGAGCAGCGAGTTTTCGCTGCTCTTTTTTGTTAAACGGCGGCGATAAAAAACGAACGGAAGACAAAAAAGTTCTTCCCTTAACGAACGCTTTGTTGTATACTTCATTTAATAGTGGGCTTATATCGCCTGACAGTGAAAAAGATCTGGAATCAGGAGGTTTTCTGCGATGGAACAGTTAAGATTCGGCTCGATGAAAGACGGCACGAACGTGTGTCTTTTCACGATGAAGAACAAGAACGGCATGGAAGCGGTCGTGACAGACCTTGGCGCAGGTCTCGTGGCCCTGCGTGTGCCGGATAAGAGCGGAAAGCTCATCGACGTCGTCACGGGCTACAGGACCGTGGAAGAGTATGAGAAGAACCCTGTGAATTTCGGCGCCTGCATCGGACGGAACGGCAACCGTATCGACGGTCCGGCCTTCACGCTGAACGGAGAAACCTACAAACTTCCGGAAACACAGCCGACCGTGAACCTGCATTCAGGCCCGAACGGGTATTGCCACCGCAAGTGGGACTATGAGACAGAAGTGGTCGAAGACTCGGAGACTGTCATTTTCTATCTGTTCTCAGAGGACGGCGATCAGGGCTTTCCGGGGAATCTGGATGTCGAGGTCTCCTATACGCTGACTGACGACAACGAGCTCATGATCGAGTATTACGGTCTGTCCGACAGGGACACGGTATTCAACATGACGAATCATACATACTTCAATCTGAACGGCCATGACTCCGGAACGGTACTGAATCATAAACTGACGCTTCTTTCGGACGCATACTGCCCGACAGACGCACGTCAGATCACGACCGGCGAAAAGAAGGACGTTACGGGTACGCCGTTTGATTTCCGCGAGGAAAAGACGATCGGCCGGGACATCTTTGCCGACGACGAGGATCTGATGATCGGACAGGGCTACGACCACAATTACATCATCAACGGCGGGCATGTAAAGGAAGATGCCGAGTACTTCGGCACTCTGACCGGCGACATCAGCGGCATCTCCATGGAAATGTACACGGATCTGCCGGATGTCCAGTTCTATGCCGCAAACAAGACCGACTATGCGAACGGCAAGGACGGCGCCTATTACGGAAAACATTGCGCCGCCTGCTTTGAAACGCAATATGCACCGAATGCGGTGAACCTGCCGGAATTCGTTTCCCCCGTCATCAAGGCGAACGAGGAAAGGACGAGCCTGACCGTTTACCGTTTTATTACGGAATAATAACACATACATGGGAAAAGACCTTTACATCGCCGAGAAACCCAGCGTGGCACTTGAATTTGCACGCGTTCTGGGGGTCCGCGGCGAACGGCGGGACGGTTTCGTGGAGTCGCAGGACGCCATTGTGACCTGGTGCGTAGGGCATCTGATAACGATGTCCTATCCTGAAGCTTATGATCCTGCCCTGAAGCGCTGGAGCCTGAATACGATACCGTTCATCCCACAGGAGTGGAAGTACGAGGTCATTGAAAGCGTCAGCAAACAGTTTAATATCGTAAAGAATCTGCTGAACCGTCCTGACGTGGAGACGATTTATGTCTGCACCGACTCGGGACGCGAAGGAGAGTATATCTACAGGCTCGTGCGTCAGGAAGCGCAGGTCCGTGGGAAGAAGGAGAAGCGGGTCTGGATCGACTCCCAGACTGAGGAAGAGATCAAACGCGGTATCCGCGAGGCCAAGGATCTGTCTGCGTACGACGATCTGGCGGCATCAGCCTATCTTCGTGCGAAGGAAGACTACCTGATGGGGATCAACTTTTCACGTGCGCTGACGCTGAAGTTCGGGGACACCTTGGCGTCCGCCATGAACAGGCAGCGTGCCGTGATCTCGGTCGGACGTGTCATGACATGCGTGCTCGGCATGGTGGTGCGAAGAGAACGCGAGATACGCGCGTTCGTTCCTTCAAAGTTTTACCGGGTAGCGGGACTGCTGGAAGGATTCGACGCCGAATGGAAAGCCGTGGAGGGCACGAAGTACTTCGGCTCACCTCTGCTCTACAAAGAAAACGGTTTTAAAAAGCGTGAAACCGCAGAGGAACTCGTTCGCTTCCTCGAAGAAGAAAAACCCGTCAGGATGACGGTTCGTCAAAACGAGAAGAAGACGGAGCAGAAAAAACCGCCGCTCCTGTTTAACCTGGCGGAACTGCAGAATGAGTGTTCCAAGCGGTTCAAAAAGTCTCCCGATGAAACGCTTTCCATCGTGCAGGAACTGTATGAGAAAAAACTGGTGACTTATCCGCGAACCGATGCGCGTGTACTTTCAAGCGCGGTCGCGAAGGAGATCGGGCGCAATATCTCGGGCCTTCAGCGATTCGAACCGGTCAGGGGCTATGCTTCCGAGATCCTCGAGAAAAAGAGCCACGTCGGCATTGAACGTTCGATCTACACCGATGACAAGAAGATCACGGACCACTACGCGATCATTCCGACAGGTCAGGGGCTCTCTGCTTTCGGCTCGCTGAATCCTGTGGCCAAGCAGGTCTATGAGCTGATCTGCCGGCGTTTTCTGTGCATCTTCTTCCCGAACGCGAAGTACGAGAAGATCTCACTGGAATTGGAGTGCAGAAATGAGCGTTTCTTCGCTAATTTCCGCTTTTTGAAGGACGAGGGATACCTGAAGGTCTATCAGAACGCCCGAAGCGCAAAAACGACTGAAAAGGCCGAAAACGGCGCAAATACGGTAGATGGGAACAAGCCGGCGCAGGAAGGAGGAGCGGAAGTCGATTCTGACGACGCCGATCTGCTGAAGAGGCTTGAAAACATACGGAAGGGCGCTGTACTGCCGGTGAAGGGATTCGAGATCCGGGAAGGCGAAACGAGTGCACCTAAACGCTATTCCTCCGGTACGCTGATCCTCGCGATGGAAAATGCAGGGCAGCTTATTGAAGACGAAGAACTGCGCGCACAGATCCGTTCCTCGGGAATCGGCACGAGCGCGACGCGGGCGGAGATCCTGAAGAAGCTTACGGCGATAGAATACCTTCAGATCAACCGGAAGACGCAGATCGTGACGCCGACCCTTCAGGGGGAACTCGTATACGATACGGTCGATGTATCGATGCGGCAGCTTTTGAACGCGGAACTGACGGCATCCTGGGAAAAAGGACTGTCAATGGTCGCGGGCGGTGAGATCACGTCGGAAGAGTACATGGAGAAAATGAATGGATTCGTGTCCCGCAGGACCGAAGCCGTGAAGGCGATTGGGAACCCTGCAGCGATCCGAGGAAGGTTTTCTGCCATATTCCCGTATTACAAGCATTGACAGAAGGAACAGTTTGAATGAAGGTGCGAGAAGGCATGGTGACGGAGGACGGCGGCGTTCTGGATGAACAGACCGGCCGGCCGGTCAGTTATAAAAAGCATATCCGGATCTCGCGGCGAGACACTTTTGTAAACGATCTGAAAAATTCGACGGCACAGGGGATACTTGCGTTCGTTTTAAGCCTTCTGACCATCCCGTTCCTGCTGTACGACATTTATGTGAGCTATTCTTACGGTGGAAACGCAGGATATGCCGTCGGCATCATTCCGGTACTGATTCTGGCGATCAGCGTCGCGAGCATCATTATCGCAGGCGCAGGCCTGAAGAACCGAAACAAGATACGGCACGATCTTGAGCGCCGCGCAATCGTGATCAGCGCGGTCATCATCTCGCTGCTTCTCGGACTTTATGTCTACGGACTGGTCCGTGTGCTGAAAGGATAAGCGCCCGAGTAACGGACGCAGCATCTCCCCGAAGGGAGAAATAAAAAAGGAAACGCCATGCGTACGAGACTGCTTCAACTGGCAAAGGGACAAATCGAATACATGACGCCCGATGTTTCGCTGGAAACGGAGAAACTGACAGGTGTCGCCCTGCCCGGAAAAAAGCAGGTGATCGAGGTTGGCGTAACGTCGCGAAACGGGGTGCCGATGCGTATGTTCTTTTATTCGAAGAACCCGCGCGTCTCGATCGGCCGTCAGCTGTCGATCGGCAGGAGCAGCAAGATGACAGTCACGCTTAATACGGTAGGTCTGTCTCTGTTCGACCGTGTGACCGGTGAGATCGTCATTGTCTATAACGGCGGCGAGAAGATCCTTCCGTATGAGTTCACGATCGGCTTTGCGCGTTCCGCCATGCCGGCCGAACCGATCACGACCGTGCGCGATTTTTATCTGTATGCGAAGGATTTTCCGGAGGACGCGAAGAAAGTATTCCTCTGGCCGGAATTCATGACGTTTCCGTTTATGAAGGATCTTCGGCTGTACGGGCTCTACCATACCTACGCATCCGGGTCCCGCGAAGACGGCGGCATGGAAGAGTTTTTCAAGGCGGCAGGCTGCAAGGAAGCGGATGCTTCGTCAAATGGAACTGCCGAAGCGTCCGCCGAACAGACCGGGAGCGGCCTGCCAGCGTGCGACGTTGTCCTGCCTGCCATGAAGAAGACACTATCCGGACATCCTTCCTCCGGCGATGCATGGGAGAGGCACCAGCACGCGGAGAAACTGTTAAAGACGGCACGTCTATGGCTATCCTATGACCGTGCCTCGGATGACGAAGAGAAGGAACTGCTGCTGTCGTCGATCCGTGCCCTTTCGGCCGTCTCATCCCACGAGGTGCTTACAGACCTGCTTTACGCATGGGCGTGCATCGACACAGGGAAGACGCAGGAAGCAAAACGCATCCTGATCGCAGCCCAGGATGAGGTCCAGAAGGACAGGATACGTCAGCGGGACGTGTACTGCCTGTTTCTGTATCTGGCCGGTGCGGTCGGAAACGACGAAGAGAAGAAGGCAAACGCGGCAAAACTCGCACACCGTTACTTCCAGGACGGCACATTCACGGTGCTGATGATCCTTTTGGAGTACCGGCTGAACCCTGAATACGCGGAAGACCGGCAGAAAGCAGCGGATTTCCTGCGCACGTGGTTTGTCAAAGGCATTACGCATCCTGTCCTGCTGCAGGAGACATGCAGACTTTGGAACGGCGGGAAACCTGCGATTCCGGTCCTGACGCAGTACGAGCTTTCGTCGCTCCTGTACGGGCTCCGGAACGGCCTGATCTCCGAGAAGAAGATGTTCGAAGTGCTTTCACACGAACTGAAGAATCCGGCACTTTTGAATCTGTATATGACCGCACTGAAGACGGCTTACGGGGTGTATCGCAACATTGAGGTACTTCAGGTCATCGTCAGTGTGTCGATGCAGCGGAAACTGATCGGGAAGCGTTGTTTCAAATGGTATCATGAGGCGGTACAGCGCAATGTGCTGATGAACGGTCTCTATGAATATGACCTTGCATCGCTGCCGCCTCATTATGAAGAAGTTCTGCCACGTCCGATGGTCCGGTATTTCGGCCTCGGAGAGCGCAGGATCATCGGGTCAAAGGACCTGCTGTTTCTGAACGTGCTTAAGCATTATGCAGATGACGAAGAAATCATGTCTCTCTATGAGGACAGGATTCTGGACTACGCACTGCTGAAGATGCGCGATGACCAGTACGGGCCGGATCTGATTCCGATTTTCAGGCATGTCATGACAGAGAGGAATCTGAACGAAGAGACGAAGAAAATGTTCAAAAACATGCTGAGCGTCTCGATCGTACGCACATCCTCCCCGGAGGCGAAGCGCCTGATCATCCATTATCCGGAACTGGAGCGCGAAGCGCGTTTCAGGATCACGGACGGCATTGCGGTCATCCCTGTGTGGACGGATAACGCGATCATTGCCTGCGAGAACGGAAGCGGGAACAGATTCTTTGACCCGGCACTGACCGCAGAACGGGCATTTACGGACGAAGAAACGGCACGCTTGCTTCAAGATGTCAGAACCGACAACCTGCTGACGAAGATTTCGAATGTCGAAGAAGTCTTCCGGCGCGGGACGGCCCGTGAAAACGATGTGATACCGATGA
>JAEEGL012200647.1_pt1 | contig 10766 bp, 9 predicted proteins | sample 9134231 | NCBI WGS metagenome assembly JAEEGL01 (sample SAMN16246548, study PRJNA631951) | gut metagenome | biome: gut microbiome; feature: rumen; material: fiber-attached | host: Bos | place: Iran: Karaj | collected 2018-10
CCAGTTGCCGATGTAAGAAAAATTTGCTTTGGAAATGACTATGATTATTATGTACGTGTGACCGGAGGAACAATTGCTGGCGGAACATTACAATGGTACAATGATAAGAATCTGCCGTTAGGCACGGAAACAATACAAGAAGTGTCGGTTCCTGATAATGTGACTGAGACCACAATTATTGCCTATACTGTTTCGCAAACCGTTGACGGATGCGCTAGTTCGATGGCAACGGCAATGCTGTATGTGAATCCGTTGCCAACTCCGAAAATTCTTGATTTGAAGGCTTCGTATTGCTCAGATTCGAATGAAAAAGTTACTCTGGCGTCAGATTTACAAGGTGGAGATTTTATGATTGACAATTCGTTTAAGGATTCATTTATTCCAAGTCAGATGTCGAAAGGCGCACATAAGGTATTGTATGTATATGAAGATAAAAATGAGTGTTATGGTGAAACAGAACAAGTTTTCAGTGTTGAGGATTGTTCGGCTCCAGATGTTAAAATATTGACGTTAAACGCATCATCACTTACACTTTTGAAAAATCAGGATTATTCTGATTTTATCGTAACGATTCAACCGCAAGATGCACCACAAACTGTTTCGTGGTCTTCGTCAGACCCGTCGGTTGTAACGGTTGACACAGATGGAACATTGCATGCTGTTGGCGTTGGTGATGCTATAATAACTGTTACATCAACCTATACTGACTCGAAGAGTGCGCAATGTATGGTTACGGTAATTGCTCCTGCTGAGGCGGTTACATTTACTAATAGCGAACCATTAACGGTTGAAGAAGGTGGTTTCATTGATTTGTCGAAGTTTATGGAAATAAAACCAGAAAAGGCTTCGGTAGAAAGTATTACATGGTCGCTTGTTTCGTCGGATGCCACAATATCGAAAGATGGTGTGTTGGCAGCTGGAATTGTTTCGGCTGATACTGATGTGGAGGTTACGGTGAAAGTTACTTCGGTTGATGGTTCCACGGTTTCTGGCAAAGTTACTGTGACGATTGTGAAATCTTGTAGTTTGTCAGCTCCGACGGTCGCAAATGCTGCTCAATCAATCTGTACGGGCGACGATGCGGTGACGTTCTCGGCTACTGGCGATGCTATTGCGGATTGGATTTGGTTGGATGCAAACAACGAAGTTATTGGCGATAAAAATACGTTTACAACCGCAAACGCGGGTACATATTATGTATATCAGAAATTTGGCGATTGCGCAGGTGCAAAAACAAAGGTTACACTTGCGGTGAATGCTCTTCCAAAAGTTTCTGTTTCGTTGGCAAGTTCGTTCTGCTCTGATGAATTAATCATTGTAAACTTGCAGTCGGGACAAGCTGGCGGAGTGTTTATGGTTGATGGAAAGAAACAGGATAGTTTCAATCCATCGGAAATGACAATTGGAAAACATACCGTTGATTATTCCTACACTGACGCAAATGGTTGTACAGGAACAACACAAGCCGTATTTACTATTGATGACTGCTCGTTGCCTCCTGTAACTTCGGTTGTGTTGAACGAAACGTCGTTGACTATGGAAAAAGGAGAAAGCACCATGCTTACAACAACAATAAAACCAGCGGAATCTCCTCAAACAGTTACATGGAAATCGTCAGACCCAACAGTTGCCACTGTTGATGCAAACGGAAAAATACAGGCGGTTGGTCGAGGAACGGCAACAATTACGGCAACATCAACATATACTGCTTCGCAATCGGCAAGTTGCACGGTAACAGTCCTTTCTCCATTATCTTCGGTTTCTTTCGCACACGAAGGAAGCATTCAGTTGATGGAAGGCAAGAGTGTGAATTTGTCTCAATATTTGGTTATCAATCCGTCAGATGCTGTTATTCAGTCAATTGTGTGGTCGTCGTCGTCGAATGCTGTGACGGTGGTTGATGGAAGAGCAACAGCTGGTTCTGTTGCGGTTGAAACGACGGTTGGCGTTACTGTGACTGTGACATCGGCAGAAGGCACGGTGAAAACGGCAACGATACCTGTGGTTGTTTCTCCGTTTACTATTGACTTGAGTGCGTTGAATAAGAAAATCATAGAAGCAATGACTACGATTGCTGAAAATGAAAGTAAGAAGGGGGTAAATGTTGGTAATATACCACCGGCAAGTTTCGAAATCCTTCAAAATGCTATTAATCAAGCTAATGAACTCGTTGCAAATCCACCATCAGAGCAAAGCACTGTGGATGCGCAGACAATCTTGTTGAACTCAGCGATAAAGGATTTCTTGAATTCGGAAATTCCAAACAAGGTTACGGATATTTCGTTCGAGGAAACTGTTGTTCACTTGGTTGTGGGCGAAGAATTCATACCAAAAGCTATGTTTGCTCCGCAGGGCGCTCATTCCGACTTGATTTGGTCGTCGTCGAATTCGGATGTGGTGAGAGTATATGGTTCAGGTAAGGTTGTCGCACAACAACCTGGTAGTGTGGCTGTTACGGCTGCTTTGCCAACAAATATGACAATTTCCGCACGCATCATTATAATTGTTTCCGAGGCACCGAAATTGGTATCGATTTCTATGAATAAATTAGGTAATCAGTTGGAATTCTTGTTTACCGAAAAAATGGCAGAACCTGACCCAGAGGTATATACCGACTTGTACGCATACGGAAACGATGTGGCAATCTACAATGTGATGGATATTTATGTTGACAAGAAAAATCCGAAAAAATTGATTGCTGTAATCGGTGGATTTATTGACGATCCTACTGATGTGTGCGTGATTTACAAAGGAAATTCAATCAAATCGGTTGATGGTGGTGTGGCTTCGAATTTTGAGTATTTCTTGGGAAAAACGGCTGTTAACGATGTTGTGTCCGACCAAATAATTGCATATCCGAGCATTGCCACAACTTCGGTTACTGTGGCTGGAATTTCGGCTGGCGACCGCGTGACAGTGGTTTCAATAAACGGAAATGTGGTTGATTCACGCATCGCAACGGGCGATACAGAGGTGATTTCCACTTCACAATTAGTTGCCGGAACATACTATGTGATTGTTTACAAGGCCAACGCAATTGTGGCTCGAAAAGGTTTTGTAAAGAAATAGTTGATAAGTATATGAATTGAAAAGGCTATCCAATCGGGTAGCCTTTTATTTTTGTAAAAAATACTATTATGAAACGTTTTGGATATTTGTTTTTATTTCTTTTGGTTTCTGTGTTTGCTGGCGCACAAATCAGAACTGCCACCGATGTGAAAAATACTTTCTCGTCGAGAAATTCTATGAACAACAAATTGGAATTCCCGTTGGAAAGCGTGTTGAGCCAGTTCAACCTTGATTTGACCAACCTAAAAGGTTTTGTTAAAACTGTGAAATACACCGAGTCGGGCAAAGAATGGTGTACATGTTATTTTAACAATAAAAATCAAATTGAGCGCATCGCAAACGGTGAAAAGGATTTGTGCAAATTTGTGTATAACACCAAAAATCAGTTGGAAATCATACAAATGGAAACACAAATCATAGCGAAAACCTACGACAAAAAAGGAAATGTGTTGAGCGAAGCGTTACTTTATCCAGCAAAGAAAAATAATTTTAATCAGTCAACACAAAAAAAGATAAAACTGACAACGTCAGGAAATTACATTTACACAAATGCATGGCAGATTGTGCCTGATAGCGTTGAGAAAGTGTATTTGTACGAGATGGGCGCAAATGGAAGTTCGAAGGCGTGGGCGATAGAACGAATTTGTTTGTATGAATATGCTGGCAACGGCAGAATGACGAAAAAACTTGAAACTTCAACCGACAAGGCTCGTGAGTCGTTGTATGAATTTACTTATAAAAAAGGCGTATTGAGCCAGCAAGTCAAAACATACACGAATATGAATATGATTGAAAGTACGCTTTATACATACGAAAATGGTCGTTTGGTAAAAGCTATGAAAGGATATTTCAAATATGTGGCAAAACGGAAAGTTATGGAATTAAGTTCCGAAAAGAACACGATGAAATATGACGATAAAGGAAATCTGATTGAATACGTGAGCGAGGATACGCGCAGATATGATTTTTGTTCATTGCAATATGATGACAACCAACGAATTGTGAAAGTTGATAAGCGCCGTGAGGATACCACTATGGAGCCGATGTGCGAATATAAGTACGATGACCACAATTACATTGTGGAAAGCGTGAAAAACGAAGTGAAAGTAACCTACGAATACACGTACGATTACAACAAAAACTGGACAAAACAAACAATGAGCAAAGAAGGCGTTGAGCCGCTTGTCCGGACACGTACCATTGAATACCGTTAGAGTTGCGATGTGATTCGCACGGCCTCCCGGGCTTCGGCAACATCGTGCACGCGTATGATGTCCGCACCTTTGAGCAGCGCAATTGTGTTGAGCACGGTGGTTCCATTGAGTGCTTCGGCTGCGGTGCAATTCAGCACTTTTTGAATCATTGATTTTCTGGATATGCCAACCAAAACAGGGTAGCCCAATTGGGTGAAACGTTCCAGTTGGCTCATCAGTTCATAGTTTTGTCGCACCGTTTTCCCGAAACCAAATCCTGGGTCAAGAATAAATTGGTTGTTTTTGGGTGCGTTTGCTGTGGCGATTTTTGTTTTGAAAAAATCCAGAATTTCATCAGCAACATTTTGATAGTGAGGATTTTGTTGCATGGTTTGCGGTGTTCCTTGCATGTGCATACACACATACGGTAGATTGTGTTGGATGGAAAATGGAATCATATTTTCGTCGAAATTACCGCCGGAAATATCGTTAACCATTACCGTTCCGTAAAAATCCAAAACTTTTTCGATTACCGAAAGTCGGAATGTGTCAATGGAAACAAGAATATTGGGAAAGTCGTTCTTAATAATTTGCAGGACTTTTTGCAGGCGGGTAAATTCTTCTGTTTCAGATACATCGTCGGCACCAGGGCGCGATGAATATGCTCCCACATCAATTATATCGGCACCTTGCCGAAGCATTTCCTCCAAACGGTGCGCAATTGCCCGTTCCGAAGTGTATGCCCCGCCGTCGTAAAACGAATCGGGAGTTACGTTGAGAATCCCCATAACTTTGGGCGAAGTATATTCAATAGTTTCCCACATCATTGTTGTAATAATTTTTCCAAAGATATTGATAGTTGTGAAATTTTCTATGGTATATTTGTATGGTTGTTTCAAAACTATCTTAAAATATGTACCAAACAATTCAAATTAGTACCATGGAACGAAAAAGAATATCCACGTCAGTAGTATATTTTTCTGAAATAAAGAAAATTGTTTTTATAAGTATGATATTGTTAGCTTCATGTGCTCCACCAGATATACAACATTATTTCAAAATAATTAACAACTCAAATTATTCTATTAGTTATTATGTGGGGAATTCCTATCCTGACACGGTAATTGTTCAATCAAAACCTGATTTAAAAATTATACAGGCTAATTCAAGTATAAAGGAGTCTCATTGGGGAACATGGGAAGAACGATACAATGAAACTAAAGAAGGTAAAATATCTGTTTTCATTTTTAATACAGATACGTTAAGCAAATATTGTTGGGAAGAAATACGAGACAAGTATATGATTCTACATCGTTTTGATTTAGGTCTTAAAGATATGGAACGTTGTGAGTTTACTATAACATACCCATAGTTACATTATGAAAAATTTTAACCCACAAAGAATATGAGAAAAATAAAAGGTTTGTTTTGTTTAAATAATCAACATAAGATACTGATATCATTCTTCTTGTCCATTGTATCTCTGTCTGTTTCGTTTGGACAAAATATAGGTGAACAGATATGTTTTGCATACAATAAATTAGAGAAACAAACCTATATACAAAATCTTGTGGAGAGCTATGAACAAATGCGAATTGATTCATACAAACATAGGATGTATCAAAATTGCAATAATGTTGTTTCTAGTAACGATTCTGTTTCCGCCCCTAAAGAATTATCCTATGTTAGGAATAATATAGAACATTTTAAGCAAGCTGTTTATTATGCGGAGAAAAATGGTGTTTTTGTTCTGAACATTTGCATTACAGATAGTACAAACGTCTCTATTGATACAAGTTCATTATCTTTTAATATACTGTGTATAAAAAATAATGGTGATTTTGTCATGGGTTTTTGGTGTAAGGATGGTCGATATTACTCCCATTCAGAACGATTTATGTATATGGATTTTCGACGACGTGTGAATAAGGAGATAAAAAGAGGACTAAAAAAGATCATTAAATTATCTCCACAATATGTTTTGTGGAGTTATGATCTAAATGATAATATTCTTTTTCTAAAAGATGATATTTTATATGTATATCGCTTTTTTGCAAAAAAAAGAAAAATATACACTATAACCGATTATCTTCAACAATTCGGAATTCGAACTCCATGACTTTATTTGTCTTTGCAACTTATCATGAAAAATTTTAACCCACAAAGAATATGAAAAAAATAAAAAGTTTGTTTTTAGCAATTTTTCTTTTGCCAATAGTTTCTTATGCGCAAGACCAAGAGGTGATGGAGTCAATTATTTCAAAAATTGGGCAACAGGGATCTACGGTGTCGCAGAAGAATACATTGATAGAGCAAATACAACTTGCTATTCAAGAAATTGACACAGTAGATTATTTAAAAAAAGTTCAAGAAATCTATAATAAGCAATGGTATTTGGGAATTAACCCGGAAGAGCTATCCGAGTTAGACAAACGTACTATAGAAAGTGATTGTGAATATTTTAAACACGAAATTGAAAAATGGGAACCTGTTTTTATTGTAAAACTAAATAGTAAAACATTCAAAGACTCCATAGTGCTTTGTTTAACAGACTCCGAAATAAGATACGATATTTTTTTAATTAACAAGCAAAAGAAAATAATGTGGACGATAAATTGTACAGACAACATTATTTTCTTTGATAAAGGTTTTACTGAACCAATTGTTGGTCGTTCATCCCAAAAACGATCCTCCATTTTGAAAAAAATCAAAAAAACACATCCAATATTTTTATCTGTGCCTATCAATACAGATTGGGGAGTATATTATTTAAGTAATGGGATTTTTTATTTTCGGAAAATCTTACACGGTAAAGAATACATATTGTCAGATTATCTACGACAATTTCACGATATTGAGTTGGTTACACCATGATTATAATTGTCTTTACAACTTGCTAAATTGCATGCCTTAAAGATGATAATTCTGAAAAAGAATGAACGATACTTACTATTTTGTATATTTGTAGGGTTAATTTGAACAAAATGGCAAATACAAACGATGAGTTCGAGGCAGTAAAGAAAATATGCCTGAATATCTTTGAAAAAAAATACGACGACTATGGCACAGCGTGGCGTATAATGCGCCCGGAGTCGCTGACCGACCAGATTTATATAAAGGCGAGCCGAATCCGCAGCCTTGAGGAAAAGGGCGTTTCGAAAGTGGGCGAGGGCATTGTCCCTGAATTTATCGCAATTGTGAATTATGGTATTATGGCGCTGATACAGTTGGAATTGCGTGGTACCAACGCTCCAATTGATTTGCCCAAGGAGATGGCAATGTCGTTGTATAATAAATATTACGATGCCACCAAGGAACTGATGACGAACAAAAACCACGACTATGGCGAGGCGTGGCGTGGAATGCGCGTGAGCTCGTTTACCGATGTGATTCTCCAAAAACTTCACCGCACAAAGCAAATTGAAGATAATAAGGGAGTTACAAAGATTTCCGAAGGCGTTGATGCGAATTATCAAGATATGATAAATTATTCTATATTTGCACTCATCAAATTAGAGATTGAGAAAAATTAATCACGTATGGATAAGCGACGGTTGTTGTTTTTTGTTGGCTTGATAGCGATGTTCGCTTCGTTGGCCATATTTGCCAATTTCGGCGCGTTCGAGGATGCTTCGTGGACGAAATTGTGGGTGCTTGTGGGAATGATTTCCTGTGCGTCGCTCGGTTTGGCGTTGGTTTTCAATCCCGAACAGATATTGTTGAATCTTTGCCGCTATTTTGCGGGTATATTGTTTGTGTTTTCAGGTTTTGTGAAAGCAGACGACCCACTTGGCTCAAAATACAAATTCATTGATTATTTCGAGGCATGGGGCATCGACGACATCTTTGCGCCCGCTGCGCTTACGTTTGGTATCATTCTGAGTACCATAGAGTTACTCGTTGGTTTGGCGTTGCTGTTGAAATTGTTCCCTAAATGGTCGTCGCTCGGAGCTTTGATTTTTATGGTTGTGTTTATTCCGATTACGCTGTATTTGGCGTTGCAGCAAAACATATCGGGTAAGGAACTTGTGCACGATTGCGGCTGTTTTGGCGATGCGTTGGTGCTGACCAATTGGCAAACGTTTGTGAAAAATCTCGTGATAGTTGTGCCGGTGCTTGTTACGTTTATGTTCAGTAACCGTTTCACCGATTTGATTTCCAACTCGAAATCGTGTGTGATTTTGTCGGTTTTGACAGTGGCGATAGTTGGTCTTTCCATTCATGCGTTGCGCCATCTGCCACCGATAGATTTCCGTCCGTATAAGATTGGAGTGACCTTGCAAGGCGAAAAATGCGGCGATGTGGTTCGAAACAATAATGTGAAAACTTACCAGTATGCCGATTTTAAGAATTTGCAAACGGGCGAGCATAAGGAATTCGACATTGTGAACAATTATCCCGATTATACTATTTGGGAATACAATCCTGATGTGCCGGTTCGTGTGGTGGAGGAAAAAATAGAAACTCCGAAAACCGATACGGCTGTGGCAAATACGTATGTGGTTGATAATTATATGTTTTCGAAAGACGGCGAAGATGTTACGTGTGATATAATCACCGATTCGTCGTATGTGTTGTTGGCAATCCATTACGATATAAATCAGTCGAATCCCAAGCACCAAGCCGACATCAATGCTGCGTATGATTGGGCAAAATCAAAAGGCTTTGCGTTCTATGGCGCAACTTCGAGCCTCGACGATGTGATAGAAAAATATGGCGCGGAAACAGGTGCGGCATATCCGTTCGTTTCGGCTGACGATATTTTGCTGAAAACTGTTGTCCGTTCCAATCCGGGATTGGTGTTGCTGAAAAACGGATTGATTGTCAACAAATGGCATCACAACGATATACCAACCGTTGCGGAATTTGAATCAATGTGTAAATAATTAGTATTAATACGTTAAAATAACAAAACAATGAGAAAAAAAATAGTAGCAGGTAACTGGAAATGTAACACAACTTTGCAAGAAGGTGTTGCGTTGGCAAAAGAAGTAAACAGCATCGTTAAAACTTCTGACGTTCAAGTAATTTTGGGAACTCCATTCATTCACTTGACAGAAGTTGTGAAATTGGTTGACAACAAAGCGATTGCAGTGGCAGCTCAAAACTGTGCGGCAGAACCAAAAGGCGCATTCACTGGTGAGGTTTCGGCAGCGATGGTGAAATCAACAGGCGCTCAATATGTTATCCTTGGTCACAGCGAACGCCGTGGTTACTATGGCGAAACAAGCGAAATTCTTAACAAGAAATTGGCTTTGGCGTTGGAAAATGGTTTGACTCCAATCTACTGCTGTGGTGAAGCTCTTGAAGTTCGCGAAGCTGGAAAACAAAACGAATTCGTTATCAATCAGTTGAACGAAACTATTTTCAAACTTTCCGCTGATGACTTCAAAAAATTGGTTATCGCTTACGAACCAATTTGGGCAATCGGAACAGGTAAAACTGCTACTTCTGATCAAGCAGAAGATATGTTGAAGACTATCCGTGAAGCAATTGCAGCTAAATATGGCAAAGCAATCGCTGACGAAACTTCAATCCTTTACGGTGGAAGCTGTAATGCAAAGAACGCGAAAGAATTGTTCGCAAAACCAAACATCGATGGTGGTTTGATTGGTGGTGCTTCTTTGAAGGCTGAAGACTTCAATACAATTGTAATGTCGTTCTAATCACACGAACATACTACAACAAAAGGCTGTTCCAATGGAGCAGCCTTTTTTGTTTTTGATTAAGCGAGATGATTATTCCTCAACTTTTTCCACGAGTCCCTCGTCTTCGCAATTGGCAAGAAGATTTTTGTTGCTCGTGAGCAAAATAGGGTGGATGTATTCTGGCAACACTTCGCAAAGCGGCACAAGTGCGAACTTCCGTTTGTGGAGCAATGGATGCGGAATTGTCAGGTCGTCGGTTTCAATAATGTCGTTGTTGAAATAGAGAATGTCAATGTCGATTGTGCGGGATTCGTAGCCAGCCTGCTCGTGGCGCACGCGTCCGCATTTGTTTTCTATGGCTTGGCAACGGAGCAACGTGTCGTGGGCGGAATATTCAGTTTCCACAATCAACACTTGGTTGTAAAATAAATCGTCGGACTCGAAACCCCACGCTTTGCTGGAATACAAAGCCGATTTTTTTATGCAATTCCCAATATTGTCTGTGATGTGCGTTTCAACCTGCGCAAACATTTGTTTCTTGTCGCCGAGGTTCGCACCTAATAAAATGACTGCAAAATTTTTTTGTGACATTGTTCAAAGATTTACAACATCACAAATATAGTGAAAAGAAACTGTACTGTTTCGAATTGATACAGAAAATGCGTTTTCAACGTTTGTGGGCTGCGTATTTTCAATTCCAAAAAAACTCGTATATTTGCCTAAAACAAAACATACTGATAAGCAAAAGGATTCAGATGAAAAAATATGCGGTTTTTGTCCTGATTGTTTGTATGCTGCCGCTGGCACTTTTTTCGCAACCAGGGCATCCGATACCTGAATCATTGATGTCCGACAC
>JAEEGL012634414.1_pt1 | contig 10766 bp, 8 predicted proteins | sample 9134231 | NCBI WGS metagenome assembly JAEEGL01 (sample SAMN16246548, study PRJNA631951) | gut metagenome | biome: gut microbiome; feature: rumen; material: fiber-attached | host: Bos | place: Iran: Karaj | collected 2018-10
GGTGCCGAGAGCCGGACTTGAACCGGCACGAATTTTACTTCGGAGGATTTTAAGTCCTCTGCGTCTGCCTATTCCGCCATCCCGGCATCCCAGAAAAGATCGGGCGAAGCAATTATGCTTCGCCCGCATGGCTCCGGAGGTCGGACTTGAACCGACGACCTCATGATTAACAGTCACGCGCTGCCACCAGCTGAGCTACTCCGGAATATCATGCCGCGACTCGCGACTTGATTAGTTTATATCTAATGATATGATTTGTCAATCATTAAATGATCTTAAAAAAGGAAACCTTCAGGCAATGGGCTTGCGCCACATTGCGAGAAGGCTCTAATGAAGTCAACCAAGAGAATAATAACACATTTGTACAAGTTTGCAAATACTTTTATTTACATTTACTAACTTTTTTCTTTTTATCCAATATATATCTTTTTAGTATGGCAAATCACTTCTATTTGTGTTATACTCGTACAGTTTTTATACACAATTGCTTTTGAATATAGAAAAACTTAAAAAATAAAATGAGTGAAATAAAAGTAAAAACTCCTTGGGAGAAAAGCATGGGCGATATACCCATGCACATAGACTATTATGAAGGTTCTATGTATGAGGCTGTAGAAAAAGTCGCCAAGATATTTCCAAGATATACAGCCATAGATTTTATGGGAAAATCTACATCATATGCAGAACTTATCTCTAATATCAACAACTGCGCGAAGTCTCTCAAAACTTTGGGCGTTCGCGAAGGAGATATAGTGACCATAGCCATGCCTAACTGTCCTCAGGCTATATATATGTTCTATGCGGTGAACCTTATCGGCGGCATCGCAAATATGGTCCATCCCCTTTCCGCTGAAAACGAGATCGAGTTCTTCCTCAACGAAGCCGGCAGCACCGTTGCCATAACTCTCGATCAGTTCTATCACAAATTCGAGCACATAAGATACAATACCAAGCTTGTAAATATAATCATTGCCAGCATAAAGGATGCTCTTTCTCCCCATATCCGCGCAGGATATATGATCACGGAAGGAAGAAAAATAGCAAAGATCCCTTACGAAGCGCCGGTGATCTACTGGAAAGACTTCATAAAGCTCGGAAAATTCTGTTCGTATAACTATAAAGTGAAAAGGACTGGCGAGGATCCTGCTGTGATCCTATATTCCGGAGGAACGACAGGAACTACCAAGGGCATAGTGCTCACAAATAAGAATTTCAATTCTGCAGGACAGCAGATAATGGCTACCAACCAGATGTTCAGACCGGGAGACAGAATGCTTGCAGCGATGCCCATTTTCCACGGTTTCGGCCTCAATGTTTGTATACACTCTATGCTTTCACAGGGCGGACGAAGCATACTCGTACCCAGATTCACAGCAAAGTCATTTGCAAAACTGATAGTCAAATATAACTGCAACTTTATTGCCGGTGTTCCGACTCTCTATGAAGCTATACTCAACGTTGATGCTCTTAAAAATGCCAATTTAAGCTGCCTTAAGGGAATATTCAGCGGCGGAGATACCCTTTCTATCGATCTTAAGAAGCGTTTCGATACCTTCCTTGAAGATCATCACTGCGCAGTGCACATCAGAGAAGGATACGGCGCGACCGAAAGCGTTTCAGCCTGCTGCCTTACTCCGCCTCACATTTATAAAGCCGGAAGCATAGGTATACCCTTCCCTGATACCTACTTCAAGATAGTTAAACCTAATACCGATGAAGAACTTCCTTACGGTGAAGAAGGCGAGATACTTATAGCCGGTCCGACTGTAATGAAGGAATATCTCAATTCGCCCGCAGAAACGGCGAAGACTTTAAGAAAGCACGCCGACGGTCTTACCTGGCTCTATACCGGTGACCTGGGTGTAATGGATGACGAGGGATTTATATACTTCAAGGGAAGAGCAAAGAGAATGATAGTCAGCTCAGGCTATAACGTATATCCTGCGCAGATAGAAGGAATACTCGATGCCCACGAATATATACAGAGAAGCTGCGTGATAGGTGTCCCGGATCCATATAAAATGCAGAAGGTAAAAGCTTTCATAGTTCTGAATCCGGGCGTACCTGCCAACAGTCAGACAAAAGAAACCATACTCAAATATTGCAGCAAGAACATAGCTAAATATGCTATGCCCAAAGAGATAGAATTCAGAACAGAACTTCCTGTAACTAATATAGGAAAGATCGCCTACAGAACATTAGAGGAAGAAGAAAAGAATAAGTAACTAAAAAATCCCGCTTCGGCGGGATTTTAAAATTTGAACAATATGCCTGCTGCAGCCGACAGAGCTATGAGCACTATCGGATGCAGTTTTTTAAATTTGAGACTGATTATGACTATCACGGCTGCCAGTATCCATGCCTTCAGTATGAATATCTGCGGTATAGTCTCTATTCCTGAATATGCGTTGATATTCACCATAGCTATCTTCACAACGTTAAGTCCTGCAGCCGTTATCATAGCTATAGATGCCGGCCTCAAACCAAGAAACGCCCTGTTCACATACTTGTTGTCACGGAATCTTTCCAGAAATTTTGCTACTATAAGAATGATGATTATTGATGGCGCGGCAAGGCCTAAAGTAGCGCAAACTCCGCCCGCTACGCCTGCGGTCTTGTATCCAGCAAAAGTAGCCATATTGATCCCTATAGCCCCCGGAGTGGATTCCGATATGGCTATCATATCCGCAACGTCTGCCGCAGAGAACCAGCCTGTTTTGCTTCCCATCTCATAAAGGAAAGGCAGCGTTGCAAGCCCGCCGCCCACGGCAAAAAGGCCTGTTTTGAAGAATTCAAAGAAGAGCCTGAGATATATCATTTCCCGGCCTCCTTTTCTCTGCAAAACAGTATTCCGAAAATGCCTGCGCAAAGCACGAGGACTGCCGCCGGGACCGATACCGGAAGTACTTTTGAAAACAGGTTGAGGACCAGTATAACGATATAGAGTATCAGCGACTTAATATCCACCACAGACTTCTTCCACAGTTTCAAAATCGCCTGGAAAATGAGAACGCAGACGCAGACACGTATACCTGCAAATGCATGCTGTACAGCAGCTATGGAAGCAAAATTCTGCAGGAACACGGAGATTATTATTATGATCAAAAACGGAGCGCTGATGAATCCCATAGTCGCAGCCAAAGCGCCGGGAATTCCGGCAAGGCGGTTACCTATGAACGTGGAAACATTCATAGCTATTGGTCCCGGAGTACACTGGCCGATAGCATAATAGTCTGTGAGTTCCTCCTCCGAGATCCAGCCTCTCTTCTCTGTCAGTTCACGCTGAAGCAGAGGGAGCATGGCATAACCTCCCCCGAAGTTGATACATCCTATACATAAAAAACACCAGTAAAGATCTAAAATACTTTTCATATTATTTCTAGCTTTCAAACGCTTAATTACTCTACCACTGATCTGATGAAAAATCTATATTTCTGATCATGGTATGCTCTGCGGTTTCAGCAATTCATACAGTTCCTGTGTTCTCAACGGATCGTCTGTACCGAACAGATAGGCTTTTCTGTTATCTGTAAGTACCAGTATGTAAGGTGTCTTGCCCGGATTCAGGCACACCTGCATGGGAGGATAGTCCTTTGCACTGAAATTTCCCTTAAGTATTTTATCCGTAGCTGTGCCCCACGTTCTTGAAAGTTCTTCAGGATATTCGTCTATCAAACTGACCTCTGCAACGTGTTCCAGATCTACTCTGTAATCGCTTCTGCCGCAGCTGACAGTAACGTAGTTCTCTTCCTGGACGAATACCACTTTCGATTCTATGCTCCAGTCCAGAAGGAAAGGAAAAGCAGGCATAAGCACCATGATTATGATAGTAAAGATACACATGATCTTACCGAAGGGTCTTGCAACGTTGATCGTGGATCCTATGCCAACCCTTCCGTTGACAAAGCTGTGGGAATCCCTTGGGTTGTAATAGAACATCCCCCATACCCAATGCTCGTCATCGTCTATGTACTCGCCGGCACCGCTGTTCCTAGTAAGTTCTTCCTGCGCTTTTCTAATCTTGAATTCCGGTGATGCAACTACTATCAAGGTATATATCGTATATATTATAGTGATCCAAAAGTAGAGTTTACCGTGGCTTTTAAGCAGCAGAGACCCTAAGGAGAAAAGTGCTGTCGAGTAGGCTATCTTGACCCATATCCTGCCCCAGTAACTTCTTCTGATCTGGGTCAGTGCCTGTGTTATCTCCACGTTATCGTCTATGGATTCGGATTTGGTCCTGAAAGCGTAACGGTAAACGAGATAGAACATGATCTGGGTAAGGGCGAATATCAGTATCAAAGGCCACAGATCCGAGGATATGGCCATAGGCACGAGAGTAATAATGAATGCGCCTGCGAATACCCACGGCGACAGCCACCTCGGAGTAGATATATTTGAAATATTCACCGTCACCTTTTCAGTCTGAACGTCATCTGAAGTTTTCTTGTTCCATCCTCGCTCGGCTTTTAGTTCCCTGAGCTTTTTGTTGTATCTGATGAACGGTAACTGTGTAAACACGATGAGAGCATCCAGCCAAAGCATCCAGGCAAAAAGAAGCCAGTTATAGCTTTTCGGGAACCAGCACGGTATCACGGCAAGCCCCAGTATGATGCATATGATCCCTGTCTCTTTGACGTATTTCTTAAGAAGCGCCTGTACCTCGGGATCTTCCCTGGCTTCCTGAGGAAGCGTTACTCCGATGGATATATTTTTCTTGAATTTTGCCTCATTCCTCTGTACCACGAAAAGGAACGGAAGAAGCCATATTATACTGGCCCATAAAAAGATCTTCATTAACATTATTCTTCCTCCCTGTACAGTCTCCTGCACAAATCGACTATCTGTTCCTCACCCATTCCGGACAGTCTCAGCTCTGAGATGCATAGATCGAGGCGCTTAACGGTATCCTTCGATACTTTGATCTCCTTATCTCCGGCGGATACTACCGCCCCGCCTCTTCTTTCGGTGGAGATGTACCCTTCCTGTTTCATAAGCTGATAAGCCTTGCTGATAGTCATTGCATTGACACCGCTTTCATCGGAAAGAGCCCTTACAGTGGGCAGATGATCTCCAGGTTTTAATACTCCTTTGGAAATGGCTATGACTACCTGGTTCCTCAGCTGAAGATACAAAGGCACGTCACTTTGAAAATCAAAAGTTATATACATATATCATCTGCGATCCGACACCCGGACCACTCCTTTCATACAATATTTAAATTCCCTTTGTATTATGTATATTAATACAATTATCACTTCTTGTCAACACACCCTTTTGCATCTATTCTTTTATACCTCCTTGCATATATTTCGTGTTTGTAATGGCCCGTATTTGTAGTATAATTAGGGGAAATGAGGGAGTAGCAGACGTCTTCATATGAAGACGCAGCAAGTTCAACAATCCCGGTATACTACCTGGCTTGCTCTAATTTGCGAGACTCATGCACTTTTTGCAGCGCATGTCCCCTCACCAGGTACAGGCGTGCAAAGCAGCCTGTTTTTTTGTACAGGCTAATAATATACATGGAGGAAATACCAATTGAATTTCTATTCAGAGGAAGCCCAACAGGTCCTGAAGGACGTAAAATCATCATCCATTAACGGACTCAGTTCCCAGGAAGCCGAAAAAAGACTCAAAGAAAACGGGAAAAACAAATTAAAAGAGGCCCACAAGGACAGTCTGTTCAAGAAGTTCATAAAGACTCTTGCAGATCCGATGATCATCATGCTCATCGTTGCAGCCGCAATACAGGCAGTAGTCACCGTTCTGGAAACAGGCGGAAGCTTCACGCTCAAAGACTTTGCCGACGTGATAGTCATACTTGCCGTTGTTATCATCAATACGTTCCTGAGCCTTCTGCAGGAAAACAAAGCGGAAGCTGCAATGGACGCGCTTCTGGAGATGACCGCAGCTACGTCAAAAGTACTGCGCGATGGAAAGATGGTCGTTCTCAAGAGCGAAGACGTGGTAGTCGGAGACATACTTCTCCTTGAAGCCGGAGACGCAGTACCGGCCGACTGCAGAGTGCTTGAATCCTATAGCATGAAAGCTGAGGAATCCGCTCTTACCGGAGAATCTCTCCCCGTTACAAAGATAGTGAACGCTCTGATGGGCGCTAAAGACGGAAACGTGCCCCTCGGTGACAGAAAGAACATGATCTACAGCGGATCTACCATAGTTTACGGCAGAGGCAAAGCCGTGGTAGTCGCTACAGGCATGGATACTGAAATGGGAAAGATCGCGGAAGCTTTGAGCAAAGCCGAAAACGAGCAGACCCCTCTTCAGAAAAAGCTTGCCGAACTTTCACTGTTCCTTACAAAACTGGTGCTCGTTATCTGCGCAGTAGTTTTCGCAGTCGGTATCATACAGGGAATATTCTTCAGCGGCCAGCCGTTCTCCTGGTCTATGCTCGGTGATACGGCTCTCAATACATTCGTTGCGGCAATTGCTCTTGCCGTAGCAGCCATACCTGAAGGACTTCCCGCGGTAGTGACCATAGTCCTTTCTATAGGCGTTACAGCCATGTCCAAAAGACAGGCCCTCATCAGAAAACTCACCGCTGTAGAGACTCTCGGATGCACACAGATCATCTGCTCTGATAAGACAGGTACTTTAACGCAGAACAAGATGACCGTCGTAGAGCACTATACAAACGATGAAAAGCTCCTCGCATACGCCATGGCTCTGTGCTCAGACGCAACCATAAACGAAGGCGAAGAATTCTCTACCGGCGAACCCACCGAAGCCGCCCTTGTCAACTATGCCAACAAGATCGGTTTCCCGCGTTACAAACTCATCGAAGAACAGCCCAGAGTCGGAGAAGCTCCTTTCGATTCTCTGAGGAAGATGATGTCTACCGTTCACAGAGTCGGCAATGACTTCATACAGTACACAAAGGGCGCCCCGGACGTAGTCATAAAGCTTTGCTCTGCTTATCTCGATGAAGACGGTAAAGTCATCCCGATGACGGATAAGATCAGAAAAGACGTACTGAATCAGGTCAAACAATACTCAGACAGAGCTCTGAGAGTACTTTCCGCGGCATACAGAGAATATGACCAGATGCCGCCTTCCTGCGAAGCAGAAGATCTCGAACAGGATATGGTCTTCATAGGACTGACGGGAATGATAGATCCCTGCCGTCCCGAAGTTTATCAGGCTATAGAAGAATGCCGCAAGGCAGGTATCAAGCCCATAATGATAACAGGCGACAGCAAGGACACCGCCATCGCCATAGGCAAAGAGCTCGGCATCATAAGCAGCCCTGAAGAGGCTATGGAAGGAGCCGAACTCGACCAGTACAGCGACGAAGAACTGATCGAAGTCGTAAGAAGATACTCGGTATACGCAAGAGTGCAGCCTGAACACAAATCCAGGATAGTCGACGCCTGGCAGGCTCAGGGCATGGTCACAGCCATGACCGGAGACGGAGTAAACGACGCGCCGTCCATAAAATCCGCTGACATAGGCGTAGGCATGGGCATCACCGGCACCGACGTTACCAAGGGCGCAGCCGACATGGTCCTTGCTGACGATAACTTCGCTACTATAGTGAACGCTGTCGAAGAAGGAAGAAAGATCTACGACAACGTGCTCAAGGTACTGCAGTTCCAGCTCTCCACGAACATGTCCGAAGTTCTGATCATGTTCATTTCATCCATACTCAACTTCAGGATACTTACACCCGTGAGCCTTCTCTGGGTCAATATGGTCACCGACTCTCTCCCGGGTCTTGCCCTGGGGACTGAAAAGGCCGAACCTGACGTAATGAGAAGAAAACCAAGAAACTCATCGGACGGTATCTTCGCGGGAGGCGCAGGTGCGGATATGGTCTGGCAGGGCATATATATCGCATTGGTCGAACTTGCCTCCTACTTTATCGGATACCATCTTGAAATGGGCTCTTTCGCAGGTGTGTTCAAGGGAACTATGTGCGTGAACGCAATGGCCATGGCCTTCCTGACAGTTAACTTCAGCGAGATGTTCTGCGCCATCAACATGAGATCGAGGACCGGTTCCATCTTCTCGAAGAACCTTCTCACCAATATCAACTGGTGGCTCGCAGGCGCTTCCCTCGTGACCATATTGCTGACACTTGTAGCGATATACATGCCGGGTCTTCAGGAAGTGTTCAACATCATGCCGGGAACCTTCCAGACCAAGGAACTCGTCATATCCCTGCTGCTGTCTCTGTCTATCTTCCCTGTTTTCGAAATAGGGAAAGCTATCCACAGAGCGATCAGGAAAAAAGACTGATAAATACTGCAATTCAAAACCCGGTGTATACACACCGGGTTTTTTCATGCCGTTTTTCCGCCCTATTTGCTGAACTTGTAAATAGTAGTGCTCCTGAAAGTATCCCCTGCTTTCAGCAAAGTGCTCGGGAAATCATCGTGATTCGGTGCATCGGGGAAATGCTGCGTTTCGAGGCATATCTCGGATGCGGTATTGTATATCTGGATGCCAGGCTGATCCGTAAAGCAGCTCATGGAGATGCCTGATTTAAGCCCTTTGAGTTCAGCGACTCTTCTGAGACCTGTTCCGTTCAGGATGAAGTTCGTATCGAGATCCGTCAGGTACTGACCGCCCTTTATAAGGTCAAAATCTGTTCCTTCTGTCGGAAGTATCCTTCCCGTAGGAATGAGTTCATCGTCTACTTCGGTGTATGCATTTGTGTCTACCCAGAGAGTATGATCTTTTACTACGCCGCCGCCGTTAAGATTGAAATACGAATGATTCGTGAAATTGACTATCGTATCTTTATCGCTCTTTGCTTCGTATTTGATCACGAGTTCGTTGCTGTCCGTAAGTTCGTAGGAAACTCTGACATCGAGATTTCCGGGGAACCCCTGGTCTCCGTCTACCGATTGCAGGGAGAACGTGACTGAGTAAGCATCGCTTTCATCATTGGTCACTATACCGTAATAATCGTACATTTCCGCGCGCCAGTCCCTATACTGGAAACGGTCTTTGCCGCCGTGGAGCGTATTGCCGTTTTCGTTGACGGTGAGCTGATACATATTATCTCCGATAGAGAATCTGCCTTTGGCGATCCTGTTTGCATATCTGCCCACTGTAACGCCTTTGGTAGCTACGAGCGTCTTTCCGAACCAGAGTTCGTCTACAGCTGCGCCTTTTTTGTTAAGGACAAGTTTCATCCTGCTGTTTTTAAGTGTGATCATATTTATTCCCCGTATCGACCATTTATATATTTTCAGATCCTAACGATCCGTATCATCCGTGTTATTGGCAAGCACCAGTTTTGCTTTTTCTGAATACTTGCGCGCTTTTTCTTCATCGCCCGCTTTGGAGTAAAGCTCTGAGAGAGCAGTCATTGCGTCATAATTTGAAGGGTTAAGGCTTAGGACTTTTAAATATCCTTCGATGGCTTCAGCGTCGTGCCCGAGGTTTTCATAAGCTACAGCCAGATAAAAATGCAGAGGCCACCAGTTAGAATACTTGCCTTCCGTATACGGCTCAAGCAAAGACAGCGCTTCTTCTACTCTGCCAGCTATGAGAAGGTTCTTCCCATCCTCTATCCTTATGGGATCTTCAAGTTCGTCTATACGGTCCTTGACTTCCTGTATATCTTCCTCAGGCTGACCCTCGGAAGACGCTATGTAATGTTTGAAAGCAAGGCTTGCCTTCATGTATGCACCTGCGTTGAGATAAGCATAGCCGAGAAAATACCAAGCCGGCGCAAAATCCGGGTAGTGATTCGTCACCTGAACGAAGTATTCGTTCGCTTCGGATTTCAAAACGGATATAAGATCCGTCTCATCGCTTCCTTCCAGAGACTGATACCATATCCTGCAGCCGTTTGCATAAGAAAACATAGACTGCAGACCTTCAGGATCCAGCTGAAGACCGGCCCTGAGATAGCATATAGCTTTTCTCGGAGACCCTGATCTCAGCAGCTGTTCAGCTTTTGAACAGAACACTCCCACAAGTTTCTCATCGAAAAGCTTTTTGAAGTAACGCAGATAAAATACCGAATACTTGAATTCGTCATCGGCTCCTATGACCATAGCCATATTATCGGCTATTTTAGTTGTAGAGAGGCCTCCTTCAGTGAAATCTTTCAGGTCTTCCTGTCTGATGGGAATGGGAACTTCTATGAGAAAAGCAAGATCGCTGCTCACGAGAAAATCCTCATCCAGCTCGGTAAACAGGAAATCCTTTATTTCACTTGTCAGATATTTTTTCAAACTCGTCATATACTTACATTCTGTCCGGTGCCTTTATGCCAAGAAGTGAGAGCCCGTTGGCTATGACCTGCTTCGCAACGAAAGTGAGCACCAGTTTTGCATTCCTCTCGTTCTCATCGTCGACGATAATATGCTCGTCATGATAGAATTTGTTGAAACTCTGCGCAATATCTATTACGCATCTCGTCACCGTGGACGGTTCATTATCATCTGCTGCTTTGGCAACGGCTTCAGGAAAAGCGTAGATATCCTTTATAAGAGTTGAAGCTGCATCGCCAGTGAGATACGAGCAGTCGAGTTTGCTCATATCTATTTTGGAGATATCGAAGTCACCGTTTCTCAGTACGCTTGCCGCCCTTGCATGGGTGTACTGCACGTAGGGACCGGTCTCTCCATCGAAGTTCAGGACCTTGTCCCAGTCGAATACATAATCTTTTATCCTGCCTGCAGAAAGTTCCCTGAACACCACTGCGCCGATCCCAACGATCTTTGCCGTTTCTTCGAGCTGATCTGTGTTGACGCCTTTCTCCGTAATTATCTCGCGGGTCTTCTCAA
>JAEEGL013175541.1_pt1 | contig 10766 bp, 13 predicted proteins | sample 9134231 | NCBI WGS metagenome assembly JAEEGL01 (sample SAMN16246548, study PRJNA631951) | gut metagenome | biome: gut microbiome; feature: rumen; material: fiber-attached | host: Bos | place: Iran: Karaj | collected 2018-10
AACAGAAATTCAACAGCCTGCAGAGGCTCCGTCTGACGGCGGTGTCCACACCATGACTCTCTTCCTGCTTAACAACACTCAGGTGACCTACAACAAGGAAGACTTGGATAATGTGACATACCTGCCTGGTGTCGGAATGAAGATATCGGTTAAAGGCAATGCCAAATCAGTTGACTACTTATACAGCCAGATGTCGAAGATAGAATATGTTATCAGTGGCTCTTCACAGTAAAAAAACACACAAACCGGATTATGTGAATTATCAAAAATATTAATATAGTCTCAGCAGTATAAAAAGGGAGAATTGCTGCCTGTCGAGATACGGCTGGGGGGGGGTAAACAAATAAAAAAGATGAACAACAAGAAAGTAATGATGTGGGCTTTCTTTGTATAATAAGACAGGTTTTTCTTTTCCTTTTTATTTGAGATTTTCAGCATGATGGCACACAAAGCAGGGCAGAGTGTCAGTGCTGATATACACGACAGACCGACGGATGACGCGATGGTGACACCGAACTGGGTGAAGAATGTGCCTGATGTGCCAGGCATGAAGGCCACAGGAATAAACACGGCCATGAAAACCAGCGTACAGGAGATTACTGCTACCGACACCTCGCTCATGGCCTGACGGGTGGCTTCATGGGCATCGGTCACGCCTCCCTCCTGTTTGGCCATCACTGCTTCCACTACAACGATCGCATCATCAACTACGGTACCAATAGCCAAAACGAGTGCGAATAGTGTCAGAATGTTGAGGGAGAAGCCTGCTAGTGTGACAATGGCAAATGTGCCCAATACTGACACAATGATTGAAATGGATGGGATAATCGTGGCTTTGAAGTTCTGAAGGAAGAAGAACACGACGAGAATCACAAGAATGATTGCTATGATAAGTGTCTCGACCACATTGCCGATGGCGGCGTAGAGAAAGTCATCACTGGTCTCAAGTATCTGAAACTCCAGACCTGCCGGCATCATCGGTTTCAACTCTTCATAAAGATTGTTGATGCGGTGGTTCACTTCGGTGGCGTTTGCTCCGGGCGACTGGAAAACCATGAAGATTGTGCCGGGACGGCATCAACATCGACTTGATATTTTGGATAACGCTTCACAGAGGGTGATGCTCATAAGGCTATTGCCGAGGTCTTTAATGAAACGATGCCGCGTGGCTACAGTTATGAATACAGTGGGATGTCGCGTGAACTTGAAGAGGCCTCAGGCAGCAATTCCACCGTTCTCATATATTTGATTTGTGTCATACTTATCTATCTTATCCTGGCTTCGCTATACAACTCCTGGTTCACACCTTGGGCTGTGCTTCTCAGTGTTCCATTCGGATTGATGGGTGCTTTCATCTTCGCCTATTTCGGCAACATGCTTCACTTGCCAGGAATGGACAATAACATCTACCTTCAGACAGGTGTCATCATGCTTATCGGCCTTCTTGCCAAGACAGCCATCCTCATAACCGAGTTCGCCTCCGAACGCCGCAGCCAAGGCCTGCCCCTTGTTGACGCTGCCTTCGAAGCATGCAAGGAGCGTTTGCGTCCTATCTTGATGACCGTTGTGACAATGATAGCCGGAATGATTCCTCTCATCATCAGTGACGGTGCCGGTGCCAATGGTAACCGCGCTCTTGCTCTCGGCGTGGTAGGCGGTATGATAGTCGGCACCATTGCGTTGCTCTTTGTTGTCCCGGCCTTCTTTATCGTATTCCAAAAACTACATGAAAAGTTCCAGGGAGAACCTGTAATTGAAGCCCAAACAGATTGCGGCAATGTAGTTAATGACATCGAAGAGCCGCTGATTAGACCAGAAGAAGAATCAGAAACCTCCAGACAAGGAAACTAACTCGAAGTAAAAAATCACACACATGAAAAATTCGATAAAAATACTAATATTTGCATCCGTAAGCCTTGTGTTTAGTGGCTGCAGTAAATATAATAATGCCATCTACGTACAGAATGAGACAATACCGCCAAATGTATTCGGCTCCTCAGAAGATATTCTGAATGCCACAGACGGCAAGTTGCTTACCGAAATGTCGTGGCGCGAGTTTTTCACCGACCCTCTGCTTCAAAAACTCATTGACCACGTGTTAGACAACAACACGGACTTGAACTCCGCACGTATTGCAGTTGAGAAGAGCGAGATTGCTTTAAACACAGCCAAGCTGGCCTATCTTCCATCGCTGAATTTTGCTCCCCAGGGCTCTCTCGGCAAATTTGGCAACAGCTCATGGTCGAAAACATACAACCTTCCCTTGCAGATGTCTGTTGATTTAGACGTGTTCGGTTCGATCACCAACAAAAAGCGTGCTCAAGAGGCCGTTCTCCTTCAGGCCCAGATCAGAGAAGAGGCCAATCGTTCCAACTTGATATCAATCACAGCCCAGCAATACTACATGTTGCAGCTACTCGACCGTCAGTTGGAAATCCTGACAATGACAGACAGCCTATGGAATGCCTCTCTTGAAATTCAAAGGGTACTTTGGGAGTATGGCAAGGTTTATTCTACATCAGTCAACCAGATGGAGTCGTCGTACCTGAATGTGAAGACCCAGATAGTCGATACACGGCGTAACATCCGCAGTGTGGAAAATTCCTTATGCCGTCTGCTTTTAGCCACTCCCCAGCACATAGAACGAAACCGCTGGGGAAGCTCCGCCTTGACAGACAAGCCACAAGACAGAGGCCAGCGCATGTTCGACACCCAATACCTTAAGATTGGAGTACCTTCCATAATGCTTGAACGTCGCCCCGACATCCGCATGGCAAACCATGCCATGGAAGAGGCCTTTTATAACACACAGGCAGCGCGAGCCGCATTCTTCCCCAGCATCACGCTGTCGGGCACATTAGGATGGACCAATTCTGCCGGCAGCATGATAGTCAACCCGGGGAAATTACTCCTGTCGGCAGTAGGTCAGCTCACTCAGCCCATATTCTCCCGTGGCAAGCTGAAGGCCAACCTAAAAATGTCTCTCCTAACAGAGGAAGAACTTCAGAGCAAGTATGTCCAGACCGTCATCGACGCAGGCAATCAAGTGAATGAGGCAATGGCAGACTGTCAGGCAGCTCGTGAAAAACACGCTTACTACCACCGCCAGGTAGAGGTGCTCTACGATGCTTACACCGGCACTCATTATCTGATGGAAAACGGCAAAGCCAACTATCTTGAAGTGCTCACAGCTCAAGAGTCGCTGCTCAGTGCCCAACTCAACGAAGCCATGAATATGTATAATGGTGCTCAGGCCATCATCGCCCTTTACATCGCCCTTGGTGGTGGTACGAAATGAGGATTCCTAAGGCTGTTGTTTAGTGTTTTTAAGATTTTGAGGCTGTCGAAGAGTAAATGGGTCAAATGGGTATAATGGGTTTAATGGGGCAAATGGGTTTAATGGGCGGTTTTTGGGAATTCCAGAGAAATCCAGGCATTTCCAATCCCAACCTCCCAATTGACAGGAAACGTAATTAAGGAATAACAGGAATATTATATTGATTTGACTTCGTTTGAATCAGCTGACGCTCAAAAAAAGTGAATGCAAGCATTCGAATGTACCCGCTTAATAACAGATTTTTTTCACAAAAGGAAAGGTCGCTAACGCGACTTATATGAATGAAGAAATATTGTGATTATTTACCACACTAAATCCAGAATAAAAATTAACAATTCAAGATTCTGAAGTAAAAAAGGGAGTAAAAATGGGAGTGATAAAAGGGAGTGATAAAAGGAAGTTAAATTAGTGCTGAATATTATCCATCATCGTTTATTTTATCAGATTCAAGAGCTGTTGGTCTGTAGCTTGCGGACAGATGCCACGAAGGTGCCTGATGATACGGTTGAAAGACTCCTCGGGAAGGCGGTCGCATTGACAAGCCTCACGCCCAAAGAGCTGTTCGGGCGTAGTGAGCAGCGACCATCCCCATCCGTATTCATGTCCATGCCGGTCGGTGGGATAGACAAAGTCCTCTGTGACTATGCGCGTGTCCATCTGAATACGAGTGACATAGTTGTCGAACCGGCTTCTCATATTTTTGCCTGTAAACCCGCAAAGAGCTCTCAGTTCGCGGGTTATGAGGCTTCCATGTTGCTGGAGCACAAACAGTATGGTCTCCTCAATACTCCCCTTTTCCGGCAGAGGGTGTTTTGCACGCCGATAATTGCAGAAATCAGGCCACCATTCCCGACTGATGAATCCAGCCTTTCCCGAGAAGAACTTGCCATAGACATGTTTCCCTTCAGTGATGACAGAACCTTTCCATTTCCATAAGGGCCAATCCCATCCTCCCTCCGGCAGTGCCACATATCGGCAATCCTCATCCACCATATCGTCTGCCGAGAACCCAGCGATACCACTATCGAGCAGCGGAAGAAATCCGATGCTGTCGATCAGCTCAATCAACTGTGCTGCGTTGTAAATAGTTCCAGACTGCATTGTTTTCAATTATTCAGAAGTTTTGGAAGTAAAAATCTTAATAGGAAAATAAAAGGGAGTATGAATGTACAAAAGTCTTTTCTATGGTCTTGCCAATCTGGATGCATATGTTTCGGACAGAGATTGGAGTATTTTTAAATATTGGCGAGGTACTCTTCATCGGAAATTTTGCTGGAGAGGACGGCATCAGCAATAGCCTTCTCCATCACCAGTGATGCCAGCACACCGATGGTGTTGACATCCGAGTTGACCTCACCACCACTGAGTGAGATGGCATAGACAGTATCGCCATCAGCCATAGTGAACACCGGACGTATGCAACGCGCCATACCTGCAGAAGCAATGTTTGCCACCTTCTGCAGGTCAGCCACCCCCAGTCGGGCGTTGGTGAACACGGCAGCGATGGTGGTGTTACCAGTTATCAGGTCGGAGTACTGGTTCATGAGCACCGCCTGCTCTGCACTCACGCTCTCCTTGCGGTCGGCTGAGGTCATACCCGCAATCTTCACTCCGTCCTGGAAGATGTCGCCCAATGCATTGACGACGACCGCCACCCCCACTTCCAAATGTCCGATCCGTGCTGCAGCATATCCTATGCCGCTCTTTTGCGCCGTTGCCATGCCGCCAGGCTTACCCACTGTAGCCCCCGTGCCTGCACCCACATTTCCGCTGAGCGGTTTACTTTCAGATATGGCCCTCTTGCAAGCCAGATATCCCATCTCACTATCAGGCCGTACATTTCCGTTGCCGTATGAGAGGTCGAATATACAGCTCTGACACACTATGGGAACCAGTCCAAATCCTGTGTTATAGCCATAACCATGTTCTTCCAGGCAGTTCATCACACCATCGGCAGCCGCCATGCCATAAGCCGATCCGCCACTGAAAACGAGCGCATTGAGAGGCTGTGTGTTGCGCTGAGGATCCAAAAGAGGCACCTCGCGTGATGCCGGTCCACCTCCCAGGACTACCGCTGAAGCCATCAAAGCCTTGGGGAAGAAGAATACCGTCACCCCGGTCTTGGCGTCATTATCCTGAGCATTTCCGACGGACACTCCCTGTAGTTGGGAGAAAGGCATGGATTCCACAATTTTATCCATATCCTTATACTTATCATTTCGGTTTGTTGAGTCGACACCAGAAGCTTCTTCGGCATTGTTTGAAGAGCATGCTGTGAAAACACTTACGCCGCAGATAATGATGGTGGCAAAGGCAACATTTAAAATTCTTTTTACTTTCATTGCTTAACAGATTTCATTCAAGACATTAAAGATGTTGCAAATATAGTCATTTCAAATTGAATACAGATGAAAATGCAAAATTTGTGTCCGTTTTTTGTTAATTATCAATAATTAAGATTAAATTTCCATATCTGTTGCATGTTAGTTCTTGGCAAGTAATATTTTTTTTGTAGATTTGCGATGAAATCCAAAACCTGAAAACTATGACAAAAGGAAAAACTATTTGCAATGAGCTGAAGCGCATCCGTAAGCAGATTGCCGACGCCAATGAGATTGATTATGAACCGCGGGAATGTAACCATCAAGGTGAGTGCTGTGGAACCTGCCCTGCCTGCGAGTCGGAAGTTCGTTATATTGAAAAACAGCTGGGCATCCGTCGTCAATTAGGCAAAGCAGTGGTTGTTGTGGGGCTCTCAGCCGGACTTATAGCAACGGCTGGGTGCAGCAGCTGTGGCGGATTTGGGGTGACGAATGGCATGATGGAAAGGCCAGACTTTGATTCCACAGAATTATTAAAGGAAGATTCTTTGAGAAAGCAAGATATGATGGACAAGACACTCAAGGCCGATTCTTTGAGAAAGGAAAAAATGACGGATGAATTAGACGGTTATATTTCAGAACCGTATTCCGACGAAACGGAGAGTTCTGAAGAATCGTCCTCCACAGACAAGGGCTCCAATAAAGAATGAAGGCTCCCCTGATTGGCATCAGCCGCCACCGGCTCGTCACTGACGGCAATGGCGTAACCACTTTGGTTGCGTTCCATGGCTGTCCATTGCGCTGTAAGTATTGTCTGAATCCACAATGTCTGAGGGTTGATGGTGTGTGGCGAGAGATGGATGCCCGAGAAATACTTGACGAGGTGATGATAGACGACCTCTATTTCAAGGCGACTTACGGCGGTGTGATGTTTGGCGGTGGAGAGCCGCTGTTGATGAGCGGTGAGATTGTCAGTTTCTGCAAGCTGAAGCCTGAGGACTGGCATGTTTATATTGAGACATCGCTGAACGTACCGCTTAGTCATCTGGAAGCGGTCGCCCCTTACATCGACCATTTTTATATTGACGTCAAGGACATGAACCCATCCATTTACCGGCGATACACATCTGCAGACAACAATCAGGTTATCAAAAATCTGCAATGGCTTTCCGCACATAATGACGTCGATAAAGTGACCATCCGACTGCCCCATATTCTGGACTACAATTCAGAAGCAGACATAGCGGAAAGCCGTCGACAGTTAGAGATGATGGGGTTCAATGACTTTGACATCTTTGACTATCTTGTCAAAAATTAAAAAATTGAAGCATCCTTTTTTTCAGATACCTCCCCTTTTCATTTTTTCTTTGCTATTGTGTATCTGACAAAAGGATATCTAAGGAATAAAGGAATAAAAGGAGCCGCCTGGACAACCGATGACTGCAAGTCGTTCCGCCCTGCCCTAGCCTGCCTTACAGACAAACTTCAGAAGCGTTATCCAAAAGCAGAAATCTGTTTCATACTGAACTCGGAGCTGAAAGAGCCAGTCAACGAGTCGATGCGTGAAGTCTGTAAGCACTACAACATCAAACTCATTGAGCTTCACGATATCGAAAAGCAGAACGGCCATCCTTCGATAAAAGGGATGAAGAGCATCTGCGAGCAGTTGCTGGAAGCAGGACTGTAATGGTTTCAGGAACGTCAGTAAATCATTCGCAAGTAACGAAGGTGTTTCAAAATGAAAATTTTAGGCACACCCTCTTTTTTTTTCGATATTTAATCGTAACTTTGTATTTAATTCCAAATCTGCAGAAAGTGATTAAAAATTTATTACTGATAGGAGCCGGCAGTTTTGCAGGTGGCGTTTTGAGATACCTCGTTTCAATTCTGATGAAAAATCAATCAGGATTCCCATGGTCCACATTCATTGTGAACATTGCAGGCTGCCTGGCGATAGGCCTTTTGTGGGGATTGACGAGCCGTCTCCCCACCTTATCTCCTTCATTCACGCTATTCCTCATGACTGGTTTTTGCGGTGGTTTCACAACTTTTTCCACATTCTCGAAAGAGGGTCTGACACTTCTACAGACGAATAATTACATCTTATTCACGCTCTACACAATCGGGAGTGTGGTATTGGGAATTGCAGCAGTAGCATTAGGTTATATAGCCACCAAGTGATCATTTTGCGTAGAAACAAAGTTGCGGCAAGCCCTCATGGATAATTACGAATCCTTCCCGGCTTTCTACGGCTATGGATGGAGTAGGTTTCTGTCGTAGCAGTCGACGCCCAGCAGAAGAAGGCAAAAGCATCCAATTTCTATGTGAAACAAATGCCAAGTTGAAAAATGACCCCAACATCAATCGACACATCAAATATGTGCTCACACCTTCAGAAGAAACTCTTTGAAGAGGACGGAGCCTATCATCATCTTTGGACAGCCATTCAAGATGACCCTGCGGTGACGGCTGTTGTGCGCTCACGCCAACTTCACATCTACCGCAATGGCAAGAAGGTGCTGATAGTGGCAGGGAAAGCGGCTCCCAAGTTCATCAGAGAAGACAGGCTCTGTGAGCTTCTTCCGAATGAAATCAAATGAACAAATACAATATCGTAGAATGAAACTGAAGAAACGGGAAATCAAGTATGCCGCCATATTTTTCCTGAGCTGGACAGGACTGTTAATCATACTGGTTGATGGCTTTCTGAAATTCCAGACATTGGTTGACTATTTCGGGTCGTACACATTAGTAGAGATCACGTTATTGCTATTGGTTGCACTACCCACGTTGGCTGTCTACAGATTCACAAAAGAATAAATGCAGATGTATGGAAAAGGTATATTACTCAAGGACAGAAATAAGCGATGACGTTCAGAAGCTGATGGCAAAAGTGTCGGCATTGCTAAAAAAATTGAACAGCCTGACGTTGGCAGAGCAAACAGAAAAACAAGAGATTATCAAAGAACTGTTCGGATCCACAGGCAGTAATCCCTTTGTTGGCGACAACTTCCACTGTGACTTCGGTCAAAACATTCACGTGGGCGACAACTTCCATGCGGACTTTAATTGCACGATGCTCGACTTGGCAGCGATTCGCATTGGCAAGAATTGTCTGATTGGTCCTGATGTGGGCATCTACACAGCCGCCCACCGTTTGGAGCCCAAAGGCCGCATACTTGATGTTTATGGCCTTCCCATCACTATAGGCAACGACGTGTGGATAGGTGGTCATTCCACTATATTGCCAGGTGTAACTATCGGTGACGGAGCCGTGATTGCGGCAGGTGCGGTTGTAACAAAAGACGTTGAACCCAACAGCATAGTTGGCGGTGTACCTGCCAAGTTGATTAAAAAGACAGAAGAATGAAACAAACACTATTTGCACTCTTCAGCATGCTGGTTGCTATGACAGCATCAGCACAATACACCCTGAAAGACTGGAATATTGATGGTGTAAACGAGAATGGAACGCTTCACCTGAATGTGAGCGAGTACAAACTGAACTACAACCACCTATTACCATACGCTGACTGGCAGAAAGAATGGACGGTGAAGGTTGACCTGCGCTGCGGAACACTCGGCACAGAACAGGTGTTCGTATGTAAAGAGGGAAAGTCCAGCCATCTCATTGGCCGCAACTCTCTCAATGGCGATATCTCCATCGGATACGACAATATGCAGGGGCAGTTCTTTGTAGAGGTTATCGATAAGGACGAAGTGCCCCACCGGCTCTGTGCCGGTCCGAGAGTGGAAGCAGGACGTTGGTACACTTTAGAGGCCCATTCAGCATACGATGTCCTCAAAGACGCCTCAACGGTTCGTCTGGTGGTCGATGGGCAGTCCGGCCAACTCACCTATCCAGGCAAGGCATTACGTCATAACTGCTCTCTGTGGATTATCGGACACGGATTCCCTGGCGGTTTTCCCAATGCCCTCCAAGTACGCGATGGTGACCTTCGCAACCTATCTATCCAAGGCGAACCGCTACCAAGAGCTGATGGGCAGAATCCTCTGTTCACTGGTGTCTTTACTGCCGACCCTGCATTTACGGTCGTTGGCAACACGGTGTATGCCTACGTTGGAGAAGACAAGGCCGGTGTGGGAGGCTGGTTCCATATGCCTCATTGGTTATGCTATTCATCTACAGACATGACACACTGGACAGCCCATGGTTCTGTGCTCTCCGCAGCCGACTTTCCCTATGCCCAGGCTGGCGGCTCATGGGCAGGACAGGTGGTGAAAGGTGCAGATGGCAAGTTCTACTACTATGTGACGCTCGACCGTAAAGACAATCGTCAACACACAATAGACGTGGCAGTGAGCGACTCACCCACAGGTCCTTTCCGTCCTGCCCGAAAAGACGGCACACCACTTATCACAGACGACATGACCCCAGATTCTCATCGGGCAAATGCTGATATCGACCCCACCGTTCTCATCGACGATGACGGCACCCCTTGGATGGCATGGGGTAACGGAGACTGCTATATGGTGAAATTAAAGAAGAACATGACAGAACTGGATGGTGAAGTGAACAAGGTGCCTATGCGTAATTATTCAGAAGGTCCTTGGCTCTTTAAGCGCGGCAAGCTCTACTATAATGTCTATGCCTCAGATGCACCAGGCGTACAGCCAGAGCAGATGGCCTATTCGTATGCAGAGAGCCTACCAGGCCCCTGGACATATGGAGGCTTTATCAGCACTTCGGCCAATCACGGCTTCACCATTCATCCTTCCGTCATCGAGTTCAAAGGAAAGTGGTATTACATCTACCACGACGGTTCCTACAGTCAGAACGGCGAACCGGGCGGTGATTGTCGCCGAAGCGTGTGTGCTGAGTATCTGTATTTCGATAAAAATAATAAAATAAAATTTATTCCACTTACCCAGGAGGGTATCAGCCGGAAAAAATAAAATTAAGGATTTCAAATCAGGGAAGTAAAGAGAGGAAGTAAAATATTAGTATATGTGCAGTTAAGTAAATCTCGTAAATCAGAATTCAGCATGAAACTAAACTTATGTTATAAGGACATTCATATAGGTGCAATAGCTGTTTTTTATATAATAGCCTTATTGGTTCGCCTGATATCATTGCATTTTGTCGA
>JAEEGL013409237.1_pt1 | contig 10766 bp, 10 predicted proteins | sample 9134231 | NCBI WGS metagenome assembly JAEEGL01 (sample SAMN16246548, study PRJNA631951) | gut metagenome | biome: gut microbiome; feature: rumen; material: fiber-attached | host: Bos | place: Iran: Karaj | collected 2018-10
ATACCCATCATACGTTTTAATTTAATAAGGTTAGGTTCATTAAATCCTAATGAATCAATTCCTTGTAAGCTTCGAGTATAGTCTAAGATACGAATAACAATCTTTTCACCTTCATTTAATGGTAAGGCAGAAACACGCATATCCAAATAAGTTCCACCAAAAGTACCTTTAATCGCACCGTCTTGAGGTAAACGAGATTCAGTAATATTCATATTAGCTAACAATTTTAAACGAGTAGTTAAATTCCTTTCATAAGCTAAAGGAATAAATGTATAATCTTGACAATCACCATCAATTCTAAATCTAACCATCATACCATTTTCTCTAGGGTCAAAATGGATATCTGATGCATTATGTTTAGAAGCACTAGTAATTATATAATCAGCCACTTGAGTAATTGGAGTAGTCGCAAAATTAAAAGACACCATAAAAGACTCAACGCCTTTTTTCACATTCTTTACATCAAATTGAGGTGAAGAAGGATCAACTGGTCGAGCAGCTGGTGCCATTTGAGTTGTAGGACTATTTCCTTGCTGTGCAACTTGTTGAGCTTGCATATTTTGATTAGCCGCAACAGGTTGATTGGCTTGATTTGTTGGATTTACAGTATTTTGCGCCATATTTTATTCCCCTTTAACTCTTTCTATGGTAATTTACTATAATTTATTATATAATAGTTTTAGAAAATAAACAATAGCAAAAGGAGTTAAAAAATGAAAAAAAATAATAAGGGATTTGTTTTAGCCGAAACATTAGTAGTTACAGTCTTTGTAATGCTTATTTTTACAATTATATATGCAAACTTTTATCCTATCTTAGGTAAATATCAAGAGAGAGAATTTTTTGATGACATAGATTCTAAATATAATGCCTATTGGATAAAAAGATTCTTACAAGATGAAGACATACTTCCTATAGAATCATGGGAAGTAATAAAAGCCCACATAGATAGATATGGAGGCTATGAATTTACTTGCAACTCGCTATCAGAAAGTTATGAAGCTCCTTACGCAGGATGCCCATTGATTCGAGACAGGCAATACAAAGAAATGGTTCAATCATACTTTGAAATTGCTAACGTCGTACATTTATATATAACAAAATATAATTTAGAAAAATCAGCTTACATTACAGATAGTACTCCAAGTGTTCAATTTAAAGGTAAAGAAGGGACTCCATATATAAAAAGATTTAGTACTCCATCAAAAGTAGCTCAGTTTAATCTAAATTTTGGAAGAGGTGGACCAAATGAAAACACACGTATACCTCATCCAAGCGGCATTACTTTTGATTATTGGGATTATGACATTTTTCTATTTTATCATGTACCAGCTAGTGTAAATCAACAAACTAAAAGATATATAGATTATTTACCAGCATATAAATTCCCATCAAAGAGACAAGCAAAGTATAGAATTATTGTTGAATTTTCAAGGATTAATGATGATAGTAAAGACACTACTAATAATAACTATATACATACATTTACAACTATGGAGTTAAAGAGGTGAAACTAATGAAAAGATTAAATAATAAGGGAATGTCAATTATTGAAATAATACTATGTTTTGCATTAGCCTCACTAATTATTATTTCATTATATAATATAATAGATTCAATATCATCAAATAAAAGAACTGAAGAAACAAAGTTTATGCTTTCATATCAAAAAACTGAATTTACTAAAGTAATTATGGCAGACATTATAAGAAATGGTTTACAATCAATTACTGTTAATGGAAACAAAAAAGACGTAGTTAAAACAGTAGTTGATACACCACCAGAAATATATAAAATTGCTCCAAATAATTGTAAAACATTTAATGCTACAACATGGACATGCAGTGGTGGAACATATAATGATACAGCTAAATCATCACCAAATATTTTTAAGTCAAGTGCAACAACAATTCTTGTAATAGGTTTCAATTTTAAAAATGGTACTCAAAAAGAATTAAGAATTTTAAAACAAATTGGAAATTATGACATGAAAGATCAACCCATAGCAGCAGCAGACATAATAGGAGATAAATTTTATGTAGCATATGGAGAGCCAGCACAAGCAATACCTCTTGAAAATAGAGGACAAAGTGCTAATAAATATAAGAATGATGGAGTAGAAATAATGGATTTCGATTCATTAGGCTATAGAATAGTTGGTAAGAATAAACAATATGAAACAAGAATAGGTAATATTAATGTAAGTATGGAATTGAACTTCTTAAAATTAGATTTAAGATTTGATCATCCAGAACTAAAACAAACATATGGAATGTATTTTATTACTCCAACAACAGTAGATCAATCATATCCATTGGATATAGGATATTAATAAAGATAACCACGAATAGAAGGCGATACAATGAAAAAACTTTTTAACAATTTAATAAACTTCATCAAAGAAGAATATAAGTTTATATTAGTATTACTACTATTAACAATTACTCTTCTATACCCAGTAAATTATTATATTATTACTGGAGGAGGAATTAAAAATATAGGAAAAAGAGTAATAGTAGATAAGGCATATAAAGAAAATGGAACATTTAATATAAGTTATGTAACTGAATTAAATGGTACAGTAGTGTCTTATCTACTTTCTTATGTTATACCCTCTTGGGAAAGAGAAAAACAAGAAGATTATGCGTATAATAAAGAAGAATCAGTAGATGATATAGAAGAAAGAAACATGATATATTTAAATCAATCAAGTAATAACGCTATATATAATGCCTATAAGTTAGCAAATAAACCAGTATCATTAGTAAATACAAAAATTTTAATTTTAACTAAAATAATAGAATTTGATAATGACTTAAAAGTCGGAGATCAAATAATAGAAGTAGATAATCAAAAAATAAATGAATTAAAAGATGTCAGAACGATAATATCAACTAAAGAAATAAATGATGTAATAGATATAAAAATAATTAGAAATAAAAAAGAAAAAACTATTAAAACAAAAATATATAAAGATTCTGATGGAAACAAAGTAATTGGAATTGCTGCAACTAAGGTAAATGAATATAAAACAGACCCAGAAGTTAATGTTAAATTTGCTTTTAATGAAGCTGGTCCATCTGGAGGTCTTATTACAGCATTAAGTATCTATAATAAATTGGTTCAAGAAGATATTACTAAAGGTTATACTATTGCTGGAACAGGTACTATGGAAGAAGATGGTACTGTAGGAGAAATTGGTGGTATTAAATATAAGATAATAGGCGCTAATAAAAAGGCAGATTATTTTCTAGCTCCAGCAGGAGCAAATTACAAAGAAGCCAAGAAAATAGTAAAGAAAAAACATTTAAAAATTAAAGTAATTTCAGTAGAATCTTTAGAAGATGCTATTAACAAATTAAATAATTTATAATAAATAAAACTATATAGATAGTTCTAGATAGTTTTATTTTTATATTGTAAAAATTAATTAAAAATATTATAATCTATATAGAATAGGAAGAGGATTTATGAAAGAAAACAAATTATTATCATACATATTTTTAACTGTTGGAGCTATGGTGGCAGCATTCGCTCTTAGATCTTTTCTTATACCAAATACTATTTTAGATGGTGGTGTAGTAGGTATATCTATCATTATAAATAAATTATTTAGTATTCCATTAGGTTTATTAGTTCCAATTCTAAATATTCCTTTTATATTTATAGGTTATAAACGATTAGGAAAAATATTCTTAATTAGAACAGTATATGCCATGATAGTATTTTCTGCATTAATTGAATTATTTGGATTCTTAAAACCAATAACAGAAGAAATGCTACTAGCAACATGTTTTGGAGGTGCAATCTTAGGAATAGGAGTAGGAACAGTTATTAGAGTAGGTGGAGCTATTGATGGTACTGAAGCAGTTGCAATTGTTCTAAGTAAAAGACTAAATTTAGGAGTAGGCCAAATTGTATTAATATTTAACCTATTTATATATACTTTAGCAGGAACTTTATTTGGACTAGATAGAGCATTATATTCAATTCTAACTTATTTTATAACTTCAAAAGTAGTAGATATAGTTTCATCAGGACTAGAACAAACAAAAGCTGCGCTAATAATTACTGATAAAGGAACATCATTATCAAAAGAAATATATAAAACATTAGGAAGAACATGTACTATGATGAACGGTAAAGGTTTCATTTCTGGAGAAAAAGAAGTATTATATTGTGTCTTAACAAGAATTGAAATATTTGAACTAAAACGAATAGTAAGAGACCAAGATAAAAGTGCTTTTATATCAATAATAGATGTTACAGATATAATTGGAGAACATATAAAATCAAGTACAAGTAAAAAGAATTAAAGAAAAGTATTGATTATTTTTCTAATTAATAATAAAATATAGATAAGAATAGAGAGGTTTGTATTATGAAGATAAAAAGTAATATTAAAAAGAAATATTTTACATGTGTTAATGAATCAATGGGAGTTAATATTAACAAAGATTATGTATTAAGAACAAAAAAGAATACTGATTATACTTATACTGAACATACATTGTATGTTGTAATTATTATATTATTAGTAAGTGCAATTTTTGCAATGATGAGAACTAGTTTATCTATATTTTTATCAATGGTAGCAATATTCTGTGCTTTCTTATACATACTGGCGGTTATAATAATTACATTAATGGGATATAGAGCAAGAAGTAAAGTGAACTTCAAAAACGAAGTAGAAATTGATAGTGAAGGTATTTCTGATACTTCATATTATGGAATAAAAATGACTGTTGATTGGGACAAAGTAGAAGCAGTTGTAGTGAGAAAGAATACAATAGTAATATTAACAAGTACACCAATATATTTCTATTTTGATAAAAACAAGAAAAAAGATATTATTACAGCAATCAAAAAATACAAAAAAGACATAACTATTATCGAATGAAAAAGAATATAAACTATTCTTTTTTTATGTTATAATTAATTTAATTAATGAAAGGAGAATTTATATGAAGTGTCCTAACTGTAACAAAAGAATATTTATTAAAGATAAACATTGTCCTTCTTGTGGTTTTGATTTAACTAATTCTCCTAAAAAAGAAACAAAAACAATTAAAATAGATAAAAAATTTATCATAAACATACTAATAATAGTTATAATACTTTTATCTTTAACAGGTATAATATTAAAAGAAAAATATGATAAAAAAACCGTAGCTGCAAAATACTTTGAAGCATTAATTACTCAAAACTCTTCTAAAGCATACAAATATATTAATGCTAAAAAATCAAAGTTTATTAACGAAAAAACATTTAAAAAAATAATAAGTAAAGAAAACGAATTAAAAGATGTAATCAATTATACAATTCAAGACATTAATTATAGCTATGATAAAAAAGAAGTAACAATTACATTTAGTTATATAACAAAAAAGAATAAAGATCATCAAACCAAAAATATAGTTTTAACTAATAAAGGAAAAAAACTACTATTATATGAAAACTGGAAAATAGATACTACTAACATGATTTCAAATAATTATAAATTATTTGCTCCTAAAAAATATGATATTGAAATAGAAGGTATTAAACTAGGTAAAAAAGAAATAGCAAGTAGTAATAAAAATTATTACATTTATCAAATTAATCAAATTTTTTTAGGTAATTATGATGTATCAGTAAATTATAAAAAGATGGATTTAGTATCAAGAATCTCTGTACAAAAGCATAATTCCTACTCATACATAAATAATCTATTTCTACCTCAAGAAGAATCAACTAAACTTACAAAGAACCTAGTAGGGCAATTAGAGAACTTATACAAAAGTGCTATTAAATCAAAATCATATAAAGATTGTAAGAAAAAGCTTACTTTAGCAAAAGACAATAAGATTAAAAACATTTATGAAGAATTAATGACATCAACTGATTATTATTATGGTCAATTAAAGGACTTTAAAGTAAAAGATTATAATATTATCTCAACAAAAATAGAAAATAAAGTACACCTTGTTTTAGCAATAAAATATAAATATAAAATTAAAAAATATGATAAAGTAGAAGAGAAGACTAAAACAGATGATATAGATTTCATTGTAAAAAGAGAGAAAGACAAGTATAAATTGTATAATATTAAAAATTTAACTTATTATTTTAATTAATAGGAGGATATTATGGCAAAATATTGTTCAAAGTGTGGTAAATTACTAGAAAAAAATCAAAAATGTGATTGCCAAACTAAAGTAAAAAAAATACGAGAAAGTAAAATAGATTATAAAAAGTATTTGAATGAATTTGTAGATATATATAAATCAATATTTACTAAGCCAATCGATACAATTAAGAATTATACTAATAAACCAAATATAACTATCGCAAGTATTCAAATGATTATCTTTATACTATTCTTTGGTATATATGCATTATCAATTGCTAAAAGTATATATGTTTTATATGGAGTAATTACTAAAGAATATTTTACAGCGATATATAATGCTAATATAAATAATATTTCATTAGCTACACAAATTCCATATTTCAATATACTTCTAATCGCAATACTATTTATAATTATAGTTAGTTTCTTAACTGTAATAACACTATATCTAGTAAATCATTTACTATTTAAATCAAAAACAAGTATTAAAAGAGTATTTTGTTTATATTCAATTAATACAGTATTACCAAGTGTATTTTTAATCTTCTGTACCATATTAGGATTTGTATCATTACAATTATCATTAATAGTACTAATATTTACTCTAATATTATCAAATATATATTTATATTCTGGAATTAATTTTATTTCAGTTAAAGATGATAATAAATATGGATATACTTACATAATAACGATGATAATAGTTTATATAATTTTGTTTATCTTATTTAAATTTATTTAACAAAGCAAATGCTTTGTTTTTTTATGGTAAACTATGTTATAATATGTATTATAAATTGCCCCATAGCCAAGCGGTAAGGCAGCAGGCTCTGACCCTGATATGCGTTAGTTCGAATCTAACTGGGGCAACCATTTTTTATTTAAAATAAACAATGATAATATATCTTTTTTCTTTATTTTTAAAGTGTAATAGTGTATTATTATATTGTATTAAATGAGGTGTATAAATATGAATCAAGAAGAAAGAAATAAATTAGCAGAATTATTATTTCCTAATATTGATAAAGAACCATCATACTATGAAGAAAAATATCCTGAAAGAAACTTAGAAGAAGGAGCTATTGTAACAAGATATGCGCCATCACCAACTGGAAATGTGCATTTAGGAAACTTACTTTCAGCTTTTGCTGATATGGTTTATGCTAAACAAAGTAATGGTAGTTTCTTTTTAAGAATTGAAGATACTGATCAAAAAAGAATGATTGATGGTGGTATTGAAAATATTACAGATGTACTTCATGACTTCGATATCATTCCAAATGAAGGATACACTTTTGGTGGTGAATATGGGCCATATAGACAAAGTGAAAGAACTGAAATATATCAAACTTATGTCAAAAATTTAATTAAGAAGGGTTATGCTTATCCTTGTTTTATGACTGAAGAAGAAATAGCTGAAATTAGAGAAGAACAAGAAGTAAATAAAACAAAAATCGGAATATATGGAATGTATGCTCAAGATAGAGATTTATCTCTAGAAGAAGTACAAGAAAAATTAAATAATAATCAAGAGCATGTAATAAGACTAAGATCAGATGGAGATCCAAATAAAGAAATAGAAGTAGAAGATTGTATCAAAGGAACTTTAAAATTTAGAGAACATGATATGGATACAATTATTCTAAAGAAAGATGGAACTCCAACATATCATTTTGCTCATGCAATAGATGATCACTTAATGCATACTACTCATGTAATTAGAGGAGATGAATGGGTAAGTAGTCTACCTCTACATATTCAATTATTTAAAATATTGGGTTTTACTCCAGTTAAATATGCTCATATTGCTCCAATAACAATAAAAGATAAAGAAACAGGCAATATCCGTAAGATAAGTAAAAGAAAAGATCCTTGGTTTGGAGTAGCTTACTATGATCAAAATGGTATCCCAATTGAAGCACTTCATCTTTATCTAGCAACAATAACAAATACTAATTTTGAAGAATGGTATCTACAAAATAGCGATAAAGATATTACTGAATTTAAATTTGATTTTTCTAAACAAGCTATAGGTGGAACATCATTTGATGAAGATAAATTAAATAATCTATGTAAAACATACTTCTCAAGGAAATCAGGTGAAGAAGTATTTAATGAAACACTTATTTGGGCTAAAAAACATGATGAAGAATATGCTAAACTATTAGAAACAAATAAAGAAGATATGATTAAGTTCTTAGGTATTGAAAAAGATAGTGATAGACCAAGAAAAGATATTTCTAAATATTCAGATGTAAAAGAAGAATTTTCATATGCTATAGATGATTTATTCATTAAAGAAAATTATTCTAAATTAACATCCGATAAGAATTATGACATTAAATTAATGGAAAAATATATAGAATCATTAAATTTAAAACAAACTAACGAAGAATGGTTTGAAGGAGTAAAAGAATTCTCTGTAAATAACGGATATGCATCTAATAATAAAGAGTTTAAGAAAGCTCCTGATGCTTATAAAGGACATGTTGGTGACGTTTGTGAAATATTTAGAGTTGTAATAACAGGAAGAACAAACTCTCCAGACCTATATTCTATTATGCAAATATTAGGTATTGATAGAATCAAAGAAAGAATAGAATTATTTAAAAAGTACAAGGAGATAGATTAATAAACATATGAAGCACAAAAAAACATTAATAGCTATTGTAATCTTAGCTGTATTATTAATAGCTTTCTTAATACAAAACTATAATAGTTTAAATAAATATCGAGAAAAAACAAATAATGAATACTCAAATTTATCAATAATAATCGATAAAAAATTAGATTTAACGAAGAATGTAATAAAAGAGTTAAATGCAATTAAATATAAATCTAGCAAACTAGATAAGTTAAAAAAAGCAACTAAAAAATTAGAAGATGCATATAATATATCTACAAAGAATAAATACAATAAACAATTAGATGATTATCTTAAAAAAATAGAAAGTGATATTAAAAATGAAAATTTAAACACAACAGATAAATATAATGTACTATTATCACAAATTTCTACTCAAAATGATAAATTAAATAAACAAGTAGAAAAATATAATAAAAAAGTAAATGAGTATAATAATAAGATATCACATATTCCAAATAATATTACGTCAAAACTATTTAGAATGAAATCAGAAACTGTATACAGTTAAAAGAATTTTAAGAAAAATATTCTTAAAGTTCTTTTTTTTGTTATAATAATAGTGGAGGGATAAAATGAATGAATTATTAATTGAAAAAATAGAAGCTTTGGAAGTATTAGATTCAAGAGGAAATCCTACTGTACAAGTAAAAGTTGTTTTAGAAGATGGTTCTACTGGAGTAGCTTTAGTACCTTCTGGAGCATCAACTGGATCATTTGAAGCAGTTGAATTAAGAGATGATGACAAATCACGTTATATGGGTAAAGGAGTATTAAAAGCAGTATCTAATGTCAATGATATTATCGCTAAAGAATTAACTGGTAAAAATGCAATGGATCAAGAAGCTATAGATAAAGCTCTAATAGATTTAGATGGTACATCAAACAAAGGAAAATTAGGAGCTAATGCAATGTTAGGAGTTTCTCTAGCTGTCGCAAAAGCTTGTGCCAGTTCATTAGATATGGAATTATATGAGTATATTGGTGGAGAAGAAGCAGTAACACTTCCAGTACCAATGATGAATATCTTAAATGGAGGAAAACATGCCGATAATACAGTAAATTCTCAAGAATTTATGATTATGCCTGTTGGAGCTCCAAACTTTACTGAAGGATTAAGATGGTGTGCCGAAGTATATCACACTCTTAAGAAAGTACTTAAAGAAGAAGGTTTAGCTACTGGAGTAGGAGATGAAGGTGGATTTGCACCAAACTTAAACAATGATGAAGAAGCCTTAAAATATATTGTAAAAGCTATAGAAAAAGCAGGATATAAACCAGGAGAAGATTTCCGTCTAGCAATGGATATAGCAGCTACTGAAATGTATGAAGAAGCTAAAAAGATTGGAAAAGAAGGAAATTATTATTTCTGGAAAACTGATGATTTGAAAACACCAGAAGAGATGATTGCATGGCAAGAAATGTTAATTGAAACTTATCCATTAATTTCAATTGAAGATGGATTATCTGAAGAAGATTGGGATAATTGGAAAGAATATACTGAAAGATTAGGTTCTAAAATACAAATAGTTGGAGATGATTTATTTGTTACAAATATAGATCGTCTACAAAAAGGAATTAATAATAAAACAGCTAATTCAATCTTAATCAAATTAAACCAAATTGGTACATTAACAGAAACTTTAGCAGCAATCAATCTTGCTCATGAAAATGATTATACTGCAGTAGTATCACATAGATCAGGAGAAACAGAGGATACAACTTTAGCCGATGTAGCTGTCGCAACAAACTCAGGACAAATAAAAACAGGAGCACCATGTAGAACAGATCGTGTTGCAAAATATAATAGATTATTAAATATTGAACATGATTTAGGAGAAAGAGCAAAATATCCTGGAATGAAAGCATTTAAAATATAAAAAATAAAGTAATTCATTTTAGAATTACTTTTTTAATGTTATAATATATAAGCAAGGAGGAAATAGATATGAAACGTAGTGAAGTAGATAGATCAAAATTAAGTCCTATGATGCTACAATACATGGAAAT
>JAEEGL013922217.1_pt1 | contig 10766 bp, 9 predicted proteins | sample 9134231 | NCBI WGS metagenome assembly JAEEGL01 (sample SAMN16246548, study PRJNA631951) | gut metagenome | biome: gut microbiome; feature: rumen; material: fiber-attached | host: Bos | place: Iran: Karaj | collected 2018-10
ATAAGCTTCGTATTCCTTTCTTGATGGCACACTGGCATTTTCAGGCACCAGATCCCCAATATGAAAATAGCACATCGAATATGAACTATTCTTCATTTGTTTCTTAACAAAACCTGATGGGAAAAACCTAAAATAACCGCCACCTGAATACGCCATTTCCTTTCCCATGACTTGGGTGGTACAAATCGGGAACTCTTTCAACCTGATGTCATTGTACTCCACTATGCAAGGTGTTTTCTGTCCAAAGTTAGGAAAACCACCGAAGTCTCTTGCCGCAGGGAAAATGGAGGCATCTCGTTCAATCCCGTTTTCCGCCAATATCTCAAACGCACACTTGTTTTTCTCGCCAATGGAAAACGCTGGGGCACGATAGCTTTTCACTTTCTCGCCGATACACTGCTCCAAGCTGTCCACAGCACGGTGCGTGTCCTCTCGGCATTCCGCTTCGGTCATCTTATTGAGCCAAGTGTGAATGTTGGAGTGGCAGCCAATTTCATGGCCGCGTTGCTGTATCTTCCTAATAACTTCTGGGAACAACCTTCCCATCTCACCTACACAGAAAAATGTGGCTTTCAGCTTACGTTCATCCAGTTTGTTCAGAATGGAATCGAGATAGCGGTCATACTCAGCGTATTTTTCTATTGGACCGCTCTTTTGATGGTTGAGATACCATTCTTCTATGTCGAAGGTGAGGAGGTTCATGCCACATCAAAATCAAATAGTTGGAAGAAAATGTTGCCCTTAGTTATAGGGGGCAGGTTACCGTCTGTCAGGTCAAGAAAGATCAGATTAAAAGGCGAACGCTTGATGAACTTGGGCACTTTGAAATACAAACCCTTAGTCTTAGCACCCATACCCACATACAGCTTCGGTCGAAAACCCCAGTGTTTATCTTGGGCATTTGTGTTGTCCAAAAAAGCATCCGGATAACTACCCATAAAGGTTTGCACCAAAGAATTGTATTGGCCTAAAATGGCGCTCTTCTTTCGACAATAATTCGCCTTGCAGGTGTTGAGACGCCAATCAAAAGATGATTTGTTCCAATAGACTTTATATGTCTTTTCACCATCACATCCGATTTGAGTTCCCAATCCTATCTTCACATCCAATTGTCCGACAAAAGTAAATGGGAAATACTTCATGTAACCCGGAAAACTATTGGCATTAGCAACACCCAAAACAAATTCAAATCCTTGTTCCTTGGCATAATCGTAAGTGGTCTGAGCCAATTTCTTGAAAAGACCCTTGCCACGATGCTCTGGGTGGGTTACTGTTGCCATATCTAATAACCCTGTCACCGCTCTGCCTTTTATTTCCATTTTGTAAGGGATACAGGCATAGTGGGCCACGAGTTCTTCCCCATAAAACGCATTAAAGGAAATCACTTTCCCCATGGGATTGTTCAAATACCATTGCCTGAATCCATCGGTCTTAAAGGTGTGCTTGCCTTCATAAACGAGATTTTGCAAATCCACTACCCTTTGAAGTGATTTGTCACCATCATCAAACAAAAGCTGCTTTATTTCGTAATCCATAAAATTACTCTTTATAAACTATCTTATCCACAATGGTCTTGATTTGACGGCTGTTATCCAACAGTTGTTCATCAGTCCAACCCTGTAGTTCGTTGTAACGGTTTCTGATTCTATCCACCTCATTCTTAAAATCGATGGCCACAGGCGAGTCGCCTCCTTTGAAGGTCCGAGAAAGGATGACCGATTGGGAATGCAATCGCACATGTTCTCCAAGAATCATATCCGCCGGCAACATGCCATCACCAATGCGTGCCATACCACCAAAACCAAAAGGCATTCCAGCCTTATTGCACTTATCAGCCATATATTCCACCAAGCCTCCTGCAAGAGGCTCAAACATAAAGTTCAGGCCAAGGCTGATATGCAGGTCATTCAGTCCAATAAAGAGCTCGTCAACACCCTTTATTCTAATAAAGTCATCAATACGGGTCATGGCTGCCGCAGTTTCCACCATAATACAAACCTTGGCTCTTCCTTTAATCAATTTTACATAAGTCTCAACGTCGGTTTTATCCATAGCCATTGGCAGCATCAAAATGTCGGCACCATAGGCAATCGCTTTTTCCACTTCAGAAGCCGTATAAGCATGTATGGGATTGGTTCTGACCAAAAGTTCAGACGATGTTACCACCTTCCTAACAGCCGGAATGTCGTCAATATTGTTGTGATATTTCACTGTATCACGTCCTCTTTGCCTTTCGGCCTTACCAATGTACTCCAAGTCGTAGAATATTCTATCCACACCAGCGCTTTGGGCACTCATCGCATCCTCAGGCGTAGAAGCCAGAATCATCAAATTGAAATTAGACATATCTAATGCTTTTTATTGTTAATAAAACTATTGTATAATTCTTCTTTATCATGATAGATAATCTCTATCATCACGGGGCGATCAAAGTATTTTTCAACTCGTATTCTTCCGTTTTTTCCATATTGTTTATATTTTTCTTGATGCTTATAAGAATCAATCATCGCCTCATATAAAGCATCTGTATCACGAGAAGGCACTAATACTCCAGAAATGCCTTCCTCTATCACTTCAGAAGGACCGGGAATGTTTGTGGTAATAATTGGAACTTCCATAGCCATGGCTTCTTGCAACACCATACCAAATCCCTCGCGATAAGTAGGATGTACCAAAACATCCATTGCAGCCAAATACTTTGGAACGTCATCATGATTGACGCGACCCGCAAAAACTACATTTGGACAATTATCAGCCCATTCTTGTAGTGTCTTGTCTATTGTACCCTCATTCGCCCCTAACAGCAGCAAAACAACATTATGAGTGGGTTCTATCTTTTGGAATGCTTTAAAAAGTTCGTTATTCCCTTTATCTTTACTGATACGTCCAATAAAACCATAAACATAGGTCTGTTCATTTATCTCCAATTGCCCCCTTATCTGACTCCTCAACGAAGCTTTTTCGTTCAAAGGATATTGGGTTAAATCCACTCCTATGGTTCCGCCTTGTCCCAACACTTTCCCTTTCCCCGCCTTAAATAGTTTTTGATCCAAAGCCACCTGAAGATTCTTATGACTGACCGGACGAATATCTGTTGACAATTTGCAAGTTAGCCATTCAACAAACCAATAGAACTTGCCAACAAACCCCATTTCATCATAATTATAGATACCCCATTGAAGATGTATCCTGATAGGCACATGTGTCAGCCAAGCAGCAATACTGCCAAACAAGGCCGCATGCGTAGTGCCATACTGAACCATAGTAGGCTTTGTCTTTCTAAATTCCTTAATTAATTGTCTTGTGCATTTTATAGCCGTAATAAGATTGAAGCTACGTTCCATGGGTACATGGATATAATGCATGCCCATAGGAACATCCCTATGCATCGGATGCTGCTTGGTGTTGCACATAAGCGTAACATCCCAACCTTTTGATTGCATGTATTCCATGCTCTCAAGTACAAAATTCTCCATCGTACCAGCTATGGTAGTGATGGATACGATACTTTTTTCTCTCATTTATTTATTGCTTGGGAAAAAAACTGTTGTATTAATTCTGCATTATGGTTTTTTTTACCACATTTTTGGGCCTTTAATGCATATTCATATAATAACTCAGGATTCTGAGTTATTTGACTTAATGCCTCCATTATTGATACTTTATCTGTACTAACCAATCCTGCTTTTTCCTCTATTAAATACTCAATTGGAGCAAGGTCTTTATTACCCACAGCCCATATACAAATTCCAGATGCCAAATAATCCGTCATTTTAGTTGAAAAAGACAACCTGGCTGTGAGATGCATATCTGAAAGTGACTCAGCATACAACAAAACATCCGCTTCTTTTTGTATCTTCAACACCTCACTTTGTGGCACAAAACCTTTCATTTCACAGCATCCTTCCACACAAATTCTCTCTTTTAACGAAGGTGATAGTTCTGTGTTCGTATATAACTGGAGAATTACTTTCTGCCCGTCTTTGTTGATTTCCCTTATCGCATCTACTATTGATGCAATGGTCTCATCGCGTCCGTAAATCAATTTCCCAGTATAAAGTAACTTTATTGGAGTTTGCGGCAACGTTGTTTTAACCTCATTGAAATGATAAATAGGCTTGGTTAACAAGACGGAATTGATTCCAAATTCAGCATCTAATTCCTTTTTCATTTTAGGACAAATAGCAAATACTGTGTCACATTTTTTCACCAATCTTTTCACCCCTTGACGCAACCACCAACGATGTATTTTGTAACCTATAGTATGCGGATGCTGTTTATAGGTGAAATTGTCATCCCACATATATCCAATCACGGTTTTTGGATGACATCTCCTAATGATAAATTCATTGATACGATTAAAATGAATGTAACTTTCAATGGGGAAAAAGACAACCTCTGGTTTGAAATCATTGAGGAAAACTTTTAGTTCCTTGCTTTTCCATCGCCCCAGCACCCAAACAAGTTCTCGGGCAAAGAGATAAAACCAATTGCTTTTTTTCCGATAGCTGTTATACCTAGCTTTTTCCTCATCTAAGTCAGCGGTCGACTTGTTGCACTCACCTAAGATATATTCTTCTCCCGTGGCCATTCCTCGTTTGACAATGCTCTTCATGACCCGTCCTTCATAGATGTGAAAATACCGCTTGCACGATGAGGAATCTGATATGTCTGCCCTAATATAAAGGCAAGCCAACTTGTCTTTAGGGTATTCCTTAAATAGTTCCGACATGGTGTTGGAGCCGACAATATCGCTCCAAGCACCTATAGTGGAGACAAGTACACGAGGTTTGTTATTGTTCATTATTGATGATTTGTGGTTTTAAAGATCGCCCCTCAATAGACAATATTCCCATTGGCATCAACACCATATACATCAGCCAACTCTCGCAGCCCCAATTGCCCTTCTGATATAAAAAAAGGAAACCAGCAACAACACCGACCCAGAAAAACGTTTTAGCCGTCTTGTTTTCAAACCGCCTTACCATTTGCCGAACGAAAGAAACAATTATCATTAAGAACGGTAAACCCGCCACTATACCCATTCCACCAAATCGATCCACAAGAGAAGAATGGTTACCAACCATCGAAGTGCCAAAAAGAGGATTTTGGAAAAACGACGTCCACGAAATATCATGCAAATTTTGTCTACCAGTGATAGAACCTCCCGTTACTTGACCCTGTAACAAAGATTCCTTAAAATCGTTCAACTTGAATTCGACCTGAGTGCCTTCAAAGGCTGGCATCATCCAGTCAATAAGCGAAACAAAGAAACCTGTTTTATACAAAACAAAAACGGTCATCAATAAAACAGCAGAAACAAACCAAAACCAAATTTTGTGTTTTTCAGAATACAACAAAGTGAAGAGTAGTATGATGATCATGACAATCAAACTAGTAGTAACAAAAGTATCGTACACTACAAAACACAGGGCCAATACACCAACCAATGCCCATATCTTTTTGCGACCTTCAAACATTTTTATTCCACAACACACTACTGGTAAAAACAGCGTATAAGCGTGCATCAACGAATATCCAGGTAATCCTACTACCGAAAAACCCTCTCCTTTTTCAAAGAGAGCTTCACGGATGGAACCATAACGCTGCATTAATGGCACGGCAACAACAAAAGACACAAATAAAATGCCGATAGACCAATTGATGAGTTTCCTCACAAGTATTTTGTCTTTTAAATGAATTAAGATGCAAAAAATACTTATGGTAGGTAAAATATATGCAAACTCGATGAGTATCTTTTTGCTGTCATGTACCGTACCTATGCCTATAGTCAAAGGACGGTCTAACAACAAATAAATAGTTAACACCAATGCATAAACCAAAAACCAATAAAAAGTCTTGTTAAAAAACGCCTGCGGATAAAGCACTAACATAATAACAAAAGCTGCCATGCTTGGTAGCCACACAGGAATTCGGATCAAATCGGCAAAAAGCGGAAAAATTGTATATAAAATATACAACAACGCCGTGATGAGAAATATCTTTTTCTTGACGAGCATTACTTCTTAATAATTTTATGATAAAGCTGGATGTAATTCATATAGTTCTTGGTTTTTTCAAAGTTTGCCAAAGCCCAGGTCCTGCATTGTTTTGAATAGCTGTTTTTGCCATTCTTTTTGATTTCCATAGTTTTCTCCCATAAAGCTTCATGATCTCCTGTTGGCACAGCAAAACCACACTCACCATCAACAGTTTCCCTAATGCCTGTATTATCATATGTGACCACGGGTGTACCGCAAGCTTGACATTCCACCGATAATAATGAAAGAGAATCTTCACGACTGCAATTCACCATCACATCTGCCATGGAATAGAGCTCTGCCATTCTCTTGGGATTATTTGTATATCCCAACTGGATTATATTAGGGGAAAACGCCATGCTCAAATGAGTGCAACCAAACATTATCATTACCATATCGTCAGACATATTGGACATGAAAAACTCAAATGTGGGTTTGTTGATAGGTAACATCCATTTTGATGCAGGTGCCAAAACCACAAACTTGTTTTCTATGCCTAATTCTTTTCTTTTGTCAGATAGTGACGGAGAAAAAACCTCTAAATCACAACCATTATGGATGAAAACAACGTCCAAGTCATTCATTATTGAGTGTTTGGCCTCGTTGGCAATCCACTCTGAAACCCCTACCATAATCAATCGGGGAATTGCGCTCAGATACTTCTTTCTATCTTGGAGAACGGCTTTAGTATTGTCGAAGAAATATGAGGGTATATGATTCCAAATTGGACAATGTCCACATCCTATCTGCCAACGATGACAATCAACAGAAGTATAATGGGCACACCCACCTGTATAATACCAACAGTCATGCATAGTTATCACCGTAGCAATATTGTGCTTGGCCAAATAACGCAGCAACATATTCATATGGATATAATTGCTGTGCAAGTTGTGTAGATGGACGACATCGGGATTTACTTTAACGAGCCACTTTAAAAATTTCCAAGTTGATAAACGATTGGCATAAGCCTGCTTCCCGATGATACGGCTAACGAAAGCGTGCCATTTGACCGTCAAGTGGTTGCCAATGCGATAGCCTTTAAGGACCTTGGTGTCAGGCCTGTCAGCGATGGAGTAAGCCACATAACCTTCTATTCCATTTGCTTCACAACACTGCTGGATTTCACGGACAATTGTTCCTGTACTTTTACTTCCGTAAATAGCGTTGATTTGAACAACCTTCATGTTTCTACAAAGCATCAATTTTCCATGTGGGGATGTAGTTTAAACTAGTGTTTCTGCATACCACATGACTTTTCATGAAACGACGATTATATATGGTGTTTTTTTCACTTGGATAGAAGAAAATACCCCTAGAAGTCTTGGGAAAAGCTTTAGCGATTTCTTCATCAACACATGCAACAATATGTTTCATAAAAGGCCTTCTGTCTGGTGAAACCAAAAAAAAGTCTTTTCCCCGTTTTAAATAAAATATATTCTTATTTTCTAAAACCCACCATTGTGCATATTCTTTATCCATCTTAATGGGGTGCTCTTCAAAATACTTCTTCTTAGAAACGAAGAATCTCACCCCGTATTCATGTAAAAGCGTCCATCCCATCTTCATGTACCCTGGATATGACAAATGATTGGGGAAATTGTAAATGATGGCGTTCTCGGGAAGCAATGCTATGGAGCGTTTGGTCATTTCTGTAAACACGCCCCGGCCCCGACAGTTGTCCATTACACAAGTATCGCCAGGTTGATAGGCCTCACGTCCACAAATGTCATTACGCCAAAGAGCCCGGGCAGCAGAAGGCTTCCCGTCTATATACACCACTTCTAATACCGAGGGACCATAGATATTTTGAAAGAACTTATGCACCAAACGATCTTCAGAATAGTTATTTTGAAACACTGTACGTTCAACTTGACAAAAGTCCAACTTGAACTTCTCGTCAAGGTCTGTGCTCCATCTGCAATCGTATACTATCTCGCTCATGATTAGCGCATTAAAAGTTTCCACACATTAAACCATCCGTTCAATTTAGCTTTAAACACCCCTATAGTCTCGTCATTGCTGATACCGTTGCGCCCGAAAATAACGCAACCGTTTTGCTCGTAGCTATACATCATTGAGCTTGTGTAAATCCGTTTGTACTGAGATTGTGTAGTTAGGTATTTGTGGGAGCGTTCTGAGCAACTACCATAAGGATAGCAAAAGTCACGTGGTTGATAGCCCAATTCCTTTTTAAATATGGCATCGGATTGTACAAACTCTATTTCCGGATCAATATCAGTCATGTCGGCCACATGCGGGTGTGTGAAAGTATGCACGCCAAAACCCACCAACCCGCTGTCGTGCATTTGGCGCACCATGTCCCATGTGAGGTATTCGGAATTCATGCTTATTTCACCTATGGTCAGATAGATATTATACTTGATGCCCAATGATTGCATAAAGTCGAATATCTCCGTGTAGTTTGACAACCAACCATCGTCGAAGGCGATAATTACTTTCTTTTTCTCAAATACTAAGTTTTTCTTGTTATCCAATTCGTCAAATCGCAAGGTTTTGTATCCATCGTTGACAACATGACGCATCTGTTGTTTGAAGACGTCAACATTGGTTTTCATAAAAGAATAACCTTCTCCTTCTACGATGTCGTGATAGTAGATGACATTGACAAATTTATTCTTTTTGACATTCAATCTACCAATAAAAGGAATCAGATGATTATAAGCAAATCTCTTAATAGCATTCATATCAGAAGCTAAACTATTTATTCCAAATACCTTTTGCTTTATGGGTTATGATGAGGTGATATTGATAAATACCCACAATCATATTCGGCAGCGTGTTCACAAGTAAAATGGCAAAAATGAGCCCCATAGAATTCCAGTGTTTGATAAATGCAATAGCCACCGGGAAAAATAAAGCAATCTTCACGAACGAAACAACGACCAATACATTCATTTTTCCCACTCCACTAAGAAAATTCTTATATGGAGTAATCCAAATGTTACAAATGAAATATAAAGTCATTACAATTGACAAACTCCATGGAACAATGATTTTTTCACCAACCCACAAGTGAAAGACAATTTGAGAAACTGCTAACAAAACAAGTGAGGCCAATGTGAGAAAACACGAATACAAACGTATTTTATTAAAAATGTTTTTTATCCATGCTTCTTCTCCTTTAACAAAAGCATCTGTCACGGCGGCCACTAAGGGTGTAAGCACCATACTATTAAACAACACAACCACACCAAAGTATGTCCAAGCTGTGTTATAAACAGCAGCTTCAGTTGGATTTACATAGTGTGAAAGTAAAAAACTAGCAGTACTAAACACAACCAAAGTGGAGAATTGACCAGCAAAATATTTCAACCCCAAAGAATATATATCACGTATCCTTTCTTTACGAAAATCCTTGAATGATGGTGCAATAACTCTATATCGACGGGCAAACAAGATGATATTGGCGAGGAAAAGCACAACCACAATGGGAACTGTCATGGCAAGACAAGCTAGCAGCAAGGAATTATGTGCATATTGGCGCATCACCAATATTACCACAACAGTCAACAGATTAGCCAAAGGCTTAAAGATATTAGAAACAGCGGCCTTCTGGTCGGCCTGCAACACCACAGAGATCAATTCCAGAACAAACTGCACGACAAAAACAGCAAGCACCATACAAACGCACAACACCAACTCTGGCAAACCAATGAAATCGCAATTTAAGATATTGGTCCAATTCAAATTAAGGATAATTGGAGTGCAAATCAACAACACACCCAGCATAATAGCCGACATGGAAAGGTATGCCGTACTCACCAACTGTTTTCCATGCTCTTCATCATGTTTCGATATGGCTTCTGTGAGTTTGAAGCGTAATCCTGATCCCAAACCGAAATCAAACTGATGCGTCCAAGCCACGATGGAAGCAATGGTAATATAAACACCATAATGGCTCGTATCAAGGAAAGTGAGCAACACTGGCACCTTGGCGAAGTCAATGGCCATGGCCAGCACTTTGATAGCCAAGGATCCAGCAGCGTTCTTCACTACAATCTGAGAACGCTCACTACGACCGTTGAAATATGATTTTAGTTTTGATAACATAAGCACTTAAGAAAAAGTGTTACTTATCATAAATCTCGTATTTACTATTTTTGCTAATAAACTCCGGCACGGTCCTCTTCATTAGCTTCACCATGTCAGGAATCTCCACCTTACGGGATAGGTCTTCCAGCTCGTTTACAATAGCCAGTACCTCATCATATTCATATTCTCTCACTTTGGCGATACGGATACGTTCATGGGGCGTGGGAAGTGTATTCTCCTTGTTGGAAAGGACTTCCTCATAAAGCTTCTCGCCAGGACGGAGTCCCGTGTATTTGATTTCGATGTCCTTGCCCACCTCATATCCAGCCAGATTGATCATCCTGCGCGCCAAGATGTCAATCTTTACACTCTTGCCCATGTCGAACACGAAGATCTGGGTGCCTGTGCTCATCGTGGCGGCCTCCATCACCAAGCGACAGGCCTCGGGGATGGTCATGAAGAACCGCGTGATGTCAGGATGAGTCACCGTAACAGGACCACCATTCTCTATCTGCTCCCTGAAACGCGGGATGACACTGCCATTGCTGCCCAACACGTTGACAAAACGCGTGGTGACAAACGTCGTGTTCCCTTGGCGTTTTCCACTCTCGATGGCCAAGCCGAGCGACTGCACATAAATCTCAGCCAACCGCTTCGAACAGCCCATCA
>JAEEGL013969349.1_pt1 | contig 10766 bp, 9 predicted proteins | sample 9134231 | NCBI WGS metagenome assembly JAEEGL01 (sample SAMN16246548, study PRJNA631951) | gut metagenome | biome: gut microbiome; feature: rumen; material: fiber-attached | host: Bos | place: Iran: Karaj | collected 2018-10
AAATATTTAGGACTTGATTCTGATAAGGTGGTAGATGAATTTAATGGATTTTTATTTCAACATACTTCTAGAATATCTTTAGATGATATTGTTGCTGCACAGAAAAGAAAAGAAGATGAGGAGAGAAAAGTAAAATCTCCTTATACTAAAGAATATAAGGAGAAAAAAAGTATTTGGCCTTATATTTGTGCACTTGTTGCAATTGCGTTATTTACTGGAGTTTTATATTTAGTTATTAGTCATATTAATAAAGCACCTGAAATAACAGAGGAATTAAAGGTTAGTAGAGAGGAGATTATTTATGAACTTGCCTAATAAAATTACCGTAGCTAGACTTGCTTTAACAGTCGTTATTATTGTACTTTTGTGTATTCCTGTATCTTTTCCGAAATATGATTTTAGAGGAATTACCATTGAGATTCAGTATATTATTGCTGGTGTAATCTTTGTCGTTGCATCACTTACTGATTTTTTAGATGGATATATTGCTCGTAAGTATCATTTGGTTACAGATACTGGAAAAATGTTAGATGCGATTGCGGATAAGGCATTGGTTAGCCCAATTTTAATTATTCTTGCATGTAATGGATTTATTCCTGTTATTATTCCAGTTATCTATATTACAAGAGATATTGTTGTAGATGCTATTAAAATGCAAGCTGCTAGTAAAGGTAAAGTAGTTGCTGCTATTAAATCAGGAAAATTAAAAACAGCTGCAATGATGGTTGGTACTACTTTGGTATTTTTCTATAACATGCCATTTGAATTTATTAATATTCGTGTTGATTTATTCTTATTGTTCTTTGCATGTATTATGGCAGTTGTTAGTGCATTTGAATATTTCAAATTAAATAAGAAATTATTATTTGATAAAGAAAAATAATTATTGGTTTAATATTACTATTAAAAATTCTCTTTTGGTTAAGAGAATTTTTATTTTTTGGTTTATAAAGATTTGTAAATTTATAAAACATCTGTTCGAAAAAGTATTGCTTTTTTAAAAAATGTATTATACAATGATTTTGTAAGTTATTTACGAGGAGGAAAATTAATGGCTGTAAGTAAAGATGCTGCTAAAGATAAAGATAAAGCTTTAGAGCAAGTATTAAATGATATTGAAAAACAATTTGGTAAAGGTTCTATCATGAAGCTTGGAGAAAACAAGCATTTAAAAGTAGATGTTGTATCTAGTGGTGTTTTATCTCTAGATATTGCTTTGGGAGTAGGAGGTTATCCAAAAGGACGTATTATTGAAATCTATGGTCCTGAATCTAGTGGTAAAACTACTTTTGCTCTTCAAGCAATTGCAGAACATCAAAAATTAGGTGGTAGAGCTGCTTTTATAGATGCTGAACATGCGTTAGATCCTATCTATGCTGAAAAATTAGGAGTTAATATTGATGAATTATTACTTTCACAACCAGATACTGGAGAACAAGCACTAGAAATCTGTGATGCTTTGGTTAGAAGTGAAGCAATTAGTATTGTTGTTATTGACTCTGTTGCCGCCTTAGTTCCACAAGCTGAAATTGATGGCGAAATGGGAGATTCTCATGTAGGACTTCAAGCTAGATTAATGTCTCAAGCTTTAAGAAAGTTAAATGGAACCATTAGTAAAACAAATACTACTGTAATCTTTATTAACCAATTAAGAGAAAAAGTAGGAGTTATGTTTGGTAATCCAGAAACTACTACTGGTGGTAGAGCTTTAAAATTCTATGCTAGTGTTCGTTTAGAGATTCGTCGTAGTGAACAACTTAAAATGGGTGAAGGTGTTGTTGGTAATAAGACGAATGTTAAAGTTGTTAAGAACAAAGTTGCTCCTCCATTTAAGTCATGCAACGTAGATATTATGTATGGAGAAGGGGTTTCTCGTGAAGGAGAAATTATCGATCTAGCAAGTGAAGCTGGTATTTTAGAAAAGACTGGTGCTTGGTATGCATATAATGGAGAAAAATTAGGTCAAGGAAAAGAAAATGTTAAATTATTATTAAAAGATAATCCTGACTTAGCTCATGAATTAGAACAAAAAGTTCGTGAGTTCTATGATATCGCTGTAGATACAAAAAAAGGAGAATAGTTATTCTCCTTTCTTTTTTTTTATGATATATTTTATCTAAGTAGTGGTGATAATTATGAAATTAAAAGAATTATTAGATATTGATTTAGATATTACTGTTACAGGAATAACAGATGATTCTAGAGAGGTAAAGGAAGGATATCTTTTTGTTGCAACGAAAGGCTTTAATGTCGATCATTATGATTATATAGGAGATGCTATTAAGAAAGGATGTTCTTTTGTTGTAGCTGATAGAGAAATTGAAGAAGACTTTCCACATAAGATTGTGGATCATATAGAAGATGTTTATCAAAATTTATGTTGTAAGTTTTATGGTATTTCTTTTGATGATTTTCATTTTATTGGTGTTACTGGTACAGATGGTAAAACTAGTACCACTACCATTATTAAAAATATAATGGAAGATTGTGCTTATATTGGTACGATTGGAGTAGAGGTGGGTAATGATACTTATACTACTCATAATACAACTCCTTGTATTAATGAATTATGTGAGAATTTAGAAAGAATTAAGAATCATGGAGTGCATACTGTTTCTATGGAAGTTTCTAGTGAAGCATTACTTCATGATAGAGTATCTCATATTACTTATGATACTATTGGATTTACCAATATTACAGGAGATCATTTAAATGTTCACGGTACTTTTGAAGAGTATGTGAAATGTAAAATGAAACTACTAGATTTAGTTAAAGATGATGGAGTAATACTAGTAAATGGAGATGATCCAATTTTAAAGACTATTGATAGAGATGGAGTTCATACTTTTGGATTTGATTCTACAAATGAATTTGTTATTACGAATGTAGAGTATCAAAAGAGAGGAACAGATATTACAATTAATCATAGTATTCATCTACATAGTCCTTATATTGGTAAATATAATGTTTATAATGTGGTTCTTGCTTATTTAGTAGGTCATTATTATGGAATAGAAGATAAGATACTTATCGAAAGAATATCTCATTTAAAACCAATTCCTGGTAGATGTGAATTTTTAGATTTTGGACAAGACTTTGATATTGTATTAGATTATGCTCATACGATTAATGGAATTCATACGATTCTTGATACTTTTCAAAATCAGGGATATTCTCAAGTAATTGCTCTAACGGGAGCAGCTGGAGGAAGAGAACATGAAAAAAGACCTATTATTGGTCGCAATGTAATTGATAAAAGTGATATTGCCATATTTACGATGGATGATCCTAGATATGAAGATGTGAATGAGATTATTGATCAGTTAGCTGGAGATTCAAAAGACTATATTCGTATTCCTGATAGAGAAGAAGCAATTCATTATGCTTTTGATATTGCAGAGCCGGGAAGTGTTGTCTTAATTCTTGGAAAAGGAAGAGATAATTATATGGCAATTGAAGATAGAAAAGAACCATATAATGATTATGATGTTATAGAAAGATATTTTAAGGAAAAGAGCTAATTTGCTCTTTTTCTTTTGCTTGACAAGGAGGGTGTTTGACTCTAAAATAGAAGATGGATTAGATGAATATTGTCTGGTCTAGATGGAGGAAAATATGAATAATATAGGAATCTCCATTTTACTTGTTGTAGTTGGTTTAATTATTGGACTTGCTGTATCATTCTTAATTAATTACTTGCGTGGTAAAGCAGTTTCTAAGAAAGCTGATGCAATGATTAATCAAGCTAAAAAAGAGATTGAAAAATTAAAAAGAGATGCAGCAATTGAACAAAAAGAAGAGGCTCATAAGATTAAGATGGATTTAGATAAGGAAATCCGTGAGAAGAAAGATGAGCTAAAAGAAAGTGAAAATAGATTATTGCAACGTGAGGCTAATATCGACAAACGTGATGAAATGTATCAAAAACGTGAGACAGCTTTAGATGAACGTGAAAGTAAACTATCAGAAAAACAAGAGGAAATCCAAAACGAAAAAAGTAAAGTGGAGGAAATCAAAAAAGAACAATTAGATTTGCTTGAGAAGATATCTGGATTTAGTAAAGATAAAGCTCGTGAATTAGTTATGAGTAAAGTTAAAGAAAATATGACTAAAGAAATTTCAGAATATATTCGTGAAGCAGAAAATGAAGCAAAATTAGTAGCTGATAAGCAAGCTAGAGAGTTAATTGTTACAGCTATGCAAAAGTATGCTGCTGATATTGCTAGTGATCAAACTGTTACTGTAGTTGATTTACCAAATGATGAAATGAAAGGTAGAATCATTGGTCGTGAAGGTCGTAATATTCGTACGATTGAGGCGATTACAGGTGTTGATTTAATTATTGATGATACACCAGAAGCAGTGGTCTTATCCAGCTTTGATCCACTAAGACGTGAAATTGCAAGAGTTACATTAGAGAATTTAATTAAAGATGGAAGAATTCATCCAACTAGAATTGAAGAATTATATGATAAGACTTGCAAAGACATGAAACAAAAGATTATTCAATATGGTCAAGATGCAACATTTGAATTAGGATTAACGAAATTTGACCCAGAATTAATTGAAATTATTGGTAAGTTGCATTTTAGAACAAGTTATGGACAAAATGCATTACAACATTCTAAAGAAGTTGCTGAATTATCTGGACTTCTTGCTGGGGAACTAGGAGAGAATGTTACAATTGCTAAACGTGCTGGTCTATTACATGATATTGGTAAAGCTATCGATCATGAAGTAGAAGGAAGCCACGTAAGTATTGGTGTAGATATTGCTAAGAAGTATCATGAAAATGAAGTTGTAGTAAATGCTATTGCTTCTCATCATGGTGATACTCAAGCAACATCTGTTATTTCTGTAATTGTTGCGATTGCAGATGCATTGTCTGCTTCTCGTCCAGGAGCTAGAAATGACTCATTAGAAAATTATATTCAACGTTTATCTCAACTTGAGGAAATTGGTAATGAGATTAAGGGTGTTGATAAGACATATGCTGTACAAGCTGGTCGTGAATTAAGAGTTGTTGTTAAACCTGAAGAGGTTGATGATGCAGAAGCTCATAGAATTGCTCGTGAAGTAAAGGAAAAGATTGAAGCAAATATGAAATATCCTGGAACTATTAAGATTACAGTAGTTCGTGAAACAAGAGCAGTTGAAGAAGCAAAATAAAAGAGTTTGGACAAAACTCTTTTTTTTTCGAATAATAATATAGGAGGTGTTCTATATTGAATTATTTATATAATAATGTGTTTTTGTTTTGGAATATTGGAAGAAGTGTATATGAAAAGCAATCTTCTTGTTCTAATGTTATTCAGAAATATTCTGATTATTGTTCTTATTATTTTGGGAATAGTATTTTGTTTAGTAGAGAGAATATTCATTTAATGAAGAGATTTTATATGAATTTTCCAATTTATCATAAAAAGATTAATGATTTTTCTTGGGAGCAATATCAGTTATTATTATCTATTCCTGATAAGAAGGAGAGATCTTTCTATTATTTTCTTTCTCTCTTTTTTCAAAGTAATTATGAAGAATTAGCTTCTTTTATACAAAATAAATATTATGAGAGAATATAAAAAGCAAGACTAGTCTTGCTTTTCTCTTTTAATATCTAAGATAATTGGAAGAATAATTGGTTTTCTTCCTGTTAATGAATGAATGAATGGATATAATCCTTCTGTAATATTTGTTTTCATTAAGGCAAAGTTTGCTTTTGGATTATCTAGGTCTGCTTGAATTATTTGTTGTGCCTTATCTTCTATTTTATGTATTAACTCTTCGTTTTCATTAACTAATATAAATCCTCTTGTTGTAATGTTTGGAGTAATTAATAATTCTCTTTTTTTCATATCTACATTGACGATTACTACTAGAATACCATCACTAGACATAATCTTACGATCTTTAATGACGGCTCCACCAATTTCACCAATACGGTTTCCATCTACGTATACGTCTGCGCCTGGTTTGCTTTCTCCTCTTGTAATTTCATGATTTTTAAGAATTAATGTATCTCCATTTTTTAAGATAAAGGTATTTTCTTTTGGAATTCCACAGTTGATTCCTATATTAGCTTGTTTTTTAAGCATTCTATAATCTCCATGGAATGGCATTAAATACTTTGGTTTGATTAAACGAATCATTAATTTTATTTCTTCTTCATTAGCGTGTCCTGAAGTATGTAGATCTTGTAGGACATTGTTTGTATATACTTTTACTCCTTGAAGATATAATTTATTGATTGTTTTTGAAATACTTAGTGCATTTCCTGGAATTGCGGATGATGAGAAGATTACTACATCATCTGGTCTTAATTTGATTTGTTTATGAGTTCCATTAGAGATTCTAGATAGGGCCGCTAATGGTTCTCCTTGAGAACCTGTACAAAGTATGGTTACTTCGTTTGGTTTCATCATATTGGCTTCTTCTGGAGAGATTAGTAGTTCTTTATGTTCAATATATCCTCCATTTAGAGAGATATTAATATTATTCTCCATACTTCTACCAAAAATACAAATTTTACGATTGTGCTTAAAACACGTTTCAAATATGTGTTTTACACGATAAATATTTGATGCGAATGTCGCAATAATAATACGATTATTCTTACATTGATCAAACATTTCATTTAAACGTTCATCTACTACAGATTCACTATTAGAGAATCCTTCATTTAAAGCGTTTGTGGAGTCTCCGATAAGTAAGTCTACTCCTTCTTCTCCTAATTTAGCCATTTTATATAAATCGGCCATTGGTCCAATAGGAGTTAAGTCAAATTTATAATCTCCTGTTGTTACGATTCTTCCATCCGGAGTAGTAATACTAATTCCATGAGAATCTGGAATAGAGTGTGTAATTCTAAAGAATTCTACCTCTATATCTTGAAATTTAATTTTAGTTTGGTCTGTATAAACGAATAAATTGTCATAACGAATTCCACGATCTTGTAATTTGACCGCAATTAATTCTTTTGCGTGATTTGGAGCATAAATAGCTGGAATATTAATACTTTGTAGTAAGAATGGGATTCCACCTATATGATCTTCATGTCCATGAGTGATTAATAACGCTTTAATTTTATCTTCGTTTTCTTTTAAGAAAGTAAAATCTGGAAGTACGTAATCTACACCCATTATTTCACTTTCTGGAAAACTAACACCGGCATCAATAATAACAATCGAATCTCTATGCATTACACAATACATATTCTTTCCGACTTCTCCTAAACCACCTAAAACAACAATCTTCGTTTCATTGGTTCCTTGATTCATAATTTCTCCTTTCTTTTGTTTTTAAAGAACTAACTATGAAATTATACAATATTTTTTGTCTTTTGTCTACTTAGACAAAAAAAGTTACATCTTGCGATGTAAACTTTTTTATCCAATTTTTTCAAAATTTTGGAATGTATAATGATCTCCCTCTTTTGTGAAGGTAATTTTGAATTGTTGTAGTTTATCTACATGATTTTCAATTACTGTTTCTTCTACATTATCTCCTTCATAAGTAAATGTTTCTTCACCTACAGAGAATGTAGAAGGTCCTTCAGGTTTGATAGGGCCTGCAGCAACTAAAACTGTTAAAACGTTGTCTTCTAGAGTAGCTTCTCTTATTGTTTGAGCAAAAGGTCCACTTGCTCCTCCACAACCGTTACATTTTAAACTAACAAATATATCTTGTTTTGTATTATAATCATAGAATTTATAGTATCCACCTAATACAGAAAATGCTTTTTTAGGAGCATCTGTTCCATACAAATCTTTGTATACTTCATTAACGTCATCATATTTTACTGTATCTATTTGATCTGCAGGATAGCAGACACCACTATTACTCTTAGCTCTGTAATATGGATTTCCTTGATTTGTAATGTAATCTGCTGTATCTTCTCCTAAATATAATCTACTACAAACATCTTTTGCTATTTTAGATTCTTCTACGTTTGCAATGGCATTTGCTAATTTAAAATCTTCTGTGTATCCAACTGAATGATATACTCCAAGATGTGATGATAATATACTATTTTTTGATAAACCAAATTTTACTAGTACTTTTTCAGCATCTTCTAAAGTAATTTCATTTTCTTCTTTCTCTGTTTTTTCTTCTGTCTTTGGACTACTTTCTTCTGTTTTATGAACTAGTTCATATAGTTTATCTCCAAATAAGAATCCACATGCAACAGCGGCGATTAAAAGAATTACTAAAATGATAATAACAACAGGACTAGTTTTTTGTCCTTTTTTTACATCATTCCATTGTTCCATTTCTTTTTCTCCTTTTTTCTCTTTTTCTTCCATAATATCCTTCCTTTCTACTATCATTATACTAATTTGCATGAAAATAATTAATTAAAATTCAATCTCTTGACGTTTTATTTACTTAAAATTGTAGTTTTGTTATAATACTTAGTAGGTGATAGTATGGGCTTATTTAGTAAGATTAAAAACATGTTTAAAGGTTACAGTGAAGAAGAAAAGAAAGAAGTCACTGTTGAAGAAGAATCCACAGAAGTTGTGGAAGAAAATATTCCTGAGGAAGAAGAAGTAGAAGAAGAATCCACAGAAACTGTGGAAGAAAATATTCCTGAGGAAGAAGAAGTAGAAGAAGAATCCACAGAAGTTGTGGAAGAAATTGTTTCTGAGGAAAAAACTGTGGAAGAAAAACCTAAGAAGAAGGGATTATTCCACAAGAGGGATAAAAAAGAAGAAGAAAAGAAATCTGTTAAGATTTATGAAAAAGGACTTAGTAAATCAAGAGAAGGTTTTGTATCAAAACTAGCAAATTTGACTAATAAGTATGCAAAAGTTACAGAAGAATACTTTGAAGAATTAGAAGAAATTCTTATTATGGCTGATATTGGTGTTAATACGGTTATGGAGTTTATGGATAGACTTAGAGATCGTGTTAAAAAGGAGAATATTACTGATCCTTCTGAACTAAAAGAAATTATTGTAGATGAATTATTTATTATTTATGTTAATGACGAAGTTTTAAGTAATAAGATTAGCTTTAATGAGAATGGACCTACTGTTATCTTATTTATTGGTGTTAATGGAGTAGGAAAAACTACAACAATTGCGAAGATAGCCAATAAATTAAAAGATGATGGTAAGAAAGTACTTATGGTAGGAGCAGATACTTTTAGAGCTGGTGCTGTTGAACAATTAAAAGAGTGGAGTGTTAAAGTTGGTACTGGTTTTTATGGAAAAGAGGAGAGTGATCCTGCTAGTGTTGTCTATGATGGAATTGAACTAGCTAAAAAAGAAGATTATGATGTAGTACTAATCGATACTGCTGGTAGACTTCAAAATAAAGTTAATTTAATGAAAGAATTAGAGAAGATGAATAAAGTAATTGATAGTTTAATTGATGGTGGAGCTAGTGAAACCTTACTTGTTATTGATGCGACTACTGGTCAAAATGGTATTAGTCAGGCAAAAGCTTTCCAAGAAATTACTAAAATTACTGGTATTGTATTAACAAAACTAGATGGTACTGCAAAAGGTGGTATTGTTCTTGCTATTAAAGAAAGTGTAGGAATACCTGTTAAATATATTGGTCTTGGTGAAACGAAAGATGATTTGCAAGAGTTTGATATTGAAAAATATATCTATGGATTATTTAAGGATATGATGTAAATGAATAAGAAAATTAGTTTTAAAGTACAAATTTGTTTATCTGTACTATTAGTAGTAGTTGGATTTATTGTTTTGTTTAAGAATGAATTGTTTCCAGTATTAGAGTTAGTTATTGGATGTGATTTATTGTGTTTAGCTTACAATAATAAAGTATTATTTAAGAGAAAAGAATTAACGACACTATATTTGGTATTTGGACTTATTGTTTTAATTGTAGGAGTTTTATCTTTATTTGGGGTGATTTAGATGGATGAAGTTGTTTACTATAATAGTCTTTATGATTTATATGGATCTTTACTTACGGAGAAGCAAAGAGAGTATTTTGAAGATTATTATTTTCATAATTTAAGTTTTTCTGAAATGGCTGAGGATTATGATGTGAGTCGTAATGCTGCTTTTAAACAAGTTCATATTGTAATGGAAAAGTTAGATGAATATGAAGAAAAATTAAAATTATTTGAGAAAAAGAAAAAAATATTAAAAATTGCTAATAATGTGAATAATGATATCATAAAAGAAGAATTAGAAAATTTATTTTAAAGAATGTGTATTAAAATAGAAAAGAAGGAAACTTCTTTTTTTTCTTGAAAAAAAATACTGTTATCTGTATAATTTATATAGAATAGGAAAATAGTAAAGAGGGGATAATATGTTTGATCGAATTACTTACATGAGTGATGATTCATGTACGATTAAATTAAAAGAAAATGGCGAAGTTACTATGAATCTAATGAATCTACATTTGGTTCTAGAAGATGATACAAAGAAGATTCTAGCTGAAGTAGATGATATGGATGGTGCTAGCTTAAAAGCGAGATTTTTAGGAGAAATTGTTGGAAATAACTTAATTGGTGGTACTATTCGTAAACCTTCTATGGATGCGAAGATTCGTGTTATTGATAAAAGTGAAATTCCTCTTATTACGGGTACTGACACTAATGGTTTTATGGAATTAGGTGTTAGTCCATTTTATGATGATTATCCTGTATTCTTAAACGTTAATAGTTTCTTTAGTAACCATTTTGCTATATTTGGTAATACTGGTTCTGGTAAATCTTGTGGTACTACTAGATTATTTCAAAATATGTTCCATGATCAAAGATTAAATCCTTATAAAGCAAATAT
>JAEEGL015080290.1_pt1 | contig 10766 bp, 6 predicted proteins | sample 9134231 | NCBI WGS metagenome assembly JAEEGL01 (sample SAMN16246548, study PRJNA631951) | gut metagenome | biome: gut microbiome; feature: rumen; material: fiber-attached | host: Bos | place: Iran: Karaj | collected 2018-10
GCGCCATCGAGAATACGCTTTCAATCGGTGTCCTGGCGGCCCTGCTCTCCACCATCCTGGGTTCCATCGCCGCGGTCGGCATATTCAACCTCAAGGGATGGAAGAAAAAGTCGATCACCCTCTTGAACGACATCCCGATGCTGAATCCCGACATCATCACAGGTATATCCCTGTTCATCCTTTTCGTAGCCGTCGGGGCCAGGCAGGGTTACGTCACAGTACTCCTCGCCCACGTTTCATTCTGTACTCCCTACGTCGTGCTGAGCGTGATGCCTAAACTCCGCCAGATGAACCCCAACACCTACGAGGCCGCCCTCGACCTGGGAGCTACCCCTTCCCAGGCCCTCCGGAAGGTGATCTTCCCTCAGATATGGCCCGGGGTGATCTCAGGATTCATCCTTGCCTTCACCCTCTCCATAGACGATTTCGCCGTCACCCTGTTCACCAAGGGTAACCAGGGCCTCGAGACCCTTTCCACATACATCTATGCCGATGCCCGCAAGGGAGGACTCACCCCTGAACTCAGGCCCCTGATGACCATAATCTTCCTTACGGTGCTCCTGCTGCTCGTCATCATCAATATCCGCAATTCCAGACTAACAAAGCGCAATAAATGAAAAAGATCGTTTCCATCCTGCTGAGCGTTGTCCTTAGCGCGGCGATGTCCCTCTCCGCCGCAGACAGGGAGCACACCCTGAAGGTTTACAACTGGGCCGATTACATAGACGAAGACCTGATCTCCGAATTCGAGAAATGGTATGAGGAACAGACCGGTGAAAAGGTCACGATAGTCTATCAGCTCTTCGACATCAATGAGGTGATGCTCTCGAAGATCGAGAAGGGCCATGAGGACTATGACGTCGTCTGCCCTTCGGATTACATCATCGAGAGGATGCTCCGCGAAGACCTCCTCCTCCCCATAGGGAGGGATTTCGGGAAGGCTCCGGACTATCTTGGAAACGTGGCCCCCTTCATTATGAAGATGCTCGGCCTGGTCGATGCCGGAGGGAAGGATGCCACCGAATATGCCGTCCCCTATATGTGGGGCACGACTGGAATACTCTATAATCCCAAATTTGTCACCGCGGACGAGGTCAAGACCTGGGAAGTCCTGCGTAATCCGAAATACGCGGGGAAAATCTATGTCAAAGACGCTTTCAGGGATGTCTATACCTCACTACTGGTATATCTTAAGAAGGATGAGATAGATGCCGGGAAGGTGACACTGGACGAGGTCGCCAGGGATGCGTCGGACGAGTCGATCGCCCTCGTGGAGAACTGGCTCAATTCTATGAAGGAAGGAGTGCAGGGATGGGAGGCCGATTTCGGCAAGGAGTTGATGACCAAGGAGAAAGGCTGGCTCAACCTGTCCTGGAGCGGAGATGCCCAGTGGGCTATGGACGAGGCCGAGAAGGTGGGAGTGAAACTCGATTACGCCGTCCCCCAGGAGGGTTCGAACATCTGGTTCGACGCCTGGGTGATACCCAAGTATGCTCGTAACGTGAAGGCTGCGAGGTATTTCATCGACTTCATGTGCAAGCCGGAGAACGCCATAAGGAATATGGACGTCATTGGGTATGTCAGCGCTGTCGGAGGTACGGAAATACTTGAGGCGCAGATGGATCCGGATAAGTACGAGCCGCTGGACGCCAGTTATTTCTTCGGGCCCGAGGCGACGGCCGTTCCCCTCAGTTATGTCCTCTATCCCGACAAGTCCGTCATCGAGCGCTGCACGATGATGCACGACAGCGGGGACCGCACCGAGGCACTCCTTGGGATGTGGTCCCGGGTCAAGGGGGACAACGCCAGCGCTCTCACGTATGTGATAATAGCCCTCACCTTGCTTGCCATCATCCTTGCGATGATTTTCAGCAGGAGGAAGAAGAGCCGTCGCCGCAAGAGTTCAAGGAGAAGAAGGAGATGATGCTTTCCTCTGCTGACATAAAGAGAATCAAGTCCCTGGGCCAGAAGAAGTTCAGGGACTTGTTGGGTCTTTTTGCGGTCGAGGGTGAAAAGATGGTCGCGGAGGCTCTGGCTTCGGATTTCGAGGTCCTGGAGGTATACAGGGGATCTGAGATAGGAGAGGAGGCGATGTCCAGGATATCCTCCCTTTCGACACCCTCCCCCGCCCTGGCGGTGGTCAGGATCCCTGCCGTGTCTTCTTCCGGTTCCGTTCCGGGAAAGGGACTGTTCCTCTGCCTTGATTCAATCCGTGACCCGGGTAACCTTGGGACGATAATCCGTACCGCCGACTGGTTCGGAATCGACGGCATATATGCCTCCTGCGACACCGTGGACGTGTATAACCCCAAGGTGGTCCAGGCCACTATGGGCTCAATATTCAGGGTCCCTTTCGCCTATGCCGACCTGCCGGCCCTCTGCCGGAAGGCCGTCAAGGCCGGAGGCCGGGTTTACGGCACCTTCCTCGACGGAGAAGACATCTTCTCCCTGTCTCTTGACTGCGGGGATTCCGCCCCTTCCCTAATTGTTATCGGCAACGAATCCAGGGGCATATCCCCCCAGGTGGAGGCCGAGGTCACTGACAGGCTTCATATTCCCGAATATCCCGGCAGGAGGAGCGAGTCCCTCAATGCCGCCGTCGCGGCCGCGGTCACGATGTCTGAATTCCGAAGGCGCTGATGTCCGGGACCGTCATATACCAGATGCTTCCGAGGCTATGGGGCTGCGGCTGCAAGGCCCCCGTCCCGAACGGTACCTATGAGGAGAACGGCAGCGGTAAGCTCTCCGCTGTCGACGCCCCCTTTCTCGAATACCTGAAGACCCTGGGGGTAAGCCATGTCTGGCTGACCGGCATCATCCGCCACGCCTCCGCCTACTCCTGTCCCGGCTGTCCCCCGGCCCGTGTGCACAAAGGGCTTGCGGGGTCTCCCTATGCCATCGTCGACTATTACGATATCAATCCGTATCTTGCTGACTGCACGGAGAGTAGAATGGATGAATTCAAGTCTTTGTTGAATAGGGTCCATTCGGCTGGACTGAAGGTGATAATCGATTTCGTACCCAATCACGTCGGGAGGGAATACGGCCGTCTCGGCCTTGCCCATCCTGAGTTTCCGGTCCTTGGCGCAGATGACGACCCGGGCGTCCATTGGAAGCCGGAAAACGATTTCTACTACTACCCCTTCGCTCCCCTGGTGCTCCCCTTCATACAGGGTTTCAAGGAGTTTCCGGCAAAGGCCAGCGGCAATTCATTCTCCCCCTTCCCTTCCGTTACCGACTGGTGGGAGACGGTCCGGCTGAACTATTGCGATTTCCACACTCCGCTGTGGGACAAGATGCTCCACATCGTCAGTTATTGGGCCGGGATGGGAGTGGACGGCTTCCGCTGCGACATGGTGGAGATGGTGCCTGCGGAATTCTTCGCCTGGATGATCCCGCAGGTCAAGAAGGATTTCCCGGAGTTGGAATTCATCGCTGAAGTCTATGACAAGTCCCTGTATTCCAAGTATATAAATGAGGTAGGTTTCGATATCCTCTATGACAAATCCGGACTTTACGACACATTGAAGTCCGTCGTCAGGGACGGGGCTTCGGCGAGGGGGATCACTTCCTCCTGGCAGAGCCTCGGACCGCTTCAGGGAAGGATGCTGAATTTCCTGGAGAATCACGACGAGGTGAGGCTGCCGTCGGAGTTCTATGCAGGGGACGCCCGCAAGGGATTCGCCCCGCTGGGAGTATCCGCCCTTTGGAACACCGCGCCGTTCATGGTCTATTTCGGAGAGGAGATCGGAGAGAAGGGAATGGACTGCGAAGGCTTCAGCGGAAGGGATGGACGCACTACCATCTTCGACTGGTGGAGCCCTCCTTCCCTCAGGAGGCTATATGATTATATCCATACGGGCAAAGGCCTGAAAGACAGTGAATTGTCCGTGCTGGAGAAATTCCGTTTCACCCTTTCCCTTGCCTCCTCTCCCCTTGTTGCCGAAGGCTCCTCATACGACCTCTGCTGGTGCAACGTGGATTCCTCCGGTTTCAATCCGGACAGACACTTCGCCTTCCTCAGAAGTTTCCGGGACGAGACCGTCCTAATAGCGGCCAATTTCTCCTCCGATACGGCCGTGATGACCTTGAATATACCATCCCAGGCGACCGGAAACGGAGAGGTCTCCGTGGAGATTGAAGTCCCCGCGTGGGATTTTGCCTGCAGGCGGATGGATTTTCATTGAAATTAGGTAAATTTGCAAGGTTTGACCCGTTGGTAAGAAAGTATTTAATTCAACATTCATCAATATGAAAGACGCTATCATCATTCTTTGCGGAGGCGGTCCCGCCCCGGGCATGAACACTGTCGTTTGCTCAGTGACCAAGACATTCCTTTCCCACGGTTTCAGGGTTATAGGTCTCCACGGGGGCTATTCCGGACTCTTCAGCAAGGAGCCTGAAACCGAGGACCTTGATTTCGCGAAGGCAGACGCCTACTTCAACAGGGGCGGTTCATACCTGAGGATGAGCCGTTTCAAGCCGACCGACCAGGATTTCGAGAAGAATTTCAACCTCGACCTGTTCCAGGGCAATAACGTGAAACTGCTCGTGACCGTCGGCGGCGACGACACCGCTTCCACGGCGAACAGGATCGCCAAGTTCCTGGAGGCCAAGCATTATCCCATCCACAACATTCACGTGCCGAAGACCATCGACAACGACCTTCCGCTGCCGGACAACACTCCCACCTTCGGTTTCAATTCCGCCAAGGATGAGGGCGCCCATCTGGCCCGCACTGCATACGAGGATGCCCGCACCTCCGGCAACTGGCTGCTGATCAGCGCTATGGGCCGTTCGGCCGGTCACCTGGCCCTCGGTATCGGCGAGGCTACCCACTGCCCTATGACCATTATCCCCGAGATGTTCAACAAGACGGAGATCACTGTCGAGAAGATCATCAACCTTACCATCTCGGCCATCGTCAAGAGGAAGATCCTGGGAATCAACTACGGAACCGTCGTCGTCGCGGAAGGCGTGTTCCACGACCTGGCCGCCGAAGACATCAAGGCCACAGGAGTGAGCATGACCTACGACGAGCACGGGCATCCCGAGCTTGGAAAGATTTCCAAGGCCGTGCTGTTCAATGACATACTCGACAAGAAGTTCAAGGAACTGGGTATGAAGGTAAAGACCCGCCCGATGGAAATCGGCTACGACGTACGCTGCCAGGATCCCATCGCCTACGACCTTACGTATTGCTCGGAACTTGCCATGGGTGTCTATGAGCTCTATGAGAAGGGCGAGACCGGGTGCATGGTGTTCGTGGGCTCCGACGGAGAGGCCAGGCCGCTTTACCTGAAGGACCTGCAGAACGCCGAGGGCAAGATTCCTCCCCGCAGGGTCGCCATCGACGGGGGCACCGCCCACAACTACTACTCCTACATCTGCCACTACATCACCCCGGCGGATTACGAGGCGGCGAAGAAGTACCTCCCCAATCCCGAGGCATACGATTTCAAGAAGATCCTCGGCTGGTAATCTTCCCATACCATACCTGACCGTCCCGATGTCCTTTCGGGACGGTTTTTTTATGTCGTACAGGGCTGACGGGGCTCCCAGAATACACGGCTGCCGCCGCAATGCTCGCCCCTGTCAGCCCTGTACGACGATGGAATAAGATGCTCAGACGGTGCTGTGCCGGGCATTTTCCCTAAATCTTTCTGCGAGGCACGTGCCGGTACAGCAACGTATAGAGGAGAATATTATTAAAATATTGATTATATTTGTGAATTAGGTGAATTATTTCTCAATGGACAGGAAAGAGGCTGAAAAGAAGATACAGGAACTCCGGGCCGTTCTCTGGGAGAACAGCAGGAGGTACTATGTGGACAACGCCCCTGTCATAAGCGACTACGAATACGACCACCTGATGTATGAGCTGAGGGACCTGGAAAGGGAATGGCCCGACCTGGTGACCCCGGACTCCCCTACCCAGAGGGTCGGAAGCGACCTGGCTTCGGCCTACGACCGTCCGAGCGTGGAGGGAGGGACTGAAAGCCGCTTCGCAAAGGTCCCGCACCGCTATCCGATGCTCTCCCTGTCCAATACCTACAGCCTGTCCGAGGTGGAGGAATTCGCCTCAAGGGCCGAGAAGAGCCTGGAAAGGAGTTTTACGTACTGCTGTGAACTGAAATTCGACGGCACCGGCATCAGCCTGACTTACGTGGACGGAGTCCTTGCAAGGGCCCTTACAAGGGGCGACGGGACCGTCGGCGACGATGTCACCGTGAATGTCAGGAGGATAGCCAATATACCGCAGAAACTCTCCGGAAAGGGCTGGCCCCGTGAATTCGAGATCAGGGGCGAGATACTGATGCCTTTCAAGGCCTTCGAACAACTGAACGCCGAGAGGCTCGAGGATGACGAACCCTTGTTCGCCAATCCCCGCAACGCTGCTTCCGGTTCCCTGAAACTCCTGGACCCAGAAGAAGTCGGGCGCAGGGGCCTCTGGTGTACGCTTTACCATATCCCTTCCCAATTCATAGACTTCGCCGCCACCCATTCCGAAGCGCTTGACAAGGCTGCGTCCTGGGGCCTTCCTGTATCTCCTGACAGGCGTATTTGCGCCGATATCGATGAGATAGAGGATTATCTGACATACTGGGACACCGCCCGGAAGGACCTACCTTATGCCACTGACGGCGTAGTGATCAAGATCGACAGCCTGGCATTCCAGGAGGAACTCGGCTACACCGCGAAATTCCCCCGCTGGGCAGTTGCATACAAATTCAAGGCGGAGCAGGCCCTTTCCGAAGTCCTGTCCATCGACTATCAGGTGGGAAGGACCGGGGCCGTGACTCCGGTGGCCAACCTCTTCCCCGTCCCCCTGGCAGGTACGACCGTAAAGAGGGCCACCCTCAACAACGAAGAGTGGATGAGGCTCCTTGACATCCGCATCGGGGACTGGGTATATGTGGAGAAAGGCGGGGAGATCATTCCCAAGATTATCTCCGTGGACCTCTCGCGCAGGCCCGAAGGAGCGGTGGAGCCCGAATTCCCCAAGGCCTGTCCCGACTGCGGCACCCCCCTCGTGAAATCCGAGGAGGAGGCCCGCTGGTTCTGCCCCAATTCCACCGGCTGTCCCACGCAGATCAAGGGCCGCCTGGTGCATTTCCTCTCGAGAAAGGCGATGAACGTCATTGCCGGCGACGCCACTATCGACCAGCTCTTCAACCTCGGTCTGGTGCGCACCCCGGCGGACTTCTATTCCCTGACAAAGACCCAGCTCCTGATGCTAGAAGGCTGGAAGGAGCGTTCCGCCGAGAGGTTCCTGCAAAGTCTCGATGCATCCAGGAAAGTCAGTTTCGACCACGTCCTCTTCGCCCTTGGGATCAGATATGTAGGAGAGCAGACGGCGAAGGAGGTCGCCCGGCATTTCGGTGACATTGACACCCTGGCCGCCGCAGATGTGAACGAACTGCTGGAGGTGCCCGATGTCGGAGACGTTATAGCGAGGAGTATTTACGATTTCTTCAGGTACGGGGGGAACCTGTCCGTCATAGCCTCTCTCAAGGCCGCTGGATTGCGTTTCTCGATGGATGAGGGGGCAGTTAAACAGTCGGATAGCCTGTCGGGGAAGACGATAGTGATATCGGGTACCTTCTCGGTATCACGGGACGAGATGAAGGCCTTGGTTGAGGCCAACGGGGGCAGGAATTCCTCTTCCGTGAGCGGAAAGACCGATTATCTCCTGGCTGGGAACAATCCCGGTCCGGAAAAGATACGCAAGGCCGCCGACCTGGGCGTGAAGGTTATCGGAGAGGAGGAATTCTTCTCGATGCTTCCTGCCCGTAACGTGCCGGCGGAGGACGCTTTCGTCCTGAAGGATGATGAAAACGAACCTACTTTGTTCTGAAAATGGATGTAAAAAGGGGCATAAGGACTGTTTCGGTGCTGATGAAGAAACTCGGCCATTTCTTCAGCGTCGATATGTGGAGCATGGACCTCTCGTCCCTTTCCAGGATGAAGGCGCATCTTGTCAGGGATCTCCAGATTGGTTATGACGTCCTGAAAAAGACTGCCGAAGGGGCCATCGGGTTCCAGACCGTCGCCCTCGCCTTCTTCAGCATAATGGCCACAGTTCCCTTCATAGCCGTCTGTTTCGCCGTCACCAACGGTTTCGGTATGGAAGGCTGGCTCGACGAGGCCCTGAAGACCATTTTCAACAACGATGAGACGATTATGAATTTCGCCGTGGGCGCCTCGGAGAACATCCTTGCCCTGGCTAAGTCAGGAGGCTTCGGCATCATAAGCGCCCTGATGTTCGTCTGGCTCGTGATATGGATGATGATGAGGGTGGAGAAGGTGTTCAACAACGTCTGGGGCGTGAAGAAGTCCGACAGGAAATTCATAGTGTCGTTCGGTGTGGAACTGGGCATCCTGATACTGCTTCCTCTGGCCCTGGCGTTCTTCTTCATGGGTTCGGTGTTCTATTCCAACATGATGGATTCGATACTCCCCTTCTATTTCACCTTCGCCGACAAGATAAGGTCCTTCGTGGGCTGGATCATATTCTGCGTCCTTATCATCCTTTTCCTTTCGGCGATGTACAAATGGATACCGGCGGCGAACGTGAAATACAAATATGCCCTGAAGGCGGCCATAATCGCAGGAATCGCTTTCACCATCCTGCAATATGTCTATATAGAAACGCAGTTGCTGGTTACCAGGATCAATGCGGTGTACGGTGTGATTGCCGTGATACCGCTCTTCATGCTGTGGATGCGGTATGTCTGGTTGATAATCATATATGGGGCCCAGGTGTCCAATTCATTCCAGACGATATACGAAAACGAGGAGGTTGAGAAATGAGTTTTTCAGAGTTCACCGATCAGGATTACGAACTTATCCGAAAGGAGTACGAGGCCCTCGCAGGGGCGGCGCGCACCAGGTGCGCCAATGACCGGGAGTTCGCCGTGGTACAGAAGGCCTTCGATTTCGCCAATGAGGCCCACAAGAACGTACGCCGCCGCTCGGGAGAACCGTACATCATCCATCCCATCGCCGTCGCGAGGATCGTCGTGAGCGACATCGGACTCGGCTACAAGTCCATTTCCGCGGCCCTGCTCCACGACGTCGTGGAGGACACCCAGTACACTGTGGAGGACATCAGGAGCCTTTTCGGCGACAAGATCGCAGCCCTGGTGGACGGACTTACCAAGATCAAGGTGGTCCTCGACAACCAGGACAGGAACAAGAAGAACGACCTGGCCTCGCAGAGCCTCCAGGCCGAGAATTTCAAGCGGATCCTGCTCACCTTGAACGACGACGTGCGAGTGGCCCTCATCAAGCTGGCCGACAGGCTGCACAACTGCCGCACCATCGAGTATATGCCGGAATACAAGAGGGACAAGATACTGAGCGAGACGATGTTCATCTTCATCCCCCTTGCCCACCGCCTTGGCCTCTACGGTATAAAGTCCGAGATGGAAGACATCTGGCTGAAGTACAAGGAACCAGATGCATACAGGGAGATATCCGAACTCATCAGCCAGAAGGCTTCGGACAAGTCCGCCGAGATCGACGAGTTCATCGCTCCCATCGACAGGGCACTGACGGAGGCCGGCTTCGACTTCGAAATCCGCAAGAGGATAAAGGCCCCCTACTCCATCTGGAAGAAGATGCAGACGAAGAACATCCCCTTCGACCAGATTTATGACCTCTATGCCGTCAGGATCATCTTCACTCCCCCTGCAGGTTCCAAGGAGAGCGAGAGGGACCAGTGCTACCATATATTCTCCATCATCACAGGCATTTACCGCTACAAGCCCGACCGTATCCGCGACTGGGTGAAACATCCCAAGAGCAACGGCTACGAGGCCCTGCACTGCACAGTCCTCGGCGAGAGGGGCATATGGATAGAGGTCCAGATTCGTTCCACCCGTATGAACGACATAGCCGAGAAGGGTATCGCGGCCCACTGGGCGTACAAGAGGAACGGCTACATAGGCGAGAACGACAGCGAGATGGATAAATGGCTGGCCAAGGTGAAAGAAATCCTCATCAATCCAGACGTCAATGCCCTTGAACTCCTCGACCTGATCCATAATGACCTTACTAGCAGCGAGATAGTCGTATTCACCCCCAAGGGCGAGCAGAAGGCCGTCCTGAAGGGTTCCACGGCCCTGGACTTCGCCTACCAGATCCACACCGAGATCGGCAACCACGCCATAGCTGCCAAGGTTAACATGAGGCTCGTTCCCCTTTCGCAGGTGCTGAAGACCGGAGACCAGGTGGAGATCATCTCCGCTGAGGACGGCCATCCCAAGAGGGAGTGGTTCCAGTTTCTGAAGACCCGAAGGGCCAGGAGCATTGTCTCCGACTGGTTCAAGACCCACCGGGAGGAGACCGTCGAGACCGGCCGCGGCATAGTAGAAGAACAGCTTCTGGTAGGCGGTGTAAAGCCTTCGGAGGATACTTACAGGAAGATCCTGCAGGCACTTTCACTGCCGGAAGGCACTGCCGTTGAGGATATGTTCTACAAAGTGGGCATAGGGGCGGTGAAGGCCGAGGATATAGCGGCGGCGGCCAGGGACCTGAAGGAGGAGAAGTCCGGATGGTCGTTCCCCTGGTTCAGGAGGTCCTCGTCCGACAAGGAAAAGGAGAAGGAAAAGCAGGAGGAGACATTTATAATCAACGGCAAGGATTCAGGCCATAAATATGTCATAGCGAGCTGCTGTAATCCCATTCCCGGCGATCCGGTGACAGGTATCCTCTCCCCCGACGGCACGGTCACGGTCCATAAGAAGAGCTGCAGCGTGGCC
>JAEEGL015930257.1_pt1 | contig 10766 bp, 8 predicted proteins | sample 9134231 | NCBI WGS metagenome assembly JAEEGL01 (sample SAMN16246548, study PRJNA631951) | gut metagenome | biome: gut microbiome; feature: rumen; material: fiber-attached | host: Bos | place: Iran: Karaj | collected 2018-10
ACCTGCTGATTGGAAAAAGCACCGTCTTCGAATTCACCGTCCGTTAAGATCACCAGCCACTTCTCATCCGCATTTGCTACCGACAGATCGTTGTAAGCTTTGCGGACCGCATTAAAAGGTGTATTCCCAGCTGCAGTGATCATGTTGTGGACTTTGGCCACATTGGCTTCACTGCCGGAGCTTCCGCTAAGAGAAAGCCTCGGCGGTGCGGAGGTCTGGCCTTTGTCATAATCACTCATAACGTAGATATTCATGGTGTCCCGCTCGCCAAGCATGGCTGCAAAGACCTCCATGGAATACTTCGCCTGACACCAGGTATCCACCAGATGCTGGGGATCGGTTCGGATCATACTGCCCGAATCGTCATATACCACATTAATAATTCGTGTTGGAAGATTTTCGACTGCAACTACCTTAAGAGGAGACAGTTGCAATATAGAAAAGATAAAAAGGATGACAAAACTAAGTAGACGTTTTCTCACGTTCCTATGGCCCCCTTCATAATTTTTCCCTCAAAAGTGCGACAAATGTTCAGACTTAGCGCACCTTAACTATTATATAAAAAGACAGACGGTAAATCTATACATAGTATTAAGGATTTGTCGAATTTTTTACATTGTTTTCTGCAATGGATCGCCTGATACGATTGTATCTGAGATATAGGAAATAAGAAATGAACCGGAAGGCTAAAAAATGGGGCGCGGTCCAAACTGCGCCCCGGAATATACACTCCTACTCTACGATAGTCACCACATCCTGCAGGATATAGTGGAACAGCGGATAAGAGGTATTCGCGTTTTCTATGTAGCCGCTCTTTAGATCAAAGGTATCGGAAGGATCCTCCGGGTCAACGCCCACATAATCCCCCTGAAAGACAAAATCCGTCTTACCTTTCTTAAACTGCTGGATCGCTTTATCCATGGCTTCCTGAGTGCCGGGTGCTGCGATCTGGAGATTCAGATCATCCATCTCCACCCAGTCATAGTCAAAGCCGGCCCAAATATCGGTTCCATTAATATGCCCCGGCATATCGGCCTCAATATCATCATTGGCCATCAGTGCATCCACTGCGGTTACTACATACGGCTCCCAGCAGATACGGGAAGAAACCAGCGCGGTTGCCGGTGCTACCTCTGACATGCTCTGATTGTAGCTTACGAAATAGGCCGGTTTTTCCGGTGTCATATCCTCTTCACAGGCAATGGCAGGACCGATGGTATCGGTATGCTGGGAGATGATCACGCAGCCGTTATCGATCAGCTTTTGTGCTGCGCTCTTTTCCTGAGCATAACTGCTCCAGGTATGGGTATAGCATACCTGCAGGGTTGCCTGAGGCACAATGGAACGAACCCCAAGGATAAACGCGGTATAACCGGAGATCACTTCCGATGTGGGAAAAGCAGCTACAAAGCCAACACTCGCCTGACTGGGCGCAATGATCTCATCTTCGATCAGCTGTCGGATCTTCATACCGGCCGCAATACCGCTGACATATCTTCCCTGGTAAGCTTCGCCTTTAAAGGTGTGATAGTTGGCAGGAGTGCTGACACCGTTCATGTCTTTATAGGATGTCTGACAGAATTGCACATCCGGATAATCCGGTGCTATTTTTTCCACCAGGTCGCTGTAACCGTTAAGGAAAATGATATCACAGCCTTTTTCCGCCAGATCCCGCAGGGGATCCTCAATATCTTCCTCCAGTACATTACTGCAGGTTAAGATATCCACCTTGTCTCCGTACTTCTTTTCCACTGCATCCTTTGCCAGAGAAAAATTATAGGTGTAAGCGGTGCTTTCATCGTTATCATAGATAAAACCGACTGTCAGATGTTCTCTTCCACCGGTAAGATTCAGGAGTCTGAAAATACCAAGGAAAGCAGCCAGCATTACCAGGCAGGTTAACGTCGTTGTAATATACACTCGCTTCATGCCTCAGCTCCTTTCTCTTCTTCCGAAGTCTTCTTTTCTTCCGGCTCCACCGGTTTCTTTTCTTCCAATCCTTCCTTCTTCATCTCGGCTTCCTGGATCTTCTTATCCTCTTCGACTCTTCGCCGTACTTCCTCCTGCTGTTTTTCATCCGCCTGTTCGATCTCCGCCCTCTTTTCTGCGTAGATCTGATCCAGGTCGATTACTTTCTTATCCAGAAGTCTGAAGAAAGCATCCAGAGCATCGGGGTCAAACTGAGTTCCCCGGCCCCGGAGCATCTCATTGATCACATAAGCCGTATCCATGTGATTGCGGTAGACACGGTTACTGGTCATGGCATCAAAGGCGTCAGCCACTGCGATGATACGGCCAAATAAGGGTATCTCCTTACCCTTTAAGCCATCGGGATAACCCTTGCCGTCATAGCGTTCATGATGGTACCTGGTTCCTTCTTCAACGTGTTCCACAAGGGTAAAATCCTTTAAGATCTCTGCACCGCGGACCACGTGGGATTTCATCTGGGCATATTCTTCATCCGTCAGACGTCCCACCTTGTTAAGAACACTGTCCGGGACACCGATCTTGCCGATATCATGCATCTGGGCTGCTTTTCCAAGGTTGGAAAGCATGCGGTTTTTCTCCCACCATTTGAAACAGTTCATTTCCTGCGCGATCAGCACCGAATACTGTGCAACACGTACAGAATGCTGATGGGTGCGCAGGTCCTTGGCATCGACTGCGTTTGCGATAGCCATTACGGTTTCATTCGCCATATTGATCTTGATCTGCTGCTGGTTGATCTGTCTTTGCACGATGAGCCAGGTAAACCAGATGATCATCAGGGAAAGCAGGAGCAGCATGTAGAATAAAAATCCGGGTCGCTCATAAAATTCGCCTTCCTTGATCAGGTCAAACTTACGCTCTTCCAATACCCGTTCTCCGGAACTGTCAAAGATTGCCAGATGGAAGGTATAATTACCTGCCGGCAGGTTCACATAAAAGATATTATTTAAACTGTTCTGCGGAACAATGGTCCACTGGGAATCATAGCCTTCCAGGAAATAACCTACGTTGGGCTCCTGGATCGTATAGTTTAAGATCTCCGGACCCAGTTCCACACGGGTAATGCCCTGTTTTACCGTGATGGTACCTCTCCGGTCCAGAGGCTGCGGTTCACCGTCCAGACGAACCGATGCCAGCTGCATACGGTAGGAACGTACATCGCTGTTGTATTTTTCCACATCGATCATGTAAACACCGGTATCACAGGAAAGGAGGAGTTCTCCTTTGCCGTTGTAATAGTTCCAGGAATTCGCCGTAAGGGAAGTACCAAGTCCTCGTCTGGCATCCAACAGTTCCCAGGCGATCTCTCCGCCTTCTACCAGTTCATCGCGCTCTACCACGTAGATCCCTGCACTGGACATAACGAACAGGGTATCTTCATCCTTTACCCAGATATCGTAATTGTTAAAGTAAGGGAATTTATCCAGTACCCGAATAGTGCCTTCCGGCTCCAGATAGCACAAACTGTTACTGGTTACGATGAAGACACCGTCACTCTTGGGGTCTTTGATCATACGAAGGATAACGCCGCTGCTAAGTCCGTCCTCCCTCGTAAGCATCTTCAAAACTGCGCCGTCCTTTAGCACAGCGATACCGTCTCCGTCCGTACCGGCCAGGATCGTACCGTCATTCTGTTCAATGATGGTAAGGATCATGGAATTGATCAGCCCGTCCTCATCCCGTAGAGTCTTTACCACCTGATGATTCCTGATAAAGCTGATACCGGTATCTCCGGCTGCGATCATGGTACCGTCGGAAAGCTCCGTTATCACACGGGCACGGTTTCCAAAGCTGCCGTTTTCCACGTTATATACCCAATAATCTTCCAGATTGGCATATTCCAAAAGGCCGGAACCGTAGGTACAGATCCACAGATGTTCCTGACTGTCCACATACAGACAACGGATCCGCTTACCTTCCAGTTCTTCTGTCAGAGCATTACGTTTCTGATTGTGGCAGGCCTTATCCACTACATCTAACCCGTCGTCCGTACCGATGTAATAGTTACCCTTCCAGGAAACAATAGCATTGACCACCTGACGCTCTATACCGATGGAACCGTAAATATCCCGGAAAGGCGATTTTGCCAGCCGAAGCAGGCCCAGTCTGGAAGAAGTAAACCAGAGATTGCCCTGATAATCGCACAGCATATTGTCGATGGAATTGGAAAAATCATTGGTATTGACCGAATGGTAACCCATCAGATCCACATATGCGACACCATCATCTGCAGAGATAAACATCGTAGAATCGTTGATAAATTCCAGATCATTGATCCCGTCTCTGTCGGAGCAGGTAAGGAACCCGGTCTGTGTGAATTTATCTCCGGAAATATCATAGGTATAGACATGGTTTTTGGATGTGCCGACTCTTAAACTTCCATCCGGCGCGAAGACACAGCAGTTATACAGTTCCTCTGTATCCGGAAGCTGTATACGGGACAGGATCTCACCGTTTTTGAGTAGGAATAATTCTCCGTCGGAAGTAACGGTTGCAACATGGCCCTCTTCGTCTGCCGAGATGCTGTCGGCATAACGCACCTCGCTTAAGGTTGTGAGGGGCTTTAAGCCGTTATTCATTACCAGGACCTGCATACTGCTGCTGGTTCCCACATAGTAATATCCATCGGTTGCCCGGATGATACTGCGTACCGAATTGGAAGGCAGGCCACTGGACTGATCCAGGACATTGACCAGTTCCTCCCGGATGGCAATCGACAGACCATTATCGTTGGTACCGATCCAAAGACGACCCTCTTCGTCTACGTATAAACAGTTAACGTTCTTAACGGATTCGTACTCATCTACCCAGCGGAATTCCTTGCCGTTATAACGGTAAAGTCCCGCATAGGTTCCGATCCAGAGTACACCGTCATTGGTCTGGGCGATATCATTGGCTTCGCCGCAAGGCAGTCCGTTGTTGGACGTATAGATACTCTGTACGTAGTCGTTATAATCAAGATCTTCTGAAGTCTCACCCTCTGCATGCGCATAGGCCGGCATCAGAAGGCTAAGTCCCAGAGAAAAACATAAAAGCAGCGCAGCTTTCGCCGTGTTGCCCTGCAGTTTTTTCTTCTCGGACATTTCATTGTTATTCCAGCGTCTTAAACGGATCAGTACATAGATCACGAAAATAGTAACAACCTTGTCTGCAAACTCCACGGCCAGCTGTCCCAAAACGCTGCACACAAAGGAGGGCCATCCACGGTCCATCAGATAGTCGATGACGCCGTTGCCCCATTTATTTCCGGTATATCCATTGTCAAAAGTGAGGTTCACCGGTACCGACACAAAAAGAGCCACAATCACAGCGTAGGTAGCCGTCTTCATGAATCCGTAAAAACGGTCAAACCAGTGATTGCGGGCAGCGATACCGATAATGATACCTAAAGATATGCTGGTAATGGAATATGCCGCCGAAAGGCGGTTAATGACGCAGTATGCCAGATTGCCGGTTACTCCCACCAGTGCCCCGACAACGGGTCCGCCAAAAAACGCAGAGAGCACGGTGCCGAAGGAATCTGCCCACAGCGGAAGCTCAAGCCACGTTGCTATAAGCTTACCACCCAGATTCACGCATACGCATGCTGCGATAAACAGAACGATTTGCCAGGTTTTTCTTGCTTTCATTTATACATCCCCTCTAAGCCAGTCAAAACAATTAAATCCTGTAAACGTACAATATTCTTTTTTCCAAACCTATTGTAGCCTTTTTATGTGTATTTTTAAAGCCCGATCTGATAATTTTCTGACAAAAACAACGAATGCTTCATACTGCCGGCAAAGCAGATGAAGCATTCGTTGTACATACGTTATGGTTATTAAAGGTAAGCAGGCTTACAGAAAGCGCGATATTCTAACCCAGGATGCATGATCGTTCAGATCGCTGCAAAACCGGCTTCCAGATCTGCGATGATGTCATCGATATGTTCTGTACCGATGGACAGACGGATGGTGCTCTGGGTGATACCCTGATCAGCCAGTTCCTCATCGGATAACTGAGAATGGGTGGTAGTTGCAGGGTGGATCACTAAGCTCTTAACATCTGCGACGTTTGCTAAGAGTGAGAAGATCTGAAGGTGGTCGATAAATGCCCAGGCTTCGTCCTTGCCGCCCTTGATCTCAAAAGTAAAGATGCTGGCACCTCCGTTGGGGAAGTACTTCTCATACAGTGCGTGATCAGGATGATCCGGCAAAGAAGGATGATTTACCTTGGTTACCTTGGGATGGTTCTTTAAGAACTCTACAACCTTTTTGGTGTTTTCAGCATGTCTTTCCAGACGAAGAGATAAGGTCTCCACTCCCTGCAACAGGAGGAATGCATTAAAAGGAGAAAGGGTTGCTCCGGTGTCACGAAGCAGGATCGCACGGATGTAAGTAACGAATGCTGCAGGTCCAACCACATCATAGAAGTTTACACCGTGATAGCTGGGGTTGGGAGCTGCGATATTAGGATACTTACCGCTTGCTTTCCAGTCAAACTTGCCGGCTTCTACGATCACACCGCCTAAAGTGGTACCGTGGCCGCCAAGGAATTTCGTTGCGGAATGAACGACAATGTCTGCGCCGTGCTCAATGGGACGGATCAGATAAGGAGTTCCGAAGGTATTGTCGATTACCAGAGGAAGTCCGTGCTTGTGAGCAATCTGGGCGATTGCATCGATATCGGGAATATCACTGTTGGGGTTACCAAGGGTCTCTAAGTAGATCGCTCTGGTGTCCTCTTTGATGGCTCCCTCCACTTCCTGTAAGTTATGTGCATCTACGAAGGTAGTGTTGATGCCGTACTGAGGAAGCGTATGAGCTAACAGGTTGTAGCTGCCACCGTAGATGGTCTTCTGTGCTACGATGTGTCCGCCGTTTGCTGCCAGTGCTTCAATGGTGTAACTGATGGCTGCTGCGCCGGATGCAAGTGCCAGGGCTGCGGTGCCGCCCTCTAATGCTGCGACTCTCTTCTCGAACACGTCCTGTGTGGAGTTGGTAAGTCTTCCGTAAATGTTACCGGCATCTGCGAGGCCGAAGCGATCGGCTGCATGTTTGCTGTTGCGGAATACATACGATGTTGTCTGATAAATGGGAACCGCTCTCGCATCGGTTGCGGGATCCGGCTGCTCCTGTCCTACATGTAACTGAAGTGTTTCAAAACGATAATTACTCATGGCCTCTGTTTCCTTTCTGCTTAACTTTTTGGTGTAGTTGTGTTGTGTGTTTTTTGGTTTGTTGTTTTGTTGTTGATGTAATCCTAGCACCGGATAAGCAGCTTGAAAATTTCCTAAGTTTTATCGTCTGTGATAAGTTTTGGTTATCACGTTTTCCTGGTTTTTTATCCTCCCGATTATTCCACGTTTCTTCGCAGACTCGCTCTTGCTCGGATTTTCACATAGCCGTCCTAAGCTCGAAAGTACCTCGCTAAGGACGGATGTGAAAAAACGGTCTGCTTATGAAGCCGTGCAATAATCGGGATGGCAAAATTAAAAAAAGAACCTTCAGCACATGCCGAAGGTTCTCAAGAATCACAGTTCCTTATATTTCAATAGTTCTTCCAAATATTTCTGACCATAAACGGACATCGACGAGCCCTTGCGGGTGATGTAACCGATAGTCAGAGGATCTTCTTCTTTAAGCTTAATGGATACCATGCCCTGCAGGATCGCCTTATCCTGAGAAAGCATACCGGATCCTACGGAATAACCGCCCAGCTCTGCGATGATCTCCATGGTGGTCGCACGGTCATCGGATTTGATCATCTTATCAAAGGAATAGTCTGCCATGGCTTCTTCGGTCAGGTAGAAGTTACTGTCATCACTCTGGTCGAAGGAAACAACGGGATAACCCTTCATCTCTTCGATGGAGATGGATTTTCGACCGGCAAATTTATGGTTTTTCCAGACATAGATGTAGGTATCCCTTTTCATCAGGGGAACAAAATCCAGCTGATAATCCTTAAAGAGCTTACGGATCACAGTCTCATTGGAACCGGAAAAGGAAACCACTCCCACTTCACTTTTTAAGCTGCTGACATCCTCCAGAACGTCTTTGGTCTTGGTCTCATGGATAGAGAAGATATATTTCTCCGGATCCATAGCCTTGATGGTATCGGTAAAAGCCTTGATAGCAAAGTTATAATGCTGAGTGGATACGGAAAAGCGCTCCTTATCTCCGTCCCTGGACAGATACCGTTCCTCCAGGATCTCATACTGTCCTACCGCTTTCTTGGCATAGGAAATAAACTCTCTGCCAGCATCAGTAAGGGATATTCCCTTATTGGTACGCTCAAAAATAAGGATCCCCAGTTCCTCTTCCAGTTCCCGTATGCTGGCGGATAATGCGGGCTGCGAGATAAACAGTTTTGTGGAAGCTTCCCTCATAGAGGAAGAGGATGCTACTTCCAGTACATATCGGATCTGCTGAATATTCACGGTCGTCTCCTGTCTGTAAAAATTCTCTTTGAAGACATATTACTCTAAAAATCCGCTCCTTCAAAGAGTCTTAAGTTCTTTTCAATACTAATTTAACATCAGGTAGCTATACTAACATTGGAATTTTATTCCATAACAAATCATTACATAAACATGAGAGGGAACCTATGGAAAAGAAAAGATGCGGCGCATTAAGCGCTCTGATCATTGGATTATGTGTTATCGGAAGCTGTGTTTGCTTAGCTTACGGCCTGGCACATTTCCGTGCGGAAGGCACCCATGAAATGACCGCTACCGGTAGCGCCAGTGTGGATTTTGAGTCGGATATCATCATCTGGAGAGGGTCATTCAGTGCCACTGCCGAAACTTCTCAGGAAGCCTATACCAAGATCAAATCCGATGCGGAGATCGTAAAGAACTACCTGTTAAAGAACGGTCTGACGGAAAGTGAGATCGTATTAAATTCCGTAGATATCAGCAAGACCTATCGTTCGATCTATGACGAATATGGTAACTATGTCGGTTCCGAAGAAGACGGCTATCAGTTAACTCAGGGCGTAACGGTATCCTCTTCCAACCTGGACACCGTGGAGAAGATCTCCCGGGATATTTCCAGCCTGCTGGATGATGGCGTAGAATTAACCTCCTGGTCTCCGGAATACTACTACTCTGACTTAGATGCCCTGAAGCTGGATCTCATCGATAAAGCATCCCAGAACGCCAAAGAGCGTATCGATATCATTGCGAAAAATACCGATGCCACCCTTGGCAAATTAAAGAGTTCTTCTCTCGGTGTCTTCCAGATCACCGCCAAGAACTCCGGAACCGGAAGCTACTCCTATGACGGCGCTTTTGATATCTCCTCCCGCCATAAGACCGCTACCATTACCGTAAAATTAACCTACGACCTCAAATAAGTCATTGAAGTCATTGGGGACGTTTCATTTTGACCCCAAAAAATAAGTCGTTGGGGACGTAACAGTTTGACTGCAAAAACAAGCGGATTCCCGGGGATATTCCTCAGGAATCCGCTTTCTTATTCTTCCCAAAACAGCTCATCCAACGTCTTATGTAAAGCCTTACAAATGGCAATACAGAGATTGATGGTAGGATTGTAATCGCCCTTTTCTATGGCACTGATGGTCTGTCTGGATACATTGCAGAGCTTTGCAAGATCATCCTGAGATAAGTCCAGTGCCGCACGGGCGGATTTCAGCCGAAGATTCTTCATAGGCTTAGTCCTCCTCTCTCTTATCGATGGCATCCCTTAAAAAGAGGGCCCCTGCGATCACAATGAAGATTATGCCAATAGCCAGATTGATCACCGGAAAATCTACTTTGCCATCTTTCACGATTCGCCCATCCATCACAGAAAGACACCCGAGCGCAATATTACTGCCTCCGATCAATGCTGCGATCAGACCAAACCGGTTTCGATTGGTATTAAGACCGATGTATGAGTTATGCCAGATAGAATAAAGCACCTGTACCAAAAGGCCAACCATGATCGGAATCATATGCAGCACAATGGAAGTGACCGGTAATTCTCTATCAAATGAACTAAGAACCATTAAGACAAGTTCTGTGATCACCATTGCAAAAAAGCCATATTTATAAGCAAAACCTCTCGCTCTCTGCTGCATCTCATCATACTTGGTAGCAGAAGCACTATCCTTATTCATAAACTTGATCACAAAGATCACCAGCACAAGACCAACAATAATTCCAAGAGCCAATGCAGTTCCATAAGCATTCATTATAAAATCTCCTTTTCATAAATTTTTCGAACGATCAGATTGATCAGCATCCCACATACGTTTAAAAACAGAGCCAGGGTTAAGGTTCCGGTTAATACTTCAAAGATATCCAAAAGGATCAATACGATGCTGGTAAAAGCCAGCGCTACTGCCAGAAAATATAAAACCTTTCCCATCATGGGAAGCTTATGAAAATCACGAAAACCATTAAACCTTACTTTACACATCCTTATACTCCTTCTGAAAAAAACCTGAATGAAATCCTTTACAGTTACATTAAAGAGAACGTTCTCAGAAGCTTCTGGTATCATATTACAATACCAATAGAATTTTGTCAAATATATTTTACATTATTCTATAAAAAAGATTCCCTTTTAACATTCATGACCTTAAATGGACGTTAAATGGGGAATCTTTTTCTTATTGCATATATGGTTGTATTATAGGGATAAAATCTTATTTATTGGTATTCCGGATGACTTTCTTTGAATTTTTCATACTCTTCTCCCGTTAACTCCAACGCACGACCCAGTTCATCATCATAGACAATATGATAGGTTTCCCTTGTGTCTTCATCATCATAACAATAGGGACATCTACTA
>JAEEGL016257172.1_pt1 | contig 10766 bp, 10 predicted proteins | sample 9134231 | NCBI WGS metagenome assembly JAEEGL01 (sample SAMN16246548, study PRJNA631951) | gut metagenome | biome: gut microbiome; feature: rumen; material: fiber-attached | host: Bos | place: Iran: Karaj | collected 2018-10
ATCAGAAACTGTTTTTATTTCAAATCCTGGGAACCAGCTTATTTCAGCTTGCAATCGTTTTTTAGGATTAATCAATATGTTTTCTGCATTTTTGCAGATATTTTCATCAATATCAAAGCTTCTTTCTTCAGCCTGCTCATGAATAGTAGACTTAGAACTTTCAGGCATACATTTTAAAATATAAAAAGGATTATCTATAAGTTTCATTTTAATCTTTATTTACTCTAAAACCTGGTGTCTTTTTATTCTTTTCAGATTTCGACTTATATGATTTTATAACTTTATCAATTGTTTCTTGTGATATATTATCTAAATGCTCTTTTGCCGTTAATCTTGCACTTTCCCTTAAAACAAAATCTACATCAGCCATTGATGAATTTTCCAATTCTTTGCTGAGTTTTTTGCTGTCAATTTCAGAGTGAGGCAAAGGATCTAAGAAATGATTAATAACCATTTCTATTTCTTCCGAACTTGGCATTCCTACTTCAATAATATGATCAAATCTGCCTTTTCTTCTAATAGCAGAATCAATAGAGCTAATCATATTCGTCATAGCAATAACCAGAACTTTGTTGTCTTTTGCTTCGGGTATCCTTCTTAAAAATTCTCCAACTTCTTCTAAGTGATGTGTATGAGTTGATTCTCTATTGCTTAAGAAAGATTCCATCTCGTCAATAACTATAACCGAAGGTGCAGCTTCAACAGCATCATCAAATACTTTTGATATTTTCTTACTGCTTTCGTGAATAAAAGAGCTGCCTACAGTAGATGAATCTATATAAAAACAAGGCCAATCAAGATATTCAGTTAATTTTTCTACTGCATAAGTTTTGCCGCATCCTGGAGGTCCCTGTAATATAAAAGGGGAGGGGAATTCGATTCCCATGCGTATATAATACTCTGAATTCTCTACAACATCTATGACATAGTCTTTAAAAAAGCTTTCTAATTCCTTTCTTCCTGGTAAAGAAAATTCTTTTTTTTCACTATTTATTTCTGCTTTATCTTCGTTGGATAGTTTTTTATTTTTCGTTCTTACTTTTGAAAGAGTTAAATCTATTTCAGCAGCTTTGAATATTTCTTCATACTCTTCCTTGGAAACATTTATCATCAATTCCCTTATAATAGAATCATTATCTGCAGAAACCCTGACACCACCAGACATATATGATGCTAAAACAGTTTTATCGTCTGCTTTATTGTTATCATGAGGAACAGGTAAAACCAGACTAAGTTTTTCAACATAAATAGCATTTTCAAGAGAATCTTTTATTCCTAGTTTTCTTGTATTGGATATAGCTTTAGCAAAAGAAAGCGCATCCTCAAACTTTAAATATTTTTTAATTGCATGTATTGAATCAGGTGAACAAACTGGAATAATCGGAATATCTTTATCAGAGTAAACAAAATAATAAGTTTTAAAGTCAACTGATATTTTTTCAAAAAAGCCTTTATTAATACCTAAATCAAACCAATAATCAGCCAATTTTTCATTAACTATCAAACAATTCTGTTCAAAATAACAGCTAAATATCTGCCAGTCATTAGCAGCAAACTGCAACTTCTTTAATACAAGATAATCTCTTAATTCAAAATTTTGAGGAAACCAGCTAGCTATCATTTTTCAACTCTTTATTATATTTATTTCATCTAACAATAAATAATCGTTGTCGTCAACAATTCTAATCTTTACCAATTCAAACAATACTTTTCGCAATCCATCTATGTCATTGTTGCGAATCATGTTTTCTCCACGAATAATCAAAGATTTATAAATTGCCTCATCAGAATAGTTGTAATGAGTATTTGCAGCATATTTAAATCTGTCAATAACATACCAGTCTTGTCTGATTAAAACATCAAAATTCAAATATCTAATTTCATCAATGGCATTTTCAAAATTCCGGTTGTTTCTTTCAATATCTCTGTTCGCCGAACGTCTTAATGCTTCAAAACTTTCAATTTCAGATTTTTTTGCATAAGGTCTAACACGCCTGTCAAAGAAATCAGATATATCAGCCAGATCAATCTCTCGAACTTCCTTTATGTGTTTCTTTTTGATTTTTGCTAAGAGTTTTTTTGCTTCAAGAAGACGTTCCTGAGCTTCTTGATTCTTCTCTATATCATCTGATTCAGAAACAAGACTTTTAATTTTATTAATTTTATCACGTATGTCTATTATGTTTGAATCTTTTATTCCTTTATCTTCAATAAATTCAATTCTATCCGAAAGCTTTTCGGTGTCAGAAATAACTTTTTCTGTTGATGTAGAATAATCTATCTGACCTTCCTGAGGAGAATAGAAATTTCGATCAGAGTCGATTGACGTTCCTAAACTTGGAATAGAGACATTAAGAATGATATTGCCTGAATCAAGCATCTCATATTCGCATATCAAATCAGCCCCGGCATTAATATTACTATCTATATCATTCCCACGGATTTTCAGAGTTCCAATATTGCGATTATCTGTAATAGGGTCAGATATCTCTCCCTCAAATAATTTAAAATTCAAAGAACTGTTACTTCCAGCTTTTAAAGTTTCTGCAGCTTTAAATTGAGCTTTTCCTTTTTTGGGAAGAGTATCACCAGCTTTAATAAGCCATTCAAGTCTTGTACCATTAGCATTATCGTCTTTTACAGCAACGCCTATTGAATGACTAGCTGTTATTGAGTCTATAACAGCAGCAGTTCTTGTTATCGTGAGAATGATATTCGGAATATTTACAAGTCTTCCATACGGATCAAAAACAAAAGCTTTGAAATTATTTTCACCGTTTTTTGAAAGATTTACAAACAAAGATGCATTATTAGTAAGTTTCAGTTTGCCGGAGGACCAACCGGTATCAAGACTGTCTATCTGAAATTCACAGCCATTAATTATAGAGCCTTCAATTTGAACTTTGACTCTTGCTTTTAATTCTGGAGTTCTTGATATATATGCAAAAGAAAGTTTGATAGAACCCAATTGTGAAGTTATTTTATTTTTTGAACTCTTTCTGGAATTATCATTAGATTTCCAATCTATAGATTCAGCAAAAATAGCTGCGCCTTCAGCAACAGCAGTCATTGGATTCAAATCATTGCTACCTTTTATTCCTATTCTATCGCAAATTTTATCTCTTAAGGGTTTGTAATTTGTAGGACCACCGATGAATATTATTTTTTCTATATCAGATGCAGTCAATGAAGCTTTTTCTAATGTTTCTTCAATAGCTTCTACCGATTCTTTAACTCTTTCATCTATAAAAGCCTCAATATCTTTTCTTGTTAAGGGAATATCAATATAGATTTCTTCATCAGACTCATCTCGTAATGAAGCCTCTAGTTCATTCAAGATTATATTTGTTTCATCTTTAGATGAAAGCTCAATTTTAGCTCTTTCAACAGCCCAATAAGCTAATCTGATTAGTCTCTTATATTTATTACTGGCATTTAGGTTTTGTGGAAGTTTAAATTCTTTCATAAGCCAGGGTTTTACTATATTATCAAAAATGGCTCTGTCTATATCTCTTCCACCGCACATTTGAATGCCACCATTGGCTAAGAGGCTGACTCTGCCGTTATTGCTTTCGGCTATTGCGATATCCAAAGTTCCTCCACCTAAGTCATAAATGAGGAAAATGCCTTCTGTTTTTTCATTCCTCATCACACTCATTACAGCAGCAACAGGTTCCTGCATCAGGGCGATTTTACCAATACCAGCCATATTTGCTGCTTTTACGGTAGCATCTTTCTGCATCTGATTGAATGCTGCCGGAATTGTAATTACAGTTCCAAGTTCTTCGCTATTTTTTATTTCTTCCGGAAGGTAGCCGAACAAAACCTTTAATACTTCAGCAGAACACTCTTCTGGCGTTTTTTCTTCATTGATATAAGAAAACTTAATCTTAGTGCTGCTTCCCATCAATCGCTTAAATAGAAGAGCAGAATTATCAGGATAAATAGGGGCTATATCGTATGCTCTTTTCCCGACATATTTATTTCCTCTTTTATCTATTACTATTGCAGATGGTGTAACATCATTCTGTTCTGGACTCTTAAAAATACGAACATGCTCTCCATCAAAAGATGCAATAGAACTATTTGTTGTTCCTAAGTCTATACCAATGTAATATTTCATAATATTATGCCTTTTCAACGATTATAGAACCCGAATAAACTATACTGCCACTTTCATCTATAATAGTTGGTTCAATAGTATGTTTAACATATAAATCATCTTCAGATTCAAAATCTTCAATGTTAACAGGTGTTGCGGGTATCCCGGTAGAGTAGGGTTCTCCGTCAAATGTAGCTAATTTTAAATCACAACTTGCTAAAACTTCTACAAGATTATTTTCATACCACTTTATTTTACTTAAATTCTTCTTTTGTTCTTTTGATTCAAGTAATGGAACAACTCGTTCAAAAGATGTTTTCAAACGCCAAGATTCTAATATAATTTTTAAAAAATTGCTAAAAGATAACGTTTTATCGTTCTGTTTTTTGTTGTTCAATTTTTTTAAACTCAATTACTTTTTCCTTACTATTATAATCTTTCTTTTGGTTTACTCTTATAATCATCCTGTTATTTCTCATATCCTCTTCTGATAATTCAAGTTTTTTAATTTTTTTATAATCATAATTATACCCCCATATGTCGCCAGCTTTTTGATTTTTATTATAAGATTCTAAAGAAGAAATTGGTGAATTTTTTAATATCCTTTTATATTCTCTATAGATTTTATCCTGCTCTAGTTCATAATTTAGTATTTTTTGGTATTCATCATATTTCCTAGCATTTGTTTTATTCTCTTGTTTTAAAACTATTAGAAAAACCAGAGCAATAATCCATAGCACAACCTGAAAAAAAACATTAAAGTTAATTTTATAAGGAGATGCTTTTTCCTTAAAGATTTTTAAATCATCTACGTTAACTATAGGAATCTCAGTTGACGGATCTTCTTCCTCTATATTACCCAAATCATCATAAATATGAGATTTATCAGAAATGCAGTGATTGTCCTTCTTTAAGTTTTTTTTTGAAATATTGAAATCAGAAGAGTCAGAATCATCTTGTTGTAAAGTTATTTCATACTTATTGGCCTTTATACCTTTAAATCCCAATCTCTTAGTCATATACAAACCATATTTTCATCATATTTTATATAATTATACTATATTTTAAAGTAATCGCATCTTATTTTAGAAAACTATTGTTTATATTGTCTTTAATAACATAAATGAGTTAAAATGTATTAAATAAATTCTTTCAACGAGGTCTGAACAAATGGATATCAATTTTGTAATAGAAAAAGAAATAGGTGTACTATCTGAAAGCCCAAAAGCTTGGACAAAAGAATTAAACCTTGTTTCATGGAATGATGCAAAAGCCAAGTTAGACATAAGAGATTGGTCTCCTGCTCATGCAAAGATGGGGAAAGGAATTACCCTTACTCAGGAAGAAGCCGAAAACTTATATGAATTATTAGGAAAATATCTAGGCAAATAAATTATTAAAAGTATAGTTTAGATTGAAAAAAAATAATAACAATAATATAATAACGAATTAACAACAAAAGAGAGAAACTCTTTTATATTTAGGAGAATAACTATGGCAAAAAACAAATATGCTAGAACCAAAACTGAAAAGAATCTATGGGAAGCCTTTGCAGGCGAATCTCAGGCAAGAAATAAATATACTTATTTCGCTTCAGTAGCAAAAAAAGCAGGCTATGAACAAATAGCTGAATTATTCCTAAAAACTGCTGAAAACGAAAAAGAACATGCAAAACTTTGGTTTAAAGCTTTGGGTGAAATTGGTGACACTCCAGCTAATCTACTAAAAGCTGCTGAAGGCGAAAACGCTGAATGGACAGACATGTATGAAAGAATGGCAAAAGAAGCCGAAGAAGAAGGTTTCAAAGAATTAGCAGCTCAGTTCAGAGGTGTCGGTGCAATAGAAAAAGCTCATGAAGAAAGATATAGAGCACTATTACACAATATAGAAGCAATGGAAGTCTTTAAAAAGAGTGGTGTTACTATGTGGGAATGCCGCAACTGTGGTCATATAGTAATTGGAACTGAAGCTCCTCAGGTTTGCCCAGTCTGCAATCATCCACAAAGCTATTTTGAAGTAAGAAAAGAAAATTACTAATAAATAGTTATATACTGTAAAAAAAAAAGAATAGCCGAAAAGAAGGCTATTCTTTTTTTTAGAATATTTTTTATTTTTTTACATTTAGCCCTTACATATTTATAAAAAAGGGTTATAATAAGTTTTATGATGTCATTAAATATAAAGAAATATGCATTATTGTTAGGGTTATCTGTAGCTCTCTCAGCAGGTACTACTCTTGCAGCACAGGAAGGAAATGATAAAAATAGTGCTAGCGACAAACTGCTAGAAGAAGCTATGTCTTTATTAGACAAAGTAGAAATTAATTCTCCAAAGACACGTTCAGATGTTGAATTAATTCGTAAGAAACTTTTGAAGTATAAAAACTTCAAAATTAAAAGCACTGACGACAATTCTCCAGAACTTATGTTCTCCAGAATGGGTTCTACAACTACTGCATACAGCAGAAATAACAAAGCAAAAAGAGTTGCTTTTTATAATTCCTGCAGAAATCTGAATGGTGATAATCTAAAGCAGAAACTTCATGATGAAGTAGCCAAACATAAGGTTTATGACTATAAAGAAGCTCGTAGATTAATGTATTCGCAGATAGACAATCGTAACGGTACACTAGAATGTGTATATACCGGTAAGGTTGTTTCTGTTCCAGCAGGTAAGATGCCTTCTGGTAATGTAATAAACTGCGAACATACCTGGCCGCAATCAAAAGGCGCTGTTGGCGATGCAAAAAGTGATATTCATCATCTTTTCCCGGCTGATCCAGATGCAAACAGCAAAAGAGGCAGCTTCCCGTTTGGTTATGTAAAAGGCAATGATTTAAAGTTTAACGAAGGCGGTAGTAAATTTGACGGTGATGTTTTTGAAGTTAGAAGACAACATCGCGGAAACGTTGCCAGAGCAATGTTTTATTTCTCAACCGTTTATGAAATGCCAATAGATGCCGAACAAGAAGCTACTCTAAGAAAATGGCACAAAGAAGACCCTGTAGATGCTAACGAAATGGCTAGAAATGATGCTATTGAAGCTCTACAGCAAAATAGAAATCCCTATATTGATCACCCAGAATATGTTGAAAAAATAGCTGATTTCTAAATTAGACTTTCTACTCAAAACAGAGTTACAAGAAAAACTTTGACTTGTAACTCTGTTTTTTTATGCTAAAATGCAAAGTATTATGAATAAATTTAAAACATTAGCAATTTGTTTCTTTACACTTTTCTTATCTCTGTCGTCTGTAAACGCAAAAGACAACCCAAAAACTGATTCAGAATTACATTTAAAACCTTATCTGAAATCAAGCAAATTTCATTACAGCGACAAGTCAAATATAATTAATAATGACTTTTTAAAAAACAAGAATGATCTTGAAAAGAAAGATGATCCAATTATTGGAAGTATAAGATTTCTAGATCTTTTCGAATGTAAAGATATGATATATAAAAGAGGCATATTCATCTGGTTGCCTCCGAATTATTCGAGAGATAATGGTCCTTATTCGGTTATATACTTTCATGATGCTCAAAACCTCTTTTTACCCTCAAAATCTTATTCTGGTTACGATTGGAAAGTTGACGAAACTATAACAAAACTTAGAGAAAACAAGGTAATTAAACCTTGTATAGTAGTAGGTATTCCTAATTCGCCTGCTAGAGACAGTGAATTGAATCTATCTACAAGAGATGGTAAAGCATATTGTGATTTTGTTATTAACGAAGTTATGCCATTTATTAAAAAAAGATTTCCTGTCAGTAAGAGTAGGGTAGACCACATAATTGCAGGATCATCTATGGGTGGTTTAATGTCATTCCAAATGGCTTTTGAAAACCCAAATGTATTTGGTGGAGCAATATGTATGTCTTCAGCATTTCATAGAAAAATATCTGACATAATGGATAAAGTAAAAAATTCTACTCATGTTCCACTAAATGTAAAATTTTATATAGATACAGGCGAATTTGAACTAGTTGAAGAAGAATACAAAGACGAAAATATTACTACTTTATATCAAGAAATGTTGGATATTCTAAAACAAAAAGGTTTTAGAGAAGACGTCAATTTAAAGTCATATTTTCACAAAGGTGCTAAGCATCACGAAAAATACTGGGCTGAAAGACTTAATATACCACTTGAATTCTTACTGAAAAAATAGAAAACTAGAATTCAACAATATTATGTAAACCTATATTTTTTAGAATATTATGAAAAACAAATATAACAGATATCAAATTTATTATGTAAACTTTTAGAAATTATAATATCAATAAACAACAAAAAGGGGAGTAAAAACTCATAAAAATAAACTTGATGTCTTGCGGTTTCAAAAAAAAACGGGTAAAATTTTATAAATCAATTGGAGGATTTAAATGAAATTAAGAAAATCACTAATTATCGCAGCTGTAGCTGCAGCTCTTACAATGGGAAGCTTACCGGTACAAGCTGCAAAACCAATTAATGTATTGGTTGTAGACTCAGGTAGTGACTTTACACATAAAGTTCTTAATCCATTAGCTAATCCAATAAAAGCTGAATTAAACGGCAAATCAATGGTTGATGACGATAATAACGGTTACGTAGATGATATCTACGGTTGGAATTTTGTTGAAAACAATAAAACTCTTGTTAACCTTGAAGAAACTCCACCAGAATATGATAGAGTTCTCAAAGTTATGCAGTACATCAACAAAATGCAGCAATCTGGTAAAGAAGCATTCACACCAGAAGAATGGAATTGGCTTGTTAAGAATTACAATGATCCAAAACTTGGTCCCTGGGTTAATTTCTGCGGTGGTTGGGCACACGGAACACATTGTGCAGGCATCATAGCATCTAACAATAAAGATGTAGCTTTAAATGCTATCCGTCATATTCCAACAGGTTCTGCTCCAAAGTCTTGGATAAGTGATGCATTTGCAAGATTAAAATTTAAACTTCTTCAAAAGTTAACTGGTGCAAAGAGAGTTACATATGCTGACTTAGAAGCTTATTTTACTCAACTTGGTGAAGAATATACAAAAGAAATACAGGCTCAGGCTAAATATATAGCTCAATTCAATCCAAGATTGATTAACTGCTCTTTTGGTACTGAAAATTCTAATATTTTGAAGATGATGAAACACAACATGAAACAGTGGGGTTTCAAAAATGTAACAGATGAAGAAGCTCAGAAAGTTACAAATTTATTTGTTACTAAAGCATTCCTTCCAAGAGATAAAGCTTTCTTTGCTGGTTGCAAAAACGCATTAGTTTTCATCGCTGCCGGTAACTCATCAGAAAATCTTGATGGTATGGTAACATCTCCAAATAACGTTCCGATACCAAACAAAATTGTTATTGCAGCTACTAATGAAAATCAAGCCCTAGCTGATTTCTCCTGCTATGGTGAAAATACAGTAGACGTAGCTGTTCCAGGCGTAAACATTTATGCAACATACCCAAATAATAAAATGGGTTATATGTCTGGTACATCAATGGCTTGTCCAAATGCATTAGGTATGGCTTCACTGGTTCTTAAAGCTAATCCAAATTTGACACCCGTAGAATTAAAGAAGATTCTTATGGGAACAGTTGATGTTAAATCTTGGTTAAAAGGCAAAGTTAGAACTAGCGGCGTAATTAATGTTGAAAGAGCAGTTTATGCAGCTGAACAAGTAAAGAGTGGCAAAACTGTTGCTGATGCAATAAAAGAAGCTAAGGAAAAAGTTGCAGATATGGCTGTTAAACGTGCTAAGACTACAGGTCCAAACCTCAAAGATCCAGTTGTTAGAAAAATGTATTATTCTAACGTATTCTAATTTCTGTTAGTATAAAAAACGGTTTCATAATTGTATGGAACCGTTTTTTTATACCCAAAGACTCATTTAATTATGAAGAAAAACAAATTAGGTTTTACATTAACAGAACTTCTTATTGTAATCATAATAATAGCAACAGTTCTAAGTTTGAAGCCAACTCATTTTCGTGATTATAAAGGCTCTAAAGATGAAGCAATAAAGAAGGCCTGTTTTTCAAACTTAAGAGTTCTTCAAAATGCAGTTGATAAATATAATGATGAAAATGAAAATAAGATGACTACATTAGATCAAAACATCTTATTAAGAAAAAAATATATACAAGAAAAAATTGAAGATAAAAATCCAGACGAGCGATGCAAATATTTAAGTGAAGGTGATCTTTCAACAGAGGGTTATATTTACTGTGAATACCATGGAGACTTATCCCAACAACATAGGAAATGGTCTAAAAAGGATTAAAACATTTTATAAAAATAAATAATTAGCGTGTTATGTAAGCCTTTAGGTTTGCATAACCAGCAGAAATATTATGTAAGCCCAATGGTTTGAAAAATCCTTAATTAAAAAGGGATTATCTATAAATTAAAATAGACAAAATACAAAAAGAATAAGCGTGTTATGTAAGCCTTTAGGTTTGCATAACCAGCAGAAATATTATGTAAGCATAATGGTTAGAAAAATCATTAATTTTAAAAAAGTTTTATCTATAAATTCAAATAGACAAAATACAAAAAGAATAAGCGTGTTATGTAAGCCTTTAGGTTTGCATAACACGCAAAAATATTATGTAAGCCTAATGGGTTAGAAAAATCATTAGGTATTCATAAAAAAAATAATAAAAAACAATATATATA
>JAEEGL010088892.1_pt1 | contig 10765 bp, 9 predicted proteins | sample 9134231 | NCBI WGS metagenome assembly JAEEGL01 (sample SAMN16246548, study PRJNA631951) | gut metagenome | biome: gut microbiome; feature: rumen; material: fiber-attached | host: Bos | place: Iran: Karaj | collected 2018-10
CACAATGTGGTAGAATGGATATGTTTTTCAGAAAGGTAACACAACATGAGCAAGACAACTATTGCTGCGGCATTCGCAATGGCCGCGATTTCGCTCTCGACGTTTGTCGGGTGCCAGTCATCGAACAGCGGCGTGGTATTCGGCCACGACGAGGCGCTTCACGCGCAGTCGATTTCGACGGGAACCGTCACCGACGTGCGCGCCGGCGTCATTGAAGGCGAGAAGTCGCCCATTGGCGCAATCGCGGGCGGCATTGCCGGCGCGGCGGTTGGCAACCTCTTCGGCGGCGGCAAGGGCAACACCCTGGCAACAGTCGCCGGCGGGCTTGGCGGAGCCGCAGCCGGTGCGGCGGTCGAGAAGGGCGTAACCACCAAGAACGGCCTTCAGATCACAGTCCAGCTCGACAACGGCCAGACTCTCGTGATCGTCCAGGAAGCCGACACGATGTTCTCGGTTGGCCAGCGCGTCCGCGTGATTTCAGGCGGCGCTGCGGGCAAGGACCGCGTCCAGCCCCTCTAGGCTGAGCTTTGCTTCTTGAAGTCAAGAACCTTGGCCTCGAATTCGGGATGGGCGCCGAGGCGGCGCCCATCCTGCGAGGTGTTTCATTTTGCGTCGGCCGCAGCGAGCGCGTTGCGCTTGTCGGCGAAAGCGGCTGCGGCAAGAGCATGACGCTTTTGGCGCTGACGCGCCTCCCGCCAACCAATGTCGCGGCCATATCCGGAGAGGTGCTTTTCGATGGCGCGCCGCTTCGTGGCCCTCATCCGCGCATATCCTACATCTTTCAAGACCCCATGGCCTCGCTAGACCCCGTGATGCGGATCGGTGCGCAGTTGCGCGAGGCGATGGCGGGGCAGGGGATGCTCACAGGCCGCGCCGCGATAGACGGACGCATTGCCGAGACTTTGAGGGCCGTTGATCTGCGCGACCCGGCCGCCGTCATGCGCTCCTACCCCTGCGAACTGAGTGGCGGGATGTGCCAGCGCGTGATGATCGCGATGGCCCTGTTGCGCGAACCCGACCTCCTCGTGGCCGACGAACCCACTACGGCGCTCGACGCCACCACCCAGGCCGATGTGATGGCGCTTCTCGACCGCATCGTCAGGGAGCGCGGCATGTCGCTCCTCCTCGCCACGCACAATCTGGGGCTTGTGGCGAATCTCTGCGACAAGGTGAATGTCTTTTACGCCGGACAGATCGTCGAGAGCGGCCCGGCGCGTGAAGTCGCCGGGCACCCGCGCCATCCCTACGCGCAGGGGTTGGTGGCGGCGGTGCCGCACATCGCCGCCGGCGGCGTAGCGGACCTGCGCGACATCCCAGGCGAGGTGCCGTCGCCCCGCGAGATCGCCGCGCGCTTCCGTCTCAAGGACGGCGGCTGGTCATGCGCCTTCCGCCCGCGCTGCCCCAAGGCGGCGCAGTGCGACCGCGTCGAGACCTGCGCCGAAATCCGCTAGAGCGGCAAATCGAAGTCGATGAACTCGTGCTCCACGCCGAAGCGGCTGGCGAGCCATTCGCCTACGGCGCGGATGCCGAAGCGCTCCGTGGCGTAGTGTCCGGCGGCATACATGTTGCCGCGCCGCTGGAGGCAGAGGTTGAAGGCGGCGAGGTCGGTCTCGCCATCGACGAAGGCGTCCAGCCCCTCGTCCAGAGCCTCGCCAAGCATCGAGGCTGCGCCGCCAGAGACGACGCCGACGGTCTTCACCATGTCGGCGCCGAACTCATGTGCCGTTATGCGCGGCGAAATTTTTTCTTTCAGCAGAGCCAGGAAGTCTGCGCGGGGCATTGGCGCGGCGAACTCGCCACGGAAGCCGATCGTATTCCCGTGGTAGATGCCGAAGGGTCGCAGGTCTCCGAGGCCAAGCGCGGCGCAGATCTGCGCGTTGTTGCCCAGGGCCGGGTGCGCGTCAAGCGGGAGGTGGCAGGCCCAAAGAGCCAGGTCGTGGCCGATGAGGAAAGACACTTGGTCGTAGTTCAGGCCCGCGATTCGCTTGAGGGAGTCGCCCCAACTGATGCCATGATGGCAGATGACGAGGTCGGCGCCACGCCGCGCAGCCTCTTCAAAGAAGGGCAGCGTCGCATCGACGCCCGAGCAGACCTTGCCGATGGTCGTCTTCCGCGACGCCACCTGCAGTCCATTGTTGGACACATCCTCAAAGCCGGCGATGTTCATCTTCTCCGCCAGCGCCGCATAGAGCGCTTCACTCTTTGTAGTAGCCATTGTTGCCATCTCTTTAGGTTTTACACTCCGGCGGCCTCGCCGGAGTCGCGCAAACTTGCGCGAAAGGCCGCTTTTCAATCGGCTCCAGCACCCAGCGCTTGTTATACCAGAACCACTGGCCGGGGTCGGAGCGTATCTGCTTTTCAACGGCCGACATGGCCGCGCAAGTCATGCGGGCGATGTCGGCCTCGTCGTCCAGCGTTGGATCGGGCGAAATTGGCTCCCTGACGTCGAGGAAGTGGCGGCCGTCATTGAGGCGGCGCACGTCCGCCACGAGAATTGGCGAACCCGTCTTGCGCGCGAAGGCCGCCATGCCGCGGCCGATGTTCGCAGTCGCGCCAAGGAAGGGGACTTCGAGGTCGGGCGTTTTCATGCGCACGTCGGGGAGGATGGCGAAGACCTCGTGGTCCTTGAGCCTCTTTACAATCTGCCGCAGGGCCGTTGAGCCGCGGTTTAGGATGGTTATGCCGGTGGCGCGCTTGCGGTTGATCCAGTCGTTCGTGAGTGGGTTGTGCTGGACGCCGGCGATGGAGAAGATCGGCATGCCGTGGTGAGCCACGACGATGCCGGCAAGGTCCCAGTTGCCAAAGTGGGGAAGCGCTAAGATAATGCCGCTCTGGGCCACGATGGCGCGGAGCTTCTCCATGGCGACGGGGCAGTTTTCGATGTTCGCGGCAATCCATGCGTCATCGACGCCGCGCAGGTGCATTAGTTCGGCGGCGTTGAGGAGAATTGTCTGCAAGGAGCGGAAGGCGATGCGCCGCGCCTCTTTGGGCGCGATGTCGGGGAATACCTCCCTTATGCGGCGAAGGGCCTCGCGTCTCCGCCAGCGGACGACATGGAAGGCAAGGCGGGCCATGCCTGTGGCCGACAAGCGGCACAGCCGCATCGGCAGCGCCCTGAAAAGGCACTCGACGGCCAGGATCGCCGCGTATTCAAGCCTGTGGCGGAGACAAGGTGTGGTATGGTCGGAGGTTGGCATGAAACGATTATATCAAAGTCGCAGGCTAAAGGTCGCAAGCTGCAAGTCTCTTCCCGCAGGCCCCATGCCGATTGCCGCGTGCCGGAACTTGGAGCCCCAGCCCATATCGGCAAAATTGCCGGAAACATGTGCATGTTTATGGCGCAAGTGGCGTTGTTGCCGCTTGCATCGGCGAACGATTGCCGATATAATGGTTATGTTGTCTTTTTGGCGTGGGCCAAGGGCTTTTCTAAACTTATCAACTAATAAGGAGCAATAATGCACAAGTACATCAGGGACATCCTGGCGGATGTCAAGGCAAAGAACGCGGGCCAGCCCGAATTCCTGCAGGCAGTCGAGGAAGTCCTCGTCTCTCTGGAGCCGGTGATCAAGGCCAACCCCAAGTATGAGCAGAACGCCATCCTCGAGCGCATGGTCGAGCCCGAGCGCATCGTGATGTTCCGCGTTCCCTGGACAGACGACGCCGGCAAGGTTCACGTGAACCGCGGCTACCGCATCCAGTTCAACGGCGCCATCGGCCCCTACAAAGGCGGTCTCCGCTTCGACAGCACGGTCAACCTCTCGGTCCTCAAGTTCCTCGCCTTCGAGCAGGTCTTCAAGAACTCCCTCACCACCCTCCCGATGGGCGGCGGCAAGGGCGGCTCCGACTTCAATCCCAAAGGCCGCAGCGACGCCGAAGTCATGCGCTTCTGCCAGTCCTTCATGACTGAGCTCTTCCGCCACATCGGCGCCGACACCGACGTCCCCGCCGGCGACATGAACGTGGGCGGCCGCGAGATCGGCTACCTCTTCGGCCAGTACAAGCGCCTCACCAACCAGTTCACCGGCGTCCTCACCGGCAAGGGCCTCTCCTTCGGCGGCTCGCTGATTCGCCCCGAGGCCACCGGCTACGGCGATGTCTATTTCGCGGAGAACATGCTCGCCACTCGCAAGGAAACCCTTGAGGGCAAGGTCTGCTCGATCTCTGGTTCCGGCAATGTCGCGCAGTATGCGGCCGAGAAGCTCGTGCAGCTCGGCGCAAAGCCCGTGACCTTCTCCGACCGCACCGGCTGGATCTACGTGAAGGACGGCATGAACCAGGCCTTCATCGACGAAGTCAAGAACCTCAAGCAGGTCAAGCGCGGCGACCTCGCCACCTTCGCGAAGAACCGCAAGGGCGTCGAGTTCCACGCCAACGGCCGCCCCTGGGCGGTGCCCGTCGATTGCGCATTCCCCTGCGCCCGCCAGAACGAACTGGATGGCAAGGATGCCGCGACCCTCCTCAAGAACGGCTGCAAGCTCGTCGGCGAAGGCGCCAACATGCCTTCGACGCTCGAGGCCATCGACGCCTTCGTCAAGGCGAAGATCCTCTACTCGCCGGGCAAGGCATCCAACGCGGGCGGCGTCGCGACCTCCGGTCTGGAGATGTCGCAGAACTCCGAGCGCCTCTCCTGGAGCGCGGAAGAGGTCGATGCCAAGCTGAAGGGCATCATGAAGGCCATCCACGACAACGCCTACGAGGCGGCCGCCAAGTACGGCAAGAAGGGCAACTACGTCGTCGGCGCGAACATCGCCGGCTTCGTCAAGGTCGCCGACGCCATGCTGGCGCAGGGCCTTGTCTAAGCGGACACACTACAAGTTTCCGCAAAACAAAAAAAGGCGGCCGGCAATTGCCGGCCGCCTTTTTTGTGTGCATCGCCCTCTATTTCTCCGCCTCGATGCGGGCGACCTCTTCGGCGTCGGCGAGGGACACGTGGCCCTCCACGCGGCCGTCGTCGAGCGCGTTGAGCCCGCCGCCTTGGCGCTCGCGCTCTTCCAAGTCGCGGAAGAGGCGCAGCAGGTCGCGCGTGGAGCAGATGCCGAACCAGATGGTCGAGACAATGCCGATGACGCATGCGATGCAGAGCGAGCCGATGAAGAACCAGATTCCCCACCAGGACTCGGGCTGTTCGGGCAGGATTCCGTGTGCGCCGAGGAAGTGCCAGGCGACGTTGCCCAAGAAGCAGACGATGAAGCCCCAGCCGAAGGAGTAGATGAAGACCGACCAGGCAAGAGCCTTGTCGCCGCGTGTATAGTTGCTGTCTATCCCGATAATCGACCTTAACAATGAAGCGCCCACCTTCTTTTGTTCCGCACCCTTAATTTGCGTAGCGCCTATCGCGTATTTGCCACGGTGCAGCATGCGTTCCATGTTGAAGGGCGTGCGGCAGGTGAGGAGCGAGACGACGATGTAAACGAGCAGCGTGAATACCTGCGTCATGACGCCGACCTCCACGGAGTTGATCGGGAACTTGTCGGCGGTCAGCTCCCAGTGCACCCATGGCTCGAAGGGCGAGGAGAGTGCGCGTAGAAGGTGGTCGAGGCTGGGCCCGAAGCCGTGCGCGGCGATCCAGGGGTAGAGCGACGACACCCAGTATTTCTGGGCGAAGATGGCGCCGATTGCTGCTGCTGCGCCGAGGATCAGGGCGGCGAATGCGGCGGCCGTCGTCCCGCGCTTCCAATACAGGCCAAGTGTGATTACGGGGCCGGAGGCCATCCAGAGCGCGCCGGTGATGGCGAAGAACATCAGAATGAAGTCAACCTGGCCGAAGTAGTAGCTGAAGATGAAGCCGAAGGCGGCGACGCCGCAGATGGCTATGCGGAGGTAGCGAATCTGGTGGGCCGGCGACCAGGCTGCTCGGCGGAGAGGCAGGAGGAAGTCCTGGATGATGACGCTTGCCCAGCCGTGGAGGTAGGTGGTGTCAGTGGAGAGCATCAGGAAGAGCGCCATTGCGCAGAAGATGCCGACGAGTCCGGTTGGCAGGATGGCGCGCATGGTGGCTGGGACGCGCATTTGCGTGAAGATGGTGCCGAGGGTCTGGTTGCGTGCGCGCTTCGCGCCCCAGTTGGCGCGGTCTTCAGGCGACATGGCGGCGAGTTCATCCTCGCTGCGTTCGCCTCCGAGGACTTCCGATGCTGCAGCGAGAAAGGGGTCGGCCGTCTCTGCCTTGAAGTGGGCCATCTGGGCGTCATGTTCCACGATGGCGCGGTATTCATCGCGGGTGGTGAAGGCTGTGCGCGGCGGCACGGCGGCGAAGGCGTCGGACAGAGCCTCCGCCTCGCCGGCGGGTATGGCGGATTTCGAGGAGAACGCCACGTCTTCGTATGCCTTTGCCGCGAGGTTGGCGCGCATCCGCGCGGACTCTTCGGCAAAGCGCGGGTGGTTGTTGAAGGAGTAGGCGACTACGGCGATTAGCACATACATCATGGAGCTGAATCCGGCGCGCCATGTGCCGAGGACTGCCCCCATCTTCGCCTCGTGGGCGTCCTTGGCGGCGCTATCGTAGCCGCGGCTGCCCCAAGAGAGGCGCATGAGGAAGAGGCTCAGAAGCCCGGAGAAGACGAAGAAGATGTTGAAGTCGCGGAGGTCGCCGGTGTCAAATGGGTTCAGGAAGCTGACGCCGTCCGGGCGCGCCGAGACTGCCGGAAGGAGGTCGTTCCACCATGAGAATCGCCAGAGGAAGAAGGCCACGATGACAAGGTAGATCGGGTAGCTCAGGATGCCCTGGACGCAGTCTGTAACCATGATCGTGATTTGTCCGCCGGCGCATGCGATGAAGCATGCGAGGGCGAGCGCCACGAACATCAGCGCCGCAAAGGTCGAGAAGCGCACGCCAAAGAGCGTGAAGGATACTGGCAGTTGCAGGAAGTACATCATAAAGCGGGCGCCGACGGCCGGAAATATTCCATAGTTCAGCACGCCGTAGAAGGCCTGGATGAACGAGGCAGTGATGCGGAACGGGCGCGAGTAGCGCATCTCGAAGAACTGGCCCAGCGTCATAGCGCGTGTCTCGCGGAATCGGTAGTTGCAGAAGCCGACAAGCCCCAGCACCATGCCCACGGGGGCGATTAGGGAATACCAGAAGCTGTAGGCGAAGCCGCTGTTGTAATATGCCTCCATGTTGCCGACGAGGGTGATCAGCCCCATTCCCGCTTCGGCGCCGGCGACGCACAGGACGTAGCGGTGCGCAATGCGTCCTGCAGAGAGGAAGTCTGCCACGCCGTGGACGTAGCGCTGGGCGCGGATGGCGGTGTATATGACGAATGCGACGGGCAGTGCGAACAGTATCCAGTCAATGGGGTGCATGGTTTCGTTTCCGTTTGTTTGGTGTCTTCAGGGGTTTGCCGAAAACAAGGTCTTGCCTTTCGGCAATTGAAGTATAGCAAAATTTGGTAGAATGGATGTGCCATGAACAAGGAAGTATATAGCAAAACCATTTCGCTTTTCCAGGAACGCTTCGGACAGTCGCCAGCGGTTGTCGCATACGCGCCGGGGCGCGTCGAGGTGCTGGGCAACCACACTGACTACAACGAGGGCCTGGTCCTCTCCGCCGCCATCGACCACGGGACATTCTTCGCGATTGCCCCGGCGGAGGGCCGCGAGTGCCGCCTCGTCGCCGGCGACATCCTCCACGAGGTGCGCTTCGACGTCGGCGCCCCCGCGCCTTCGGCTGAAGAGTCCTGGTCCAACTACTGCAAGGGCGTTCTGGCGGGCCTCCTCCCGCGTGGCCGCTTTGACAAGGGCTTCAACGCCCTCTTCCTTGGCGACATCCCTCAGGGCGCTGGCCTCTCCAGCTCCGCCGCGCTGGAAGTCACGACCGGCCTCGCCATCGCCCGCCTTTACGGCATTGAGGTGTCGAAGATCGACATGGCCAAGATCGGCCAGAGGGCGGAGCACGAGTTCGCCGGCGTGAAGTGCGGCCTGCTTGACCAGATTTCCTCCCTCTATGGCGCGGACGGCATGCTCGTGAAGACCGACTTCCGCTCCCTGGAAGTCGAGAACGTCCCGCTTGACTCGACCTGCGCCCTGCTGGTCTGCAAATCTACCGCCCGCCACGCGCTGGTCGATGGCGCCTACAACGAGCGCCGCGCCGCATGCGAGTCGGCCACCGCCTTCTTCAAGGCTAACCTCTCGCATCCCGTCACGGCCCTGCGCGACGTGAGCTGGGCGGAATGGGAGTCCCTCAAGGACAAGATGGATCCGCTGGTCGCCTCCCGCTCTGCACACCCGATTGGCGAAGACGAGCGCGTCATCGGCGGCTCGGAGCTCCTAGCCAAGGGAGACGTCGCCGGCTTCGGCAAACTGATGTTCGCCTCGCACGAAAGCTCCCGCACCCTCTTCGAGAACTCCTGCTCCGAACTTGACTCCCTTGTCGCCATAGGCAAGGCGACGCCAGGCGTCCTTGGCGCGCGCCTCTCCGGCGGCGGCTTCGGCGGCAGCGTCGTGATGCTCGTGAAGCGCGACGCCCTGGCGGAAGCGGCCAAGGCAATCTCGGCGGCATATCTGGCCGAATACGGCGAAGCCTGCGAGACCCTCGCAATCACCCCGTCCGCCGGCGCCGCCGTCATCAAGGAGTAGGCAGATGGGCCGGAAAGGCAGGGGATGGGGAGGTCAGCGCCGCGACGCTGCCCCGCATGTCGGCGGTTCGCGCGGCGGCGACTGGCTCTATGGCCGCCGTCCGGTGATTGAGGCGCTTCGCGCCGGTCGCCGGAGGTTCGACGAACTTCTCGTCAGCGCCACGGCGCACGAGGACTGCTCCGAGGAGGAGCTTGCCGAAATCCTCGCCCTCGCCCGCGGCGCTGGGGTGCGTCCCGCCACCACCGATCGCAAGGGGCTTGGAGACCTCCTCGGCCCCGTGAACCACCAGGGCGTGGCGCTGCGCTGCGGACAGTACCAATATGCCCCGCTAGACGAAATCCTCTCCAACTGTGGAGAGGAGGGCGAGGATGCCACGCTGCTTTTCCTCGACCACATCGAAGACCCCCAGAACCTAGGCTCCCTCCTCCGCTCGGCCGACGCCTTTGGCGCCACTGGCGTGGTGATCCCCGAAGACCGGGCGGCCGCCGTCACATCGGCTGCAGTCCGCGCCTCCGCAGGCGCCGCCGAGCACATGCGCGTCGCCCGGGTCGTGAACCTTGTCCGCGCAATCGGCGAGGCCAAAGACGCCGGATTCTGGATCACGGGCCTTGACTTCGGCCCGGATGCCCGCGACTACTCCGAAATCGACTATTCCGGACGCTGCGGATTGGTTGTCGGCAACGAGGGCAGGGGAGTGTCGCGGCTCGTCCGCGAGAAGTGCGACTTCATCGCCACCCTCCCGATGATGGGGCAGGTCGCCTCGCTAAACGCGGCGGTCGCCGGAGCCATTGTGATGTCCGAGGCGGTGCGCCAGCGTCGCGCCGCCTCTAAGGACGGGGGAGAGCGATGATACTGCTTCTGGCGGGTTTGGCCATCGGCATCGCCCTCCTCGTGTGGAGCGCCGACCTCTTTGTTGGCAACTCCGCGAGTCTGGCGCGCCGCCTGGGCCTTCCCCCGCTGCTTGTCGGGATGTTTGTCATCGGTTTTGGCACCTCCCTGCCGGAGATGATGGTATCCCTCATCTCCGCGCTTGAGGGCAACCCAAGCATCGCCCTCGGCAACGCATACGGCTCGAACATCGCCAACATCTGGCTTATTTTGGGCGTGACGGCCCTCCTTAGCCCGATCGCCGTGGCCGACACCGTGCGCCTCCGCGACCTGCCTGTCCTCTTTTTTGTGACCGCGTTAGCCGGAGTCCTCCTTGCCAATGGCGTAATCTCCCGCCTTGACGCCCTGATTATGCTTGGGGCGTTTATAGTCGTATGCATCTGGAATGTGACCCATGGCGCAGTCATGCCGGAAGCCGACGATGATGGTGGAAAACAGGCCCCCATCTGGAAGATGCTGCTAGGCGTCGTCGCAGGACTGGTGATCGTTGTCGCCTCGTCGCGGCTGCTGGTGGTTTCGGCCGTGGGGCTTGCCAAGGCCGTCGGCGTTCCCGACCTCGTGGTGGGCCTGACCGTCGTGGCCATTGGTACTTCGCTCCCGGAACTGGCCTCCTCCATCGCGGCGATTTCGCGGCATGAGCACGACATGGCGCTGGGGAACGTAATTGGCTCCAACCTCTTCAACACCCTGTTGGTCGTGGGCATCGCCGGCGTGACGCGTCCAATCGACGGCGAAGGCGGCGCATCCGTAATAAATGCGGTCTTTCACCGAGACTATCCGGCAATGGCCCTGGCGACCTTCCTGCTCGCTCTCGCCTGCCGAAAGCCGCGTGGCTACGCCGCCAAGATCGACCGCTGGGATGGCGGGGTCTTCCTGGCGCTCTACATAGCCTACGCGGTGCTGCTGGCAAAGGAGGCCCTGGCACGATGATTCTTCGCTCTGTTTTTGCAATGTCCCGCGTGATGCTGTGCTGCGCATTTTGCGCCTTGGCGGCGCCAATGGCGAACGCGCAGATGTGCACCGAGGACTTCTGCGAAATCCCAACCGAAGACGTGCAGGTCGTGCGCGAGGAAAAGGTCGCGGCCATTGCGCATGGGTATATGGGGGCAGGGGAGTTTGTGGGGTTTTTAAAGGGTACGCGGGACAGAGCCCGCGAGTCAGGACAGGCGAAAACACCCGACGGAGCCCGCGAGTCAGGACATAATACAAGCGAGTCAGGACAGGGAACCCGCGAGTCGGGGCTTGGCTTTGCCTGGCGGTTGGCGCTGGCCTTTTTGGCGGGGCTTTTGCTGAACCTTTCGCC
>JAEEGL010247400.1_pt1 | contig 10765 bp, 6 predicted proteins | sample 9134231 | NCBI WGS metagenome assembly JAEEGL01 (sample SAMN16246548, study PRJNA631951) | gut metagenome | biome: gut microbiome; feature: rumen; material: fiber-attached | host: Bos | place: Iran: Karaj | collected 2018-10
GAGGAGATGCCCATCTTCGCCATGTCCTTCACCTGCTCCACGTACTTCTCCAGAGTGTGAACGGGGCTGGTGGTGTAGGAGCTGGTGCCGGAGGCGTGGGCCCCGTGCTTCACCGTCTCGTCGATGGTGACCTCCAGGTTCCGCACGTCGATGAGTGCGTCAAAAATGCGGATGATGTCGATGCCGTTGGCAATGCTCCGCTCCAAGAAGGGGCGGAACACATAGTCGGGATAGTGCTTGTAGCCCAGGATGTTCTGTCCTCTCAGCAGCATCTGGAGCTTGGTGTGGGGCATCTTCTCGCGGATCTTGCGCAGGCGCTCCCACGGATCCTCGTTCAGGAAGCGGAGGCACACGTCAAAGGTGGCGCCGCCCCAGCACTCCACGGAGTAGTAGCCGGCCCGGTCGATGGTTTCCAGAATGGGCTCGAACTTCTCGTAGGGGAGCCGCGTTGCGATAAGGGATTGGTTTGCGTCACGGAGTACCGTTTCAGTAAACCCGATCTTCATGAAATATCTCCTCCTGTTTATTCCTCAGCGGCCTGTCCGGCCGCCGTAACTCACCTGTTGATCCTCTGTTTTTTCTTCACGGCGATTGAACGGTATCCGATCGCAGGTTTCCCGGATGAGTCGACCGGAACTGCTCGATCCTGCCGTGGATGAGCAGCCGTCATCAGCTGTCGCCCGCGCCGCCGTTCGATGGTCAAAAATACACCGTTCTGCAAGAATGAGAACGGAATACTGCATAGTGTAACGCTAATTATATAATGTTACTCAAAAAGTGGCAATACTCAAATTTATAATTTTTTTGCCACTTCTCCATAAGTTATACGGCATTTTTATCATTTTCAATAACAGCATTCCCTCCGCTGAGGGAATGAGATTGGAACGATTTGATAAAACGACGCACGTTTCTTGCAAAACGGGCGAAACGCTTCAAATCGCAAACCGGCAGCGCGTCTGCGATTTGAAGCAAAACAAACGGAGCGCCGCCAGGCGGCGCCCCGCAATCGTATTCAAATAAGCTCCCGCAAGCCGTATTTATAGCTCTCGGCAGAGTTCGCCGCACAGCGGCGGATCAAATACAATCGTTTTTGGCGCAGCTTTGCTGCGTCAAAAACACACTCAAACGAGCCGTGCGAGTTCTCGATCCGACCAAATGCGGCGCGAACAACGCCGCGCCGCATGCGATGGAGATCGAGTCGTTACCCTCGTCCCCTCAGATCGCAGCCCGGCGAAGCGGGTGCGATCTGAATCTATTCAGTCTCTGCACTCGATGAGGCCGTATCCGCCGTCCTTGCGCTTGTAGACGATGGCAAACTCCTCGTCGTCGTTCTGGTTTTTGAAAACGAAGAACTCATGCTCCAACAGGTTCATCTGAAGGATGGCCTCCTCCGGGGTCATGGGCTTGATGGAGAAGCGCTTCGTCCGGACGATGGTCAGATCCGGCTCCTCAGTGTCCTCCTGCATACCGGTGACGGCAGGCTTGATTTCCCGCTCAAAGGCGCCGTCCCGCAGCCTCTTCTCAAGGCGGGTCTTGTTCTTGCGGATCTGCCTCTCGATGGCGGCGACGGCGGAGTCCACGGAGGCGAACATATCGCTGGTCGTCTCACTCACCCGGTAGAACATACCGTTGTTGTTCAGGGTGACTTCGGCGAGATAGCGGCCGCGCATGGCGGAGAAGGTGACGAACGCCTCGGATTCCTGGCGGAAGAACTTATCCAGCTTGCTGATCTTCTTCTCCGCGTATTCACGAAGCTCGGGGCTGATTTCGACCTTTTTCTCGGTAAATGTAAATTTCATGCTCGTTCACTCCTTTGCGTATACTGTGGCCGGCGCGGATCGGGGATCGCTCCCGCCACGGCTCTATTATACCACAAAGCGGGTGATTTTTAAAGAGGGTTTTGACGAAAAAGTCACAGCACGGCGCTGGCGTGGCGGGTGGCGTGGCAGCCCATGTTCACGACGCAGGGCAGCCCCGCGATGTGGGTGGGGTACACGTCGATGTTCACAGCCACGGCGGTGTTCTTGCCGCCGAAGCCCTGCGGCCCGATGCCCAGACGGTTGATCCGATTGAGTACCCGGTGCTCCATCTCCGCGTAGTAGGGATCGGCATTCCGGGTGTCCACATTCCGGGCGAGGGCGCGCTTTGCCAGGATCGCGGCCATCTCCGCCGTGCCGCCCAGACCCACGCCCACCACCACCGGCGGGCAGGGATTGGATCCGGCGGCGTCCACCACCGAGATGATATAGTCCTCGATATCCTCCCGCTTCGCGGAGGGGAGGAACATTTTCATGGCGCTCATGTTCTCGCTGCCGAAGCCCTTGGGTGCCACGGTGAGGGTGAGTCTGTCCCCGGGCACGAGGCGGATGTGGAGCACGGCGGGGGTGTTGTCCTCCGTGTTCACCCGGCGCAGGGGATCGGCCACCACGGACTTGCGCAGACAGCCGTTCACGTATCCCCGGCGCACGCCCTCGTTGACGGCGGCCTCAAAGTCGCCGCCCGCGATGTGCACGTCCTGCCCCACGTCGGCGAAGACCACGGCCATGCCCGTATCCTGGCAGATGGGGAGCCCCTTCTCCGCGGCGTATTTGAAATTCTCCACGATGTCGCCCAGCGCGGCGATCCCGGCAGGGGACACCTCCGACTCCTGGGCGCATTCCAGCAGGATCGCAAGATCCGGAGGCAGGTACACGGCCGCTTTGACGCACAGCCTTTCCACCGTACGGACGATCTCTTCACAGCTTATCTCGCGCATTGTCATCATCTCCTGCTGGCAGGATACCACAGCGGCGGGGGAAAAACAAGTTTCCATCGGCTGCGCCCTGTGGTATAATGGCTGTCGAATAGAAAACGATCGAGCGGGAGGAATCGCCATGCTGAAAATAGGCTGTCACTTATCCACCTCCGGCGGATTCGCGGGAATGGGCCGCACCGCCGTCTCCATCGGGGCCAACGTATTCCAGTTCTTTACCCGGAATCCCCGGGGCGGCGCCGCCAAGCCCATCGACCCGGCCGATATCGCGGAATTTGAAAAGATTGCCGCGGAGAACGGGATCCAGACGCTGCTGGCCCACGCTCCATACACCCTGAATGCCTGCGCCGCAAAGGAGAACATCCGCACCTTTGCCCGGGAGACCATGGCCGACGACTTGAAGCGCATGGAGCACGTGCCGGGGAACCTGTACAACTTCCATCCCGGCAGTCACGTGGGCCAGGGGATCGAGGCGGGGATCGGGATGATCGCGGAGACGCTGAATGCGGTGCTGACCCCGGAGCAGCGGACCACTGTGCTGCTGGAGACCATGGCGGGCAAGGGAAGCGAGGTGGGCGGCCGCTTTGAGGAGCTGCGGGCCATCATCGATCTGGTGGAGCTGAAGGAGACGATGGGGGTCTGTCTGGATCCCTGTCACGTGTATGACGCGGGGTACGACGTCTTAAACGACCTGGACGGGGTGCTCAGGGAGTTCGACCGGGTGGTGGGACTGGAGCGGCTGCGCGCCATCCATGTGAACGACAGTAAAAACCCCTTCGCCAGCCACAAGGACAGGAATGAGGTCATCGGCGGCGGCAGCCTGGGCACGGAGTTCTTCCGCCGGCTCATCAACCACCCGCTTCTCCGGGACCTGCCCTTTTACCTGGAGACCCCCAATGAGCTGGACGGCTACGCCAGGGAGATCGCCCTGTTCAGGGAGCTGTATGAGGGGCAGGACGCCTGAGCCTGTTCGGGCTTCCGCTTCCAATAACCTTACGAGAAACAGAATAATACAAAGCCCAGGGCCCCGGATCATCCGATCCGGGGCCCTGGTTTCCGCCTTGGTCAATTGCAATGGGAAAAGATTCGTGTATAATGGGGGCAGAAAAACCGGAGGAGGGGACCGTATGAAAAAGCGGATCTTATGTCTGCTTGTGGCGCTGGCACTGTTCGCGGGATTGCTGCCTGTTATACTGTCAGGCGCAAAAATCGTGGCAGACGGCGAGTGCGGTGCCCAGGGTGATAACGTGACCTGGAAGCTGGACGATACCGGCACGCTGACTGTCAGCGGCACGGGAGCGATGATAGAATCCGTCTGTCCGTGGCATTCACAGAGAGAAAGAGTCAAAAAAGCGGTGATAGAAGATGGCGTAACGGTCATTGGCAGCAATAACTTCGAGGGTTGCAGCAGCCTCACAAGCATTTCCATCCCGGATAGCGTCGTAACCATCGGAAGCCGTGCGCTTGCGGAGTGCGGCAGCCTCACGGATATCACCATTGGCAGCGTCGCGTATATAGGGTCCGGCGCTTTTTCCGGCTGCCGCAGTCTCACAAGCGCCGCCATCCCCGACAGCGTTACTGCCATTTTGGACGATACGTTCAGCGGCTGTACGAGTCTTGCAAGCGTCACCATCCCCGACAGCGTTGCAAAAATCAGTGTCAACGCCTTTGAAGGCTGCATCAGTCTCAAAGAGGTGAACTACAGCGGCACAAAGAAACAGTGGGGAACGATCTCCGTTGATTCGGGCAACGGCTGTCTTTTAGACGCGGCGATTCATTATATCGAGGACCATCTCCCTGCCGCGGACTCTGCGGCTGCGCTTGACAACAGCGAGCCCGACAGGACTGACGGCGACGTCGGCCCCGACGATCTTACCCCCGCTGCCTGGGACCCGCCCCTGACGAAGGGGGAATACATAGCCGAAACAGACGGCAAAACGGAGACAGGCGCATCGTACGTCCGAACGACCGCGCTGTGGTGCGGAAAAGGACACGTAGCCGCGGTCAGGCTGGACAGCGACGAGTATCTGTTCCGCATCGCGTACTATGACGAGAACGGCACGCTGGAGCACGTGGAAAACAACGGCTATATCGGTTCGACCGGCTACTTCACGGGGCTGGCGCATATACCGGCGAACGCCGTGTACTTCGGGCTGACTTTCCGAAGGACAGACCAGGGGGCCCTGGCCGACGACGACCTAGACGCCATCGCTGACGCGCTGTCGGCGTACTCGTTTTCCGATGCGCCGCTGATCATGAACGGCGACGCGGCAGCAGAGGAATTGATGAACGAGGCAACGGAAAACGCGCGAAGCGAGGAGCAGGAACCGGGTCCCGCCATAAAGGCATATTACCGGGAGGAGATGCGGGACACCGTCAAAAGCGTCCGGGACTGCCAGACGGAGCCCTGCCTCGTGATGCCGCTCGTGACGGATATCCATTACGGCAGCGCGTCCACCGGCGGCGACGCCTATCTGTTCACCAGAGAAACGCTCGCAAACCTGAGCCGGTTTTCAAGAGAAGTCCAATGCGACGGGCTGATCTGTTTGGGCGACATCCACGACGGCGGGTACGGCAGCTCCGTAATACCGTCGTCCTCCGAGAACGCGGAGGACGTGAGCGCCATGCTGCTGAACAGTATGCGCGGGATCGGGCTCCCGCTCTACTACTCCATGGGCAATCACGATGACTGCCGCTATTTCGATCCGTACATGACGGCTGCGCAGATCTACTCGACTTATATGTCACAGTCCGACAAGGACGTGGTATTCGACACGGGATACTACGGGCTGAACTATTACAAGGATTTCCCCCAGTTCGGGGTCCGGCTGATCGAGATCGACACGAATAAAGCTCCCGGCGCGTCTAAAAAGGGAGCCTACGGCGTGTCGGCACAGACCGTTTCATTTTTGACAGATGCGCTGGCGTCAATGGATGACGATGATCTGGCGGTCATCATAACGCACGCGCCGATCATATCGGGTCTGCTGACCCCAAAAGCGAGCAGCATCACCGGCGCCTCCTCGGCCGTCAGAGCGATCAACGAGTCGGGGAAGACTGTTATCGTGCTGTCCGGGCATACGCACTACGATATCTCAACAGTGGATCCCTTCATACACGTGGTGACAGCGGCAAACAAGAATTCGCTCAGGGACGAGGACAATACCGGTATAGCCACAAAAGGGACCGGGACCGGACAGGTATATGTGCGGCAGCTTGAAAGCGGAACGAAGGACCTGTGGGACGTGGTCGTCCTGCGGCCATTCTCCAGGATCATCGACTTCATCAGATTCGGCTCCGGAGTGAACAGGAGATTTCATATCACACCGACGGCTCCGACGACCGTAGAGACGGAGCTGACGGGCACGATCACATGGAGCACCTCGGATCCAGGCGTGGCGACGGTCTCGGACGGCGCGATAACGGGCGTTGGGAGCGGACGGTGCGCTGTGACGGCCACGGATGATACGGGGAATATGGAGACCTGGGTCGTTGAATACTGACGCGTTGATAGCCATACATCGGAAAACCCGACGAGCATACGGAATAATACTCAGCCCAAGGCCCCGGATCGGATGATCCGGGGCCTTGGGCCATATAGGAGAAATGAAGAAACCAATGAGCTCTGTTATGCCTTCGCCTTTTTGCCGGAGACCAAGTGGGCGATCAGCAGGACGGCGACGGTGATGATGATGCCGGCGGGGAGCGAGATCCACGCGCTCCTGGTGAAGCCGGCGATGATGTAGGTGACGAAGGAGATGGCCGCCACGGTCAGCGCGTAGGGCAGCTGGGTGGACACGTGGTTCACGTGGTTGCACTGGGCGCCGGTGGAGGACATGATCGTTGTGTCGGAGATGGGGGAGCAGTGGTCGCCGCAGACGGCGCCGGCCAGGCACGCGGACACGCAGATGATGAGCATGGGGTTCCCGGGCGTGTTCTGGAATACCTTTACCAGAATGGGGATCAGGATGCCGAAGGTGCCCCAGGAGGTGCCGGTGGCAAAGCTCAGGATCACGGCTACCACAAACACGATGGCGGGCAGCATGTTCTGCAGCGCGCTGGCGCCGCCCTCAAAGATCCCGGCCACGTATTCGGCCGCGCCCAGCATGCCGGTCATGGCAGACAGGGTCCAGGCGAAGGTGAGGATCAGGATGGCGGGGACCATGGCCTTGAAGCCGGCGGGAACCGCGTCCATGCACTGCTTGAAGTTGAGGACCCGGCGGCACAGGAAGTAGATCACCGTGACGATGAGGCTCACCAGGGAGCCCAGCGCCAGGCCGACGGAGGCGTCGCAGTTGGCAAAGGCGTCCACGAAGCTCTCGCCCTCGAAGAAGCCGCCGGTGTAGATCATGCCGATGATGCAGAGGATGATGAGGATGACCACGGGGATCACCAGATCTTTGATCTTGCCCTTGGTGGAGACGACCTGCTCGGAGGCGTCGGCATAGGGCCGGTCCTCGGTGGTGTACAGGTCGTTCTTCTCGATGGCGTTGCGCTCGTGCTTCCGCATGGGACCGTAGTCCAGCCCCAGCACGATGAGCAGGATGATCATCACGAAGGTGAGCAGGGAGTAGAAGTTGAAGGGAATGGCCTTCAGGAACAGGGTGAGCCCCTCGTATCCCGCGACGCCCGCCACGGCGGCCGCCCAGGAGGAGATGGGCGCGATCATGCAGACAGGCGCCGCGGTGGAGTCGATCAGGTAGGCGAGCTTGGCCCTGGATACCTTGTGGGTATCGGTGACCGGCCGCATGACGCTGCCCACGGTGAGACAGTTGAAATAGTCGTCGATGAAGATGATGACGCCCAGCACGAAGGTGGCGAACATGGCACCCTTGCGGGACTTGATCCGACGCACGGCCCACTCGCCGTAGGCCCGGGAACCGCCGGCCTTGTTCACAAGCACGACGATGATGCCCAGCACCACCAGGAAGATGAGGATGCCGATGTTCCAGGAATCCGCCAGCTTCGCGATGAAGCCGTCGTTGACCATGGTGTTCAGCGCGCCGATGGGGCTGAAATTCGCATTGAACAGCGCGCCGATGACGATGCCGATGAACAGAGAGGAGTAGACCTCCTTGGTGATGAGCGCCAGAACGATGGCGACGATGGGCGGCACCAGCGCCCAGAAGGTGCCGTACATGGGGCTGGCCGTCTCGATAAGCTCTTCGCCGTCTGCCAGCGCGGAAATGGTCAGCGCCGCGACCACGACGATAAGCAGCAGCAGGAACGCCAGCAGCTTTCTCTTCTTTAACATGGTTTTCCCTCCCAGAAAAGTAATATACTGCCGTCAGCTCGATGCGGGGATAAAAAAACCGCTCCGACGATGCGGAACGGTGCAGGATACCGAAATGATAGCGCTCCACATGATGTGACAGTGCGGTGCATGTTCTGCACCGCCCCAGGAGAGCAGGGCCAGGCGCCGCGTTCCCCTTCGGCGGGATCCCCTTTCCCCGCGGCGGCTGCCTGAGCCGTGTGCCGCAGAGTACTGATGTTTCCCGCGCCTCTATCAGTGCCGGGTCTCCCCGGCGTTATCCAAGTTTATTATAAACTAACACAGAAGGGCCGCGCTGTCAACCGATTTCGGCCAAAAATGAATTCTCAGGCAAAAATACTTGCAAAGCCGACAGTTATGCCGGTGATGATGAATCCGGCGACGACGACGCCCGCCAGGATGGTGGGGATGGCGGAGCGGAGACGGATATCGAAGATGGCCGCCACCAGCGCGCCGGTCCACGCGCCGGTGCCGGGCAGGGGGACCGCCACCAGGACGAACAGGCCCAGCAGCTCCCATTTCCGGATGAGCTCCCGTTTGGCGTATGCTTTTGCCTCCATTTTTTCCACGACGGACGCCAGCTTCGGGCTTTTGCCCCGCATCCACTCAAAAACCCGCCGGATGAACAGGATGATGAACGGCACGGGCACCATGTTGCCCACGATGCTGATGAGCATGGCTGCGACGGGGTGCAGTCCCAGCCCCACCCCGATGGGGATCGCGCCCCGCAGCTCCACGATGGGCAGCAGGGAAACGACAAAGGTGATGACCGCCCGGCCCAGGCCGGTGGCTTCAAGAGATGTGAAGATGTCCAAGGGTCATTTCCCGCCTTCCTCGCCCCGCAGGCGTATGATCCGGTCACGCAGCACGGCGGCGTATTCGAATTCCAGCATCCGGGAGGCCTGCATCATTTCCTTCTCCAGCTTGCGGATAGCCTCCTCCCGCTCTCTCTTTGTCATGTGCTTTTCGCCCTCCGGGGTCCGCTTCTGCTCCGGCGCGCCGGAGATCTCCAGGATGTCGCGCACGCTCTTGACGATGGTTTTCGGCGTGATGCCGTGGGCCTTGTTGTACGCCTGCTGCTTTGCCCTGCGGCGTTCCGTCTCGTCGATGGCGGCGCGCATGGAGGGGGTGATCGTATCGGCGTACATGATCACAAGGCCGTCAGCGTTGCGGGCGGCGCGGCCGATGGTCTGGATGAGGGACGTCTCGCTGCGGAGGAAGCCCTCCTTATCGGCGTCCAGAATGGCCACCAGGGATACCTCCGGCAGATCCAGCCCCTCCCGCAGGAGGTTGATGCCCACCAGCACGTCGAAGCTGCCCAGCCGCAGGTCGCGAATGATCTCCATCCGCTCGATGGTGTCGATGTCGTGGTGCATATAGCGGACGCGGATGCCCGCCTGCGTGAGGTAGGCGGTCAGGTCCTCCGCCATTTTCTTTGTGAGAGTGGTGACAAGCACCCGCTCGTTCTTCTCCGCACGGGCATTGATCTCCCCGATGAGGTCGTCGATCTGCCCCTCCACAGGGCGGACGGAGATCTCCGGATCGGTGAGCCCGGTAGGACGGATGATCTGTTCCGCGATCTGGGAGGAGCGGGACCGCTCGTATTCCCCCGGCGTGGCGGAGACGTAGATCACCTGATTCAGCCGGTCGTTGAACTCGTCGAAATTCAGAGGCCGGTTGTCGAAGGCGGAGGGCAGCCGGAAGCCGTAGTCCACAAGGCTCGTCTTCCGCGCCCGGTCCCCGGCGTACATGGCCCGCACCTGAGGCAGGGTCACATGGCTCTCGTCGATGAACATGACAAAGTCCCTGGGGAAATAGTCCAGCAGGGTCATAGGCGCGGAGCCGGGCGCCCGCCCGCTGATGACCCGTGAATAGTTCTCGATCCCGGTGCAGTAACCCAGCTCCCGCATCATCTCGATATCGTACATGGTGCGCTGGTGGATGCGCTGGGCTTCGATGAGCTTGTGGTTGGCCTCGAACCAGGCCACCCGCTCCTTCATCTCCTCCATGATCTCCCCGATGGCGCGTTCCATCTTCTCACTGGTGGTGACGTAGTGGGAGGCGGGGTAGATGGCCACGTGGGACAATGTGCGCACCGGCGCGCCGGTGACCACGTTCACCTCGCTGATACGGTCGATCTCGTCCCCGAAGAACTCGATGCGCACGGCGTTCTCTCTCGCGTAGGCGGGGAAGACCTCCACCGTGTCGCCCCGGACCCGGAACATATTCCGCTCAAAGGCGATGTCGTTGCGCCCGTATCGGATCTCCACCAGCTTTTTCAGCAGCTCGTCCCGATCCCGAGTCTGACCGACGCGCAGGGAGATGACCATATTGGCATAGTCGATGGGGTCGCCCAGACCGTAGATGCAGCTCACCGACGATACCACGATCACATCCCGCCGCTCGAACAGGGAGGAGGTGGCGGAGTGGCGCAGCCGGTCGATCTCATCGTTGACGGCGCTGTCCTTTTCGATGTAGGTGTCCGTGTGGGGGATATACGCCTCCGGCTGGTAGTAATCGTAATAACTGACGAAAAACTCCACCGCGTTTTCAGGGAAAAACTCCTTGAATTCCGAGCAGAGCTGGGCCGCCAGGGTCTTGTTGTGGGCCAGCACCCGGGTGGGCCGCTGCACCCGCTCGATGACCTTGGCCACGGTGAAGGTCTTGCCGGCGCCCGTGACGCCCAGGAGGGTCTGCTCCTCCTGGCCCAGCTCCACGCCCCGGCTCAGGGCGTCGATGGC
>JAEEGL010526723.1_pt1 | contig 10765 bp, 11 predicted proteins | sample 9134231 | NCBI WGS metagenome assembly JAEEGL01 (sample SAMN16246548, study PRJNA631951) | gut metagenome | biome: gut microbiome; feature: rumen; material: fiber-attached | host: Bos | place: Iran: Karaj | collected 2018-10
AGTCAAGGTGTACAAATGAGAGAAGATCCATTTATACCTAAAGAGAATGTTATAAGTGAAAGTAAAGAAAAAATAGAAACATTAGAATTCTAAAGGAGGTAAAAAACCATGTATATTGAAATATTAGTAGTTGCATTTATACTATTATTTGTATTTCTTTATAGGAAAAATAGTGGTAATAAATCTTATAAGTTTTTAGCAAGAACTCTAGGTGGCGCTTATGAAAAATATGCTCCATATTCATTTAAAGTAGTTCGTGAGAAAGCAAAAGAACTTGGTCAAGAATATACAACTAGACAATATGCAATTCAAGTAATAGTATTTGGTGTAGGAGCAGCATTTATATCTTACTTATATTTTTATAGTATTATTTGGAGTATTGTTTATGCTTTATGTGCAATTGCTGTTATACCTTATTTAACTTATATGAGATGTAAAAAGTCATATAGTGAATATATTTTTGAACAAATACAAGTTTATACTACTAATGTGATTATGGAATTTAATACAACTCAATCATTTGTAAAAGCTCTAGAAGGTGTTAGAGATTCTGGAGTTTTAGAAGATCCAATTTTAAGTGATGTTAATGAAATGATTAGAATGTCTTATGAAAATGGTACAATTGATGAAGCAATTAGGTTTATGAATGAAAAGTATGATTATTATGTTGTAAAAAATATGCATCAATTGTTCTTACAAATAACTAAAGAAGGATCACAAGATTCAGGAGAAGCATTAGAAGGAATGCTTCAAGATATAGATATGCTTGTTGAAAATGTATATAGAGATAGAATAGATAGAACAACTTTTTATAAACAATTTTGTACATTTGGTATAGCACTTTACTTGCTTGTTTTATTAGTTCAATTATTATTAGGAGAAACTAGTTACTTAGCATTACTTGATGAATGGTATGTACTATTATTACTTCATGGTGTAATATTAGTAAATACATATTTCTTGTTAACTGGTATTAAATATTACCATGAGGATGTAGGTGCTGAATAATGGAAATATTAATAGTAGGAATTATAGTTATATTATTATTCAATTATATTGGAGCTTTTAGTTTTAATAAGTTTGTTGATGATAATAAAGTGGCTTTTGAAAAATTAAAAGAAGATGATTATGATTTTTTAGTAATATCAAAGTATGGAGATAAAGTAAATCCTAATGAAAGATTCCAAAAAAGAGTTAAAAAAGCTGTTGTAGCATTACTAATATTATTTCTTGTTGCGATAACAAGTGTTAGAGATTTAAATATGGCAATTAAATTAGTAATAGTGTTTGTAATTACATATTTAATATATAAGGATGACTATAATAAAGTCAAAAGATTTTATAAAGCACATTTACATGATATTAATTTAAAACTTCCATATTATTTAAAGAGTTTAGAAATATTAATTCAACATTACACTGTTCCAGTAGCAATTACAAGAAGTTTGGAATCTGCTCCTGAAATGTTTAAGCCAGGACTTAGAGATTTAATCGCATCAATAGATGCTGGAGATTCATCTATCGAACCATATATGGCTTTTGCAAGACGTTATCCAGTTAGAGACTCAATGAGAATGATGAGACTTTTATATAGACTTGGACTTGGTAGTCAAGATAGAAAACAAGATCAATTAATTACTTTTTCTAAAACAATTTCATCATTACAAAATAAATCTAGAGAAACTAAGTATAAAGAAAGACTTGAAAAAATGGAAAAGAAAACTATGACTATGCTTGTTGCAACAGGAGCAGGTGTTATGATTATTTTAGTTCTTTCTATACTTCAAATGTTTGTTGTTATGTAAAATATTAATAAAAAGTGTAAAATTAGTTGATTTAGTTAATAATAATATTGTATAATTAATTTAGAAAATAAAGGAGGATTTATTAAATGAAAGAAGCAAGTGGAGAATTAAACATGACTGTAATTACAATTGTTGCAATTGCAGCAGTTGGAGCATTATTTTATGTGTTTGTGTGGCCAACAATTCAGGCATCAATAGTTTCACAATCATGTAAAACTTATGGTAATGAATGGCATGCAGTTAAAGGAACAAAGGACGCTGTAAATGGTGGATCTCAAGCAAAAGTATATGATTGGTATTGTTGCCCTAAAGATGTGACTTCTTTAGACAAGAATAAATGTGTAGGAAAAGAAAATTAATTTAAGATTTTAAATGCTATAAATGTCATGTGTGGCATTTATAGTATTTTTTTAAGAATATTGGAGGGAATTATATATGAGAGAAGCAATTGGTAGTACTTGGTTAACTGGTATCATTATTACTTTTATTGCGGTGTTTGCCGGCTTTTTGGCTTATTCAATAAGTTATACTAAAGCTTTTAGAGTAAAAAATCAAATAATTAAAATAATTGAACAAAAAGAAGGTTTTACTGAATCTAAAAATGTTTTAAGAAATGTTAGTGATTCAGCTTTAAAAGATGATAATAGTACTGAAGCAGAAATATTTAAATATATAAAATCCATTGGTTACAATTATGCCATGTTCGATAGTAAATCCAATCCTTGTGGAGCAAATGCGAGTTTACAAGAAGGGGGATATTGCTTAATTAGATATTGTCCTACTAATGGTGAAACAACAAAATCATATTATAAAGTAACTACTTATATTTCATTATCAATACCTGTTTTTAATATTGGCCTTAATATACCTATATCTGGAGAAACATCATCTATATATTACGATAATAGTAATTTTAAGTGTTATGGCGAGTAGGAGGAATATATATGAATGTAATGATTTATAACAAATATAAAGATTTGTTAAAAAAATTAGATATTGATGTTATGAAATCTATGGAAGGTGTTTATAATGTTGATGAAATAATAGATACCTTTTCTAATTTTTATTATGATAAAATGATATTAGATATTACTTCTATTAGAGATTATCAAAATATAGATAATCTACAAAAATTAGCTATGAATATTAACATGGATAATGTTATATTACTTTTAGACAATAATCCTGAAAGTGAAACCCCAACATATATTTCTAAATTAATATCTCTTGGAATATATAATTTTACTAGAAATTCTAATGGTATTAATTATTTACTTGTTCACCCACATTCTTACAAAGATGTAGCAAGTATGCATGATATAGATGAGGTTGATAAATCAATGTCTAATAGCGTTGAATTAAAAGTAAATGAAGAACCAAAGATTAATGAAGAACCAAGGGTTAATGAAGAACCTGTTCATAAAAATATGTTTATTCCTGTAGAGGAGCCAAAAATAGAGGCTAAAGAAAATAATGTTACTAATGCAGGTATTAAAATAATTGGATTTAAGAACGTTACTAATCATGCTGGAGCAACAACATTAATATATATGCTTAAAAAGTCATTGTCTTTAAGGAAAAAAGTTGCAGGGATTGAAGTAAATAAAGTAGATTTCTTATTCTTTAATGATAAAGATTTAGTAAGTACTACTACAGTTGATTTACCAAAAGAAATAATGCAAAGAATGAATTATGATTGTCTTTTAATAGACCTAAATGATTATCAAGATTTATCTATATGTAATGAAGTATATTATTTGATAGAGCCTTCAACTATTATGATAAATAAAATGATGAAAAAAAATAAAAATATTTTAGAAGAATTAAGAGATAAAAATATCATTTTAAACAAGAGTGTTTTAAGTGATAATGATATTTCAACATTTGAATATGAAACCAAGTTAAAAGTATTATATTCAGTTCCACCTTGTGATGATAGACAAAATAGAATTGAAGAAATAGAAAAACTTGTAAATAAGTTACATTTATAAGTTAAAATGATTGACAAAAAAATGAAAATTATATAAAATTATATTGTAAGGAGTGATATTATGGAACTTTGTGAAGAAGCAAGAGAAATCTTAGGAATAGTTCACTATGTATATTTGGGAATAATTATTGTTGTGCCAATTATTTTGATATTTGTTGGTATGTTAGATTTAGCAAAAGCTGTAACAGCTAAAAAGGATGATGAAATTAAAGCTGCACAACAATCATTGATTAAGAAAGCTATTGCAGCGGCATTAGTATTCTTAGTTCCATTCTTAGTTAGTTTGGTAATGAGAGCTGTTTCTAGTGATGAATATAAAAAATGTTGGGATATTATAGTTAGAGGTACATCTAAAGCATCTAGTTCTGATTAAAATTAAAAAATTGAAGCATTAGCTTCTTTTTGTTTGCTTGAAAAAAAGATATTTAAATGCTATAATTATTTCGAGGAAAAGTGTATGAAAAGGATTAAAAATATTAATATAAAAAAAATAATTAAATATATAAAAGAATATACTTCAAATAATATTTTATTTTTATCTTATTTAATAATATCTTTATTAATTAGTTTTTCTATGAGATTAGTTACTGTAACTACACCTATATATATTAAATCATTTTTAGGAGATTTAATGATTGCATTATTAGTAGGATCATTTGGATACTTTTTAAAACCTAAAAATAGATATAAATACTATTTGGTTTTGTTATTGTTCTTTACTGGATTAGCTATAGGTAATACAGTATATTATAGATTTTATCAATCATTTTTATCAATTAATTTAATAGCAACAGCAAGCATGGTAAAACAAGTAGATGATGCAGTTTTTGAAAAAGTTAATATTTATCAATTTTTATATTTATTAGGAGATATTATTTTTATAATAATACATAAGATTTTATGTAAAAGAAAATACTATTCAAACATTGAGAAAAAAGAAAATAGTAAGAAATTATTTATATCTTCAATTTCTATTTCAGGTGTTATATTAATATTTTTAGCTGTTACTATTACTGCAGCAGATACAAGTAGATTACAAAAACAATGGAATAGAGAATACTTGGTTCAAAAATATGGGTTATATACTTATCATATAAATGATATTATACAGAGTATTCAACCTAGAATTAATACTTTATTTGGATATGATGAAGCAGCATCAAAATTTAGAAATTATTATGCATGCAAATGGGAAAAAGATACTAAACCTAATAGTTATACAAATTATTTTAAAGGAAAAAGTGTTATTTTCATTCATGCAGAAAGTATACAAAATTTCTTAATAGATTTAAAAATAAATGGTGAATATGTTACTCCTAATTTTAATAAGATAGCTCACTCAGGAATTTATTTTAAAAAATTTTATCCTCAAATTAGTATCGGGACATCTTCTGATTCAGAATTTACTTTGAATACTGGCCTTATGCCTTCATCAAGTGGAACAGTATTTGTAAATTATTATGATAGAAAGTATTATTCACTTCCAAAGTATTTTAATGATTTAGGATATTATACGTTTAGTACTCATGCTAATAATGCTGATTATTGGAATAGAAAAACTATGTATGGAAGTTTAGGATATCAAGATTTTTATGCTAAAGATACATTTGAGGTTCCAACTGATCATAGTGATATGAATTGGGTAGGGTTAGGATTATCAGATAAAGCTTTCTTTAAACAATTAATTGAGAAATTAAAAGATATAAAAGAAAATCATTCACCATTCTATGGAACAGTAATTACATTATCAAATCATTCACCATTTAATGATTTAGGAAAATATGATGAATTTGATGTAACTATGTCTTATACATATACAGATGAAAATGGAAATAAACAAATAGGAACAGCACCATATCTTGAGGGTACAGCAATGGGTAATTACATTAGAAGTGCTCATTATGCAGATGCTGCATTTGGTCAATTTATTGAAGACTTAAAATCAAATAATTTATTAGATAATACAGTATTAATTATTTATGGAGATCATGAAGCAAGACTTGCCAAAAGAGAGTTTATAAGATTATTTAATTATGATCCAACTATAGAAGATATTAAAGATGAAGAAGACCCAACATATATAAGTATGGATAATTATAATTATGATTTACTAAAAAATACGCCATTTATTATTTATTCAGAAGAAGAAAAATTTAATAAAGTAGTTAATTCTACTATGGGAATGTATGATGTTCTTCCTACAGTTGCAAATATGTTTGGTTTTAAAGAAAAGTATGCTTTAGGACATGATATATTTAGCAAAAATGAAAAAATAGTTGTTTTCCCAAATGGAAATGTGCTTACAGATAAAGTATTTTATAGTAATTTAAATGATGAATATATTACATTATCAAAAACACCTATAGATAGTGATTATATTGAAAGAATAAAAGAGTATGCTAATGAAATATTAGAAGTATCTAATGGAATAGTAGTTCATGATTTAATATTAAAAGAAGAAGAAAAGATTGGAGCGTGCCAAAATGAAAAAGAAAACTAGTATAAAAGTAATGATATGTTTTATATTAATTGGAATAGTTTTATTTGGTTTCTTAGGATATAGAGTTTATAAAGATTTCTTTAATAATGAAAAAGTCCGTAAACAAATAGACTCAATAGATTTTTATGGATATACTTTAAGTGATAAAGATAAAGATGTGCATAAGAAGTATTTTAAAGACCTTACAAAGACTTTAAATCAAAAACCTATAGATTATAGTGAATATGCTAAATTAATCTCTAAACTGTTTATAATTGACTTATTTACGCTTGATAATAAGAAAGGTTCTACAGATATTGGAGGGCTTGAATTTATTCATAAAGATTTAAAAGAAAACTTTAAAGAAAATGAAGGCGCTACATTATATATGTTTATGGAAAATAATTTAAATGGGGATAGAACTCAAAAATTACCAGTAGTAAAAGATGTAGAAATAGAAAGTATAACAGAAACAGCATATAAATATAAAGACGTTGATTATGAAGGTTATAATGTTAGTGCTAAATGGACATATGAAGTTGATTTAGGATATCAAACTTCTATGAAATTAACATTAATTAAAGATAAAGATATTTTATATATTGTTAAAGGTGAAAAATTTACATAATTTATAAAAAAGTGTATGCGATAAATTGAAGGAAGCATTGTTTAAATGTCTACCTTTATGGTAAATATAAAGAAAGACACTAAGTCTATAGAAATAATCTAATGACTTAAGTGTCTTTCTTTAGTTTATATCAAAAAATTTAATTATAATATTCTTAATTCTCATAGAACCATCTTCTTTCTTCAAAGTATGAAGGTGGACATCGTAATAATATTTTGTCAATGTAAGTTGATAATTTTAGTTAAAATACCAAAATAAATTATATAAAAGTAAAATTATATTTGCTTTGAAAAGCATTTACAAGATAAAAAAATAATGATAGAATTATTATATAAAATATATAAAAATAGATAATTATGTTCTAAATGTTCATATGTTTAGGAGTTGATACAATGAATAGAAATAAAAACACTATGTTTGGAATACTTGCATTACTTGTAGGGATAGTAGCAGTAGGAATGGTATATGCAGGATTTAGTCAAACATTAAATATAAATGGATCAGGAAATGTAGTAGCTGCTTCTTGGAATATATATTTTGCAAATTTAAGTAATGTAGTGAAGACAGGAAGTGCAAATGTAGTAACACCAGCACAAATTAAAACAGGAAGAACACAAATAGGAGACTATTATGTAGAATTTGCAACACCAGGAGATTCAATAGCGTATACATTTGATATAGTAAATGAAGGAGACTTTGATGCAAGTATAAGTTCACTAGTTAAAAATAGTCCAACATGTACTGGAAGTGATAATACATCAAATACAAATGTATGTAATAACTTAACATATACATTAAAATATGTAAGTAGTGGAAAAGATTATAATGTAGGAGATACAGTATCAGTAAATGATACTCTTGCAAAAGAAGAAGTAAGAAGAGTAAGAATGTTACTTACATTAAATCCAAATATGTCAGCAAGTTCACTACCTACATCAGATGTAACAGTAGGGGGACTTGGAATAACAATTATATATAGTCAAGGATCAAACTATGGAGGAGATCCATCATTACAAGAAGGGGATATAGCTAAATTCTTACCAGGAGAAGAGTTTAATATTAAAATAAAACAGCTTGCAAATCCTGGAGTTTCAGGTATTACTAGAGCTTATGAGGAAAAAAATATAACAAGTATACAAAGAAGTAACACATTATCAATAACACCAACGTCTGATAATATAGTATCAAGTAGTGATTCAGATATAGATATATATGCATGGTTTAATAATGGAACTTTGTATTATTATTCAACTGCTCCAAAATTATATATGAATGAAAATTCAGGCCGTATGTTTGGATTATTTAAAAATGCTATCTCAATAGATTTAAGTACTATTGATACATCAAAAGTAACTAATATGAGTGGTATGTTTAATAAGTGTGAATCATTAACAGCGCTGGATGTTAGCAATTTTGATACATCAAATGTAACTGATATGTCTGGCATGTTTGTAGATAATTTATCTATAACAACATTAGATTTAAGTAATTTTGATACATCAAATGTTACAACTATGCGTGCAATGTTTTCTATAAATGATCCAACATATAATAATGGTAAAAGAAGTTCTTTAACATCATTAAATTTAAGTTCATTTGACACATCAAATGTTACTACTATGCAGACAATGTTTCAAAATTGCAACCAATTGATGAGTTTAGATTTAAGTAATTTTAACACATCAAAAGTAGAAAGTATGAGATATATGTTTTTTAATTGTAGTTCATTATCAAGCTTAGATTTAAGCAATTTTAATACATCGAATGTAACAGATATGCAAGCTATGTTTCAACTTTGTTCTTCACTAACAACACTTGATTTAAGCAATTTTAATACATCGAATGTAACAACAATGAGATCAATGTTTTCTAGCTGCTCATCATTAATAGAATTAGATTTAAGTCATTTTGATACATCAAATGTAACATCTATGGCTTCCATGTTTCATAATTGTCATTTTGATTCATTAGATTCAATTAAAAATTGGGATGTATCTAATGTTATATATATGAATCATATGTTTAATATTAGTGTTGACGACCCAGCAGGTCTTAAATATAGTACACTTTCTAATTTAGATTTAAGTAGATGGAATATGGCTAAAGTAACAACTTATCATTTTTTTATAGAAAGTCTTCAATATGTTACTTCAGAATTTACTATTAGGAGTACTGATGTAACAGGCTATACTGATATGTTGACAGGTGTAGCATGTCGGGGAGGTCAAGTAAAAGTTAATTATACATCAGCAACAGAAACAATAGTAGATGATATGATTGCTACTGCTTCTAGTGGATGTAATGTCATAAAAGGTGATTTAGTTCAATAAATTATAAATTAAACTAGTGAAAACTAGTTTTTTTATTTACTTTAAAAATAAATAATGATAGAATTAGTTTGTAAAATATATAAAAATAGATATTTATGTTCTAAATGTTTATGTGTTTAGGAGTTGATACGAAGAGAAGAAATAAAAAACCAATGTTTGCAGTATTGGCACTTTTAGTTAGTGTAGTAGCAGTAGGAATAGTATATGCAGGATTTAGTCAAACATTAAATATAAATGGATCAGGAAATGTAGTAGCTGCTTCTTGGAATATACATTTTGCAAATTTAAGTAATGTAGTGAAGACAGGAAGTGCAAATGTAGTAACACCAGCACAAATTAAAACAGGAAGGACACAAATAAGGGAATATTATGTAGAGTTAGTAACTCCAGGGGATTCACTAGCATATACATTTGATATAGTAAATGGAGGAGATTTTGATGCAGTATAAGTTCACTAGTTAAAAATAGTCCAACATGTACAGGAAGTGATAATACATCAAATGTAATTGATATGGGGTGGATGTTTTATAAATGTAATTCATTGAATCATTTAGATTTAAGTTCATTTGACACATCAAAAGTAACTAATATGAATAGTATGTTTGCGGATACATATTCATTAACTTATCTAGATCTTTCCTCTTTTAATACTATTAATGTGACAGATATGTCTTACATGTTTTGTATTAATGGTTCGACTTATAATAGTGGCATAAGAGACACCTTAACAAAGATAATTGGTATTGAAAAATTTAATACATCAAATGTAACTAATATGCAGCAAATGTTTTATGGCTGTTCATTATTAACTTCACTAGTCTTAAGTAATTTTAATACAACAAGTTTGACTAATGCATCATATATGTTTAGAAATTGTTCAAAAATTAATATAACATTAAATATTCATAGTAATCTTTCTAGTTATAATGGTGCATTTTATAATGCTGTTACTGAAAGTGGAAGCGGTATAGTAGTTAATTATAATGTTAATACTTCTAATATAGATAATATAATTGCAACTAAATCAAGTAATTCAAATGTAACTAAAGGAAGTTTATTCTATGATATTATATATTATTCAAATGAAGGAAGTAAATGTCAAAGTACACCTGTAATGAGTGGAGATAGTGTTACTACATTATGTACTCCAACTAAAGATGGTTATACATTTGAAGGATGGTATACTGATGATGAAACATTTAATAATAGAATAAATATTGGTTATACACCTAATAATACACAAGTTTATGCTAAATGGACTAGTAATTAATAATGTAAAAGAAATGTAAAAAAAATGCATTTCTTTTAATATATAACATTTTATTTGTTAAAATAGTATTATGAATAAAGTTGGAAATAAAATTGATTTATGGGCCGATGATGTTATTAAAGATAACAATTTTTTGTTTGCTGCTTATCAAAATAGATTATGTATAAGATTAGTTAATATATGTGAAAAATATAAAATACCTGTTAATCAAAAAATAATAAATAAAAATATAGAAGAAAATTTAATAAATAGTTTATATGAAT
>JAEEGL010556304.1_pt1 | contig 10765 bp, 8 predicted proteins | sample 9134231 | NCBI WGS metagenome assembly JAEEGL01 (sample SAMN16246548, study PRJNA631951) | gut metagenome | biome: gut microbiome; feature: rumen; material: fiber-attached | host: Bos | place: Iran: Karaj | collected 2018-10
ATTGTAACAGGGGTTTGTGCCTATACGAACCATACGATTCTTGCAGAAGCACTCGAAAAATGGCCGATGGATTACCTCAGTCAGGTCGTTCCTCAGCTGATGCCGATCATCAGTGGACTGGATTTCGGTGCCGTCTGTGCATATTACGATAATCAGAACCTGAATATCATTGATCGTGACGGCAAGGTTCACATGGCCCGCATGGACATGCATTACAGCCACAGTGTCAACGGTGTTGCGGCACTTCATACTGAAATTCTCAAAAATCAGGAACTTCGTCCATTCTTTGAAATCTATGCCGGAAAGTTCAATAACAAGACCAACGGTATTACATTCCGCAGATGGCTGATGCACAGCAATCCGGAGCTGACTGCGTTTATTACCGAACTGATCGGCGAAGACTGGAAGACCCGGGAAGGTGAACTGGAGCGGCTGATGTACTTCCACAATGATGAAGGGGCCCTGAATGCGCTCGCTGATATCAAGAGAACAAAGAAGATCCAGGCCGCAAAGTATATTAAGGATAAAGAAGGAATCGAAATCGATCCGGAAAGTGTCTACTGCATTCAGGTCAAGCGCATGCACGAATATAAGCGCCAGCAGATGAATGCATTAGGCATCATCTATCAGTACCAGCGCATCAAGGCTGGCATCCTACCGCCGGTACCGATGACAATGATATTCGGCGGAAAAGCGGCTCCTGCCTATATCATGGCAAAGAATGTGATTCACCTGATCCTGTGCCTGCAGCAGATGATCAACAATGATCCGGTAGTATCGAAGTATCTGAAGGTCGTTATGCTGCAGAACTACAACGTTGCCAAGGCGGAAATGATTATTCCGGCCGCGAATATCTCTGAACAGATTTCGCTGGCATCCAAGGAAGCCAGTGGAACCGGCAACATGAAGTTTATGCTCAACGGTGCGGTTACGCTTGGAACCAATGATGGTGCGAATGTTGAGATCCGCGATCTTGTCGGTATTGAAAACATCTATACCTTCGGCCGCAGTTCCGATGAGGTCATTCATCTTTACAACACAAACGGATACCATCCGATTGATTTCTACAACCGCAGCGAAAGCATCCGCAAGGCAGTGGATTTCATCACTTCCGAAGAAATGCTGAAGATCGGGGATGAATCAATGCTGAGAGCATTGCAGGACAATCTTAAGAACAAGGACTGGTTCATGACGCTCCTTGATCTGGAAAATTATTGCAGTGTTAAGGAAACCGCTGTGTATGATTATATGAACCGCGGCAAATGGACCCGTATGATGATGGTCAACGTTGCCCGTTCCGGTTTCTTCTCCAGTGACCGTACGATCAACGACTATAACCGCGATATCTGGCATCTGAAATAAGTAAAAAGAACTTCTGAGCAAAACAGGATTACCTATCTGCTTCAGAAGTTTTTTTTCGTTTTGTTATTCCAGGCGAGAAGTCTCTTATTTCCGTTTCCGGTTTTTGATCAGGGGATCACGGATATTGTTCTGCTGCACGCAGGCCCGGATACGGAAATGGAATACCGGTTTCTGATCAATGATTTCGATTCGCATGAGATAGCCGGTCGTATCACTCTGGAAGGTCAGACCGTTCGCCTTGGCATAGGTCATCATCGGAGCAAGTTCCTCGACGGAGATTTCGGTGAAGTTTCGCAGGATCAGAAGCTGCGTGATATTCAGACCGTTTGGTACGACAACCGCATCTTTTGGGCGTTGAATGCCACGCTCATCCAGGATGTACTGGTAGGTGCCGATTCCGATCTTAACCGGGATTCTGTACCTGCTGATTGGCCCGTTCAGTACTTCTTTTGGAATAAATACGGTTGGAGTAAGACTGAACTGGAGTTTTTTAAACCGTTCAGAACGGTTTTCCAGGGAATAAACATCGATCTTATCATCGATGGACTGGAACATCTGTGCCCCCAGATTTCCTTTCGCCGTTTCCCGAATATGCCGTGTTTCCAGATCAATATAGCGTACGGCAAGCTGTCGTTCGATGATCTCACTTTCAATGTACTCTTTTCTCTGGTTCAGAATCGTAATGAGCTCTTCAGGATCCTGAGAGAAAAAATAATTGTAGATCTCATTCAGGGACATCGTATAGCCTCGGAGTTTTCGGATCCAGATCAGGGTGATCAGAGATTCCATATCGTAGTCATAATATCCGTTGGATTTTTGAACAGGCCGAAGATAGCCCGCTTTTCGGTAGGAACGAATGGTTTCAATATTGACACCTGTAATATCAGATAGTTCTTTCACTTGCATAGACAGATCCCTTTTTAGTTTAAATTCAATATACTTGTTGACCCTGTATAAGATACAGAGTTTATAACAAAATTATAAGGAAGGGATACTTATGAAAACAAGCAAATTAAGTATTGTTGGCCTGTTTTGCATTTCCGCACTGCTGGGGCTCGCGAACTGCGCTCCTGCCGGTGGCAATGCTGGGGAAGGCAAGTTTAAAGCTGGTACCTATACAGGCAAGGCTCCGGGTAAAAACGGAGACGTGACCGTCGAAGTTACTCTGACTTCTGATGCAATCAAGGAAGTTAAGGTAACGGATCATCAGGAGACAGCAGGAATTGCTGATCCGGCAATCGAAAAGGTTCCGGGAGAGATCGTTGAAGCACAGTCGCTCAATGTTGATCTGGTTTCCGGAGCGACCATCACATCTCAGGCAATCGTCGATGCTTCTAAAGCAGCCCTCGAGTCTGCAGGTGTAGATGTCAACACACTGGGCGATGGAGCAGCAGCTGCTTCTTCCGGGGAAAATGTTCCGGTTACTTATACAGCCGGCACTTATACCGGAGAGAGCACTGGTTACAACGGACCGGTTAAGCTTGATGTCACATTCACAGAAGACGGCATCTCTGAAATCGCAGTTAATGAGTCTGTTGAGACAGATCATGTCGGAACAGTTGCTTATGACATTCTGTTTGATGAAATCAAGCAGGCAAACGGAAGCGGCGTTGATGTAGTTTCCGGCGCAACATTCACTTCTCTGGCAGTTAAGAATGCTGTAAACGCTGCAGCAGAGCAGGCAAAGGCTTCTGATCTTGACGGCTTCAAGAAGAACACGGTTAAGCATGAAGCTGGTGCTCCGATCGATGAGACATTCGATGTCGTCGTAGTCGGCGCAGGCGGAGCTGGTATGGCTGCAGCAGCACAGGCAGCACAGCTTGGCAACACAGTATGTGTTATTGAGAAGAACGCTGAGATCGGCGGAAACACACTGGTTTCCGGCGGACAGTATCAGTCCGTTATGCCGTATCTCGTATGGGATCCGAAAGATCCGGATGCAGAAACAGGTGTCGGTTATGATGGCAATACCTATAACAAGGTAAAAGAAAACATCAACACACTTGATGAGCTGCGTCTGATCGCAAACTGGTCTGAAGAACCATTTGATGAAGCTTATTACAAGGATCATGAATTTGTCGCAGGTGACACAGCTGAACTCTCCAAGCATGGTGTTCACGAAGAATATCTGCAGACACTTAAGGATCTGAAGAAGGAGATCAATGAGTACCTCAAGTGGGCGGATGCCAAGATTAAGGCAGGCGCTAATGATGTAACACTGTTCTCCACACTCAACCTGCATATCTTCCAGACATACTATGGAGGACTTCGTCCGACAGCTGACATGTCTGAGTGGATCTATGGTGACTATGATCTCGTCAGCCAGTTCATTACAGACGGCCAGGATCTCAAGCCTTGGCTCGAGGAACAGGGTGCGAAGTTCATCGAAGACACACAGCCGACTCTGATCGGTGCGCTCTGGTATCGTGAAAACGAATTCGCCGGTGCTGAAATCGACGGTGTTGAATATCCGGGCCGTTGGGGAACCTACTTCATGGCTCCGTACACCACACTGACAAAGACAAGTTCCACCGCTTCTGACAACAAGGTTATGCTCCGTACAACCGCAGAGAGCCTGATCGTAGACGGCGGCAAGGTAACTGGTGTTTCCGGTAAGATGTATGACGGTACAGAAGTAACCGTTCACGCAAACAAGGGTGTCATCCTGACAACCGGTGGATTTGCAGCAAACATTGATATGGTTCTCGAAAACAACCAGTACTGGGACAGCGCGTACCTGACCAAGAGCACCAAGACAACAAACCGTTCCTCCATGCAGGGTGATGGTATCAAGATGGGTGAAGGCGCAGGCGCTGACACAACTGGTCTGAATTTCACACAGCTCATGCCGATCTCCTGGGTCGACAACGGTAACCTGGCATTTGGTGCAGGAAACTATGCAGTATGGATCAACCCGACAACCGGTAAGCGTTTCGTTGATGAAACTTCTGAGCGTGACGTTCTGTCTCTGGCAGAGTTCCGCAATGGTATGGAAGTCAACGGCACAAAGGGTGTCTTTGTTGAAATCTATAACAAAGAACAGCTGATGCCTGCTCCGATGCAGCTGGCTGAAGGCGACTATGAAGGCAGATACTACAGAGTCAAGATTGCTGAACTGGGTGACCTCTTCAAGAAGATCGGTGTTGAAGCTGATCCGGAAGTTGTCCGCAAGACAATCGAAGATTATGACGCTGCAGTTATTGCCGGCGCAAAGATTGAAGAGTTCCCGGACGTCAAGAAGACAGCTGCGAACCGTACAATCGGTAACTGTGAGAAGGATGAAAACGGTAAGTACATCGCTGATACTTATGATCTCGATGGTGCTGAGCTGACTGTTCGTCTCATGGCTCCGTCTACCCACCACACCATGGGTGGTCTCAAGGTCGATGTCGACAGACACGTTCTTGATGAAAAGGGCAATAAGATTGAAGGCCTCTATGCGGCAGGTGAAGTTACTGGTGGTATCCACGGTGGTAACCGTCTGGGTGGTAACGCGATCGTTGAGATCTTCGTTTCCGGCCGTACCGCAGCTAAGGCTGTAACAGAAGACAACAAGTAATCCAATCTCGTAATGGATTCAACAGGGCATATAAGCAGGGCATGCTTATATGCCTTTTCTTTTTTTTGGGCATTCGGAAGCAGCACAGAAAAGAATACAGATTTGTTAGAATAAATACGTTGATAAGAGGCAGAAACAATGGTTGAACAGAAACGATTTGATGTGGTCTGTGTCGGTACAGCCGCATGGGATGTTCTATTGACGGGAATTGATCGGAATGTGATGAATCTGGATGGCCAGTATGCGAAAGGATACTTTGCCTCTTCCGGAGGAGCGGCAGTAAATGCGGCGATCAGTATGTCACGTCTGGGAATCAATACTGCGGTATGTGTGCTGGTCGGGGAAGACAGCCCTGCAGGGCTGGTGCTGCATGATCTGGAACTCGCCGGTGTCAATACCGACTATGTAATCACCCGAAAAGATGTTCATACGGCTTCTCCGGTGATTCTTGTAGATGAGAGCGGAGACCGTCATATTCTCCGTGTTCCGGATAACGGGAATCAGTTTCTTTGCAGAGAAATGATCAGTGATGAAATGATGATAAAGTCCAGACATCTTCATCTTGCCAGCGCCAATGTATTAAACCGGCTGGACGGGGCACCGCTGGGCGATCTGTTTCAAAGAGCGAAGGAACTCGGGCTGACGACTTCTATGGATGCCTCTCATGATAAAGATGGAAGATGGATTCATAATATTGAGGCGGCGTTGAATCATTGTGATATCTTCTTTCCGAGTCTTCAGGAAGCGTCGGAATTTGCAAAGAGCACGGATATTGATGAGATTTTCCGGTTCTTCTCAGCCTATCCGATCCGGATCTTTGGAATCAAGATGGGAGAAACGGGCGCGATGGTAACAGATTTCAAAAATATCTGGGAGCGGCCGACCCTGTTCAAAGAGAAACCGACGGATACGACTGGTGCCGGAGATGCCTTCCTTGCGGCATTTGTGGCGGCATGGCTGAAGGGCTATGCACTGCCTTCATGTCTTGATATCGGAAGTGCACATGTCTGTTCCGTTCTGCGGCGGCCGGGTGCCAATCGTTCTGCCGGGACGTGGGAAGACATGGAGCAGGTTCTCTGGTTGAATGGGATATCTCTGGAAAAGCTGTGATATATATTTCTGATAAGGAGCTGACCAAATGATAAAACGGATACTGATATTGATGACTGCTGCAGTTTTGCTTTGCGGCTGCGGCGGGAAAGCAAACGAAGAGCAGAATGAAGTGGAAGAAAAAACAATCCTTCTGGAAGTCTGGGGCCCGCAGGAGAAACAGGCGTTTCTGAATGATAAAATTACACAGTTTCAGAATCAGAATACCGATCAGCAGTTTGAGATTCGTCTGACGGTTGAAGCACTGGAAACCGTCCGGGATACTGTATTGACTGACCCGGCTGCAGCAGCAGATGTGTTTCTGATTCAAAGAGCGGATGCGGATACGCTTGCAGAAGCAAAGGTTCTGAGTGCACTGCCGGAAGGATATTATGTTTCGCTGCAGGGTGCGGAAGGCGATCTTGTCGCAGCGGTGAACGCGCATTCCGAAAACGCAGAACAGGCACTGAAGCTTGTTCAGATCATCGCAGAATGAAAGAGAATCCGGTGATCTGCTTTCCCGATGTTTTCAGAAAGGCTGTAAGTTTCCTTTCCCAGAAACTATAATGATATGCATGACAGTCACAAAGCATGACACCATTCGTAAAGAACCGTGCATGCGGGTAAAGCGGATCGAAAAGAACCGGTTTCTGTTTTGCATTTATTTGATCGTTCTGATTGTGATCACTCTGAGACCTTTGATTCGTCCGATTCATCTGTTTGGAGGCAAAGTAAATGCAGTTTTGTTTGAGGAGTATCTTCCAATTCTGTATAACGGACACCTGCTCAGAGTGCTGTACCTGTTTCTTGGCAATGTAATCTGGTTTATACCGATGGGCTACTATTTCGTTCAAAGAAAAAAACTGCCTGTTCTGCAGACAGTGCTGATTGGCTTTCTGGTTTCTCTTCTGATTGAAACCCTGCAGTATGTACTTGGAACAGGCGTTTCTGAACTGGATGATCTGATTCTGAACACCTTTGGATGTATGACGGGCGCACTGCTTGCGTGGGCTGCGAACCGACAGCCTGTAACCGAAATCTGACTCTTCCGGAAACAGAGGAGTTTTTTTCTTCAGCGGATTTCCATTTTTCGTTCAAGATCGCTGCGAACTACAACAAAATATCCAATACAGAGAACACACTGTACAAACGAGGAAGCAGGGGTGGCCAGCCCGACATGAAACAGGGAGATCGGAACTTCCTTTGACATGATCCAGGAAACCGGAATACGAACCAGAAAAGCTCCGATAATGCCCTGGATCATAACAAATCTTGTATAGCCGCATCCATTAAAGAAACCGGTCATGGAGAAGAATATGGCAGTCAGGATGCAGTCGATGGCATAGGCTTTCAGATAATCCCATCCGAGCTGAATGACCTGCGGGTCATGAGAAAAGATCCTGCAGAGAAGATCTCCATGGAAAAAGGACAGCCAGAAGAGAAACGTTCCAAAGCAGAGTCCGGTAACTATTCCGTAGCGAAGTCCACGATATGCCCGATCGATTTTTCTGGCTCCATAGTTCTGAGCAGTAAAAGAAGCAATCGACTGACCAAAGGCAGATGGAATCAGAAGGATAAAGGCACAGACTTTTTCTGCGACACCGACACCGGCACTTGCCAGAAGACCAAGAGAATTGACGATGGAAAGGATCACCAGAAAGCTGATACTTACAAGAAAATCCATCAGCGCAATCGGAACGCCGAAGTTGAGAATTTTCATGGTGATTTCTTTGTTAAAGCGGATATCGCCTCGTTGAAGAAGAAACGGCAAGTCAATTCGCTTAAGAAACAAGAGAGACAGCAGTACGCTGATGCATTGGGAACCGATGGTCGCATAAGCAGCTCCAGCAGCACCCATACGCAGGCCTTTGACCATGATGAGATCACCGATGATATTTACGGCTGCGGCAATCGCTACCGACAACAATGGAAGCCTGGAGTTCCCGATCCCGCGGAACAGGCTTCCAAGAACGTTATATGCGACGATGAACAGCAGTCCTCCCGAACAGATCCGGATATAAGAACAGGTTTTGGAGAAAGCCTCTTCCGGTGCATTCATCAGGTGGGTCAGAAGCGGTGTATTTACGAACATTAAAACAGAGAAAACAATCGCAAAGATTGTGAAGAAAACAATCGCTGCACCAATGGTTTTCCCTGCCTGATCCGGTTTCTTCTGACCAATCTGCTGCCCCAGCAGAATCGTAGTGCCCATGGATAATCCAGCCGTAAGAGCCATGATCGTATGCATTAACATGGTTCCGGAAGAAACAGCGGAAATATCTTCGTTTGCTGCGTACTGTCCGACGACGAGCAGATCCACTGCTCCATACAGAGACTGAAGAAACAGTGCCATCATGACCGGCAGGGTAAACCGGATCAGCGGTCCGAATATTCTGCCTTCTGTAAAATCATAGTTTTCCATAAATGACTTTCAACCAGAGCAATCTTAACAGAAGCCATTCGATAGTCAATGCAAAATGGAGGAATCGTTCTCTCCTTTGGCCAGCGCATAGGGGAAGGTTCATCCAGGGCACGTACGGTGCCTCAGACGTTCGTCTGTATGCAGAAGAGAGATTATTTCTTAACAATTGAAATGGTGAGGGAACCGCCGTCCGTATCCATGGTGTCACTGTAGTTCTCGTCACAGAAATATCCATCCGGCAGTTTGATAATCGTGATATGATAGGGATATTCGGGGCCGGTGAAGACCGCAGATCCATTCGCGTCGGACTTGGCGATATTGCAGTTCATATCGGTACAGAAACCGATAACCGCATCGGCGACAGGATTGCTGTTCTGATCAGCAACCAGAACAGTATACGTATGTTCCTCGCTGGCAGACGGTGTATCAAACCCGGATACGATCGGCTCATGACTGAGAAGCTTGTCGAGATACTCGGGATACATTTCGGGGGCGGCACCTTTGATCGGATAGCAGAGAATCGTTCCGTTCTGATCCACAAAGTAAGTTGTCGGCGTGCTGGGCCATGGCAGTGCATTGTCAAGGGATTCGGTATAGGCAAGATTCCTTGCGAAACCGTCATACTCTTTGATAATGTCGATCGCCTTACTGGTCAGTTCCGCATTTTCTGCATCTGCGCAGTAAGTTACGACACTGACGTTTTTGCCCGCGTACTTCTTTGCGAGCTCGTTCATTTCCGGGAATTCACTGATGCAGGCACTGCACCAGGTTCTCCAGATATTGACCATCGTGATGTCGCTCTCTGCAAAGAGCTTCTTTGAGGAAACCGGATTGCCGTCAAGATCCGTTCCTTCGAACGAAACAACGGATCCGATTTCCGGTGCTGTAAAAGTCGGCTGACGCTTTTTGAGTACGATGTACTCCGGGTGCATCTCCACCATTTCCATAAGCTTTCTGTACTTTTCAAGCGCCTCCGGATTCATCTTACTGAGGTTTTCCCTGATGGAGGGATACTCCAGATTGACAATACAGCTGTAGTAGTGATAACCGTCGTATTCCCCGAGATCAATTACAGTCTTGATCGTTCCGGTATCCTGAGCCATGTGCTCGATATCCTTGTAGGTTCTGCCGCCGTTGACACCCAGAACCGAGTAGACCTGTACGATGCCTTCATTGTATTTTCTGTTCTTTTCCAGGATTTCTTCTGTCATATCCGCCTCGGTTTTGACTGAGGCGATCATCGCATCATATTCTGCTTTTTCCTCCGGGGTATGAAGGTATAGATTCAGAGATCCGTACACAACACCGGATCCGATTTCGAGCTCTCCGTAATCGCTCGGTTCATCATAATATCCGATGATATCGGTGAAGGATTCCGGCAGTTCCAGACGGAATCCGCTCTCGGGATAATCGAATTCAAGCGCTGCTTTCACAGCGGCTTCGTTCCCGGCTGTCATAATCTTTTGTTTTTCCTTCATAAATACCTTCCTTTCTTCTGTATCTGCTCCCCGCCAATCCGGCAGAAAGATGCATTTTCATAAAGATTATACATACTCATTGCCAATCAGAAGGGAACCCCTTTATGGAATTCCGAGCCTTTGAATCCGGGAATCTCCTCTCTGTGCTGCGCTGGATTATCGGATAAGGGACTTTTGCAAACGTGGAGCTCTATTATTCACTTCGCACGAAATAATGTAAGGGTACTGATTGCTGCTGGACAGAGCATCTGTCTCTGCAGAGTCAGCGCATCAGATGTTTTAACAGAAGGAGATTATATAGCAGACGAGAATAAGAATTCAGAAGTAAAAGAATTAAAAGATGAGACGGTGGAACAGGTATCAGGAGGCGGTCTTTTCGGTTACGATGAAGAAGTCTATTGGGAAGCAGGAATCAAACCTTCCCCAATCTGGTACAATTACGAAATCCTTGCATCACACGAATGTATCACGAAGGGCCAGGCAAATGCGGCTGTTAGTTTCTATCGAGAATATGGCAGACCTGTGAGTTCCCTGGCTGAACTCGAGGAACATTGTATTTTCTGACGCATCTGAATTGGTTTTCTGTCTCGCGGCATTCAGTCCTGTTGGGCGGATTATTTGCAGATGGGAAGCCGCTTTATTTGTGGCTTAATAACACTATCGCAATCGGGCTTAAAGATAGAACCTGTCGTTTTATCTTGGATGAAGGCTCTTCCAGAATCAGAAAGAAAACTTCTTTTGTTGGTTCCTTCTCATTCCATTGTCAAAAGCTGAGAAAAACCGCAAAAGAAGTGCTGCCTTAAGAAGCGGAACAGTTGTATCACTAGGAAGTCAGAGAACTTCCTTTTTTGATTC
>JAEEGL010730020.1_pt1 | contig 10765 bp, 4 predicted proteins | sample 9134231 | NCBI WGS metagenome assembly JAEEGL01 (sample SAMN16246548, study PRJNA631951) | gut metagenome | biome: gut microbiome; feature: rumen; material: fiber-attached | host: Bos | place: Iran: Karaj | collected 2018-10
ACGACAGCGAGACCGTACTTAGTGCCCCACTGGTAGTTAGCTTCAACAGCTTCGTTGACGCTCTTTGCGAACTCAACGGTGCCACCCTGGATGTCATCAATGGATTTACCGCCCTTAGTGTATGCCGAAAGCGCCGTAGCAAGCGAGCCGACAAAGCCCGAGAAGAGGCTTTCTTCGACGCCGCCATCGCCTTCGCCGAGATCAAACTGACCACGGCCCTGGCCGGATGCGATATCGACAGGAATAAGGTTCTTGAACATCAAAACTGGGTCAACAACCTTGATGGTGTAGGTACCATTGCTGGTAACTGCGAGCATCGCGCCGCCGAACTTACCATCGGTGTAACGAATAGGATTCTGGGTGCCATAAGGAAGGCCCATAATGTCCTTGAGGTTTACATAGTAAGCCTGTTGCTGGTTGCCTGGCTGACCACCAAACTTGAACTGCTTGAAGCTAGAACCAAAGGTGGAAGCAAAGAAGCCATCACCGGCAAACATCGAGCGAGCCTCAGGAATGTTCTCGGTCGTGTAGGTGTAGCCACCTGGTTCTGCAATAACGCTTACAATTGCGCCGTTTTCGACAGTAATAAGACAGGTACCTTCTGGGACCATGAATTTAGAGCCGTTAGAAATAATGCCAGCGTTTTCCTCGCCGTCATTGTTTTCGCTGCCGTTGGATTTTACTGCGACTGCACGTGCAATCAAGGTATGATCGGTCATCGTGCTTGGTGGAGCCATGTATTCCAACCACTGGTTGGCAAAGCTACCACTGAGTGCACCACCGAAAGCTTTTAGAAATGCCATTCTGGGATTTCCTCCATTAAGTTGCTATGGATATATTATACCAAATTCCCCGGGGTTTTAATGGTTATGGCAGAAGGCAGAAAAAGAAGGGCTTGGCCCGCTACCAATCCGGCCGCGGGTCACCCTTCCTATGAGACTATTTTACCCCTCTTCTTCTCTAGACGCAATATCTCTCCATTTTTATCAATAATCATTAAGCGCCTAACACCATTCAGCAATGACGCTTCATGCTTGATTGTGTTTATCGCTACATCGCTAGCGATTTTAGCAAAACGCAAATCGAAGATAATATTCTCTGACTGTTTATCGGCTTGCTTAAGACGACGACGCAAAGTCTTTTTTGAATCCGTTATAGGAGTTTTTAACTCCCAGATTTTCCCCTCTAACAGCAAATCCGGGCTTTTATTGTAAACCGTCTCCGAAGGAATTATTAGCTCTATATCGAATCCGCAGCTAACCAAATGCTCAACCGACCTTCTCTCTAAATCCTCCTGGCGCACGCCATTACTAATCAACCTCCCAATTTTTGACATACGTTAAGCATATAGATTCGCGCCAAAAAGTGAAGCATAAGTACGACAAAATCTCTGTTAGCAGCTAAATCTCAAACGGCTCCCAATCGCCGTCTTGATCATAATCTTCGGAATCTTGAAGATAAAAACGGTCGCCCTTTACGTTTATGATGCCGCCTTTCAAATTCAAATCGGAATGGTCGCGAATAAATCGTTGCAGCGCCTCGGCTTTTTGACGGACGTGTTCATTATCTGCCGTGAAGCCAGACTTCGTATCATAAATACCAATCGAGCCGTCCTTGAATCGAATAATATAGTCCGGGTAAAACGCGGCGCGGCGCCCTTTTTGATTCTTGTCCAAGAACTGATACGGCACCGCAAAATAACGCTCCATCTTTTCGCCATTTTTATACCACCAATCAATTTGCGAGCTCGCGTTTAGCATGTCTTCAAACTTTTTCTCGGTACTCGGTGCATTCTTTTTGCGATAGTATTCTTCCATCGCGTTATTGACGGACCTTGTTATCTCATAATTCTCATTAAACTCATCCTGCGCCGGAACCGTAAACGTCAGCTCTTCTAGTTCCCTATCACGGCGCTTCTTCATTTCATCGCGATTAACCGTGTCGTACATATCAAGCGCACGCTCAAAAATCTCGCCAAAAATCCGCTGATTTTCCTCTGAACAAGCAAGCATCTTTTGAACTAGTTCAATATCCATATTCGCCTTATGGAACCAAGCATACAGCGTACCGCAAACAATCGATTTTGTACGCGCCCAGTTTTTGAACTGACCAGTACAACCGCGAAGCACAATATTAAAGATGCGCTCGATATTCGCCGCATCCATGTTCACTTTCAAAGTCTCATATTCTGACACCTCATAGCTGTCGAGGTTTTCGATCACCGCATCGGCAATAATTGGCGCCTTTAGCTCCTCGTCATAAATCTCGAGCTTCTCGTCAATCTTTTTATAGCGTTCCTCACCAACAATCATCGAGTCATCGACATCAAAAGTCTGATTGAGCACATTTTCAAGAATCGGCTTAAAATCTGCGCGCAAATCCCCGTAATCCGTACGGTGAATGTAAACGCTCGGGAGTTCAACATTATTAATTCCCTCGCGCCTATAAGCCACCTGCATCTTGATAAGGTTCGAGCCGTCCTTGTCTTCCGGATCAATCTTCACTTCCGACAAATCCGTATAGACATAGGCCGTGTTCAAGGCATCGAGCGGATAGTGCTTCGCCTCCGGCATGCGCATAATACGCCCGACCGTCTGAATTCTAAAGGTCTCGGACTTCGTATCGCGAAGCATTGCCATCACTTGCGCACGTGGACAGTCCCATCCAAGCGCAATCGCCTGCTTGAAGATGAGAACATCAACCTGGCTATTCGGCTTCTCAATATTTTCGAGATTCTTTTTATCGCCCGAGAGCCAAATTGCCATATTGCCATCAGAATAGCGATAACCTTTGTCTAGCAAAATATTCTCGATAATCTCCTTGTCTTTCAAATCAAGGTCAGACATCGTATCTTTATCATTCGGAAGCTGAATCAAGAGAAGCGGATTAACATTAATGCCCTGTTCTTTATACTTTGCCGCAAGTTCATTGCGCTTCTCGAGCGCGGCGTTCACCACAACTTCGACAGAGTTTTGCGAGTCGTCGATATTCTTCGCGATTTCGTTATTAAGAATAATCTCCTTTTTAATTAGCTCGCTATCGATTACTTCGCTAAACTCAACTTCTGTCATATGATAATCCCCGCCCATCATCACGGCTTTTGGTGTAGCAGAAATTTCAAAGACTAAATCTGGCTTAATCACGCCATGAACAAGCGCCTGCGAGTTGTTACCATAAAAAGTCTGATGACTCTCATCGACAATCAGCATAATACCGAGCCCTGCCGCTCGAGTTGCATCCAAAACGTCCTGCAAGTTCTTGCCATCTTCGCCCTGACGCACAGCCTTGTTTGCCCACTCGCCATCTTTTTGCTTGAATAACTTTTCCCAGTTCGTAAATAAGACAGTATTGCGCGTTAATGCACCCGAGCTCATCGAGTCAACATTTACCAACTGGTATTCCGTCTCCGCTAAACGATCTGATAATTTCTTTAGCGACTGTTCATGCAGCTTATTTGGTGCCGCCCAAATAATCGCGTACGGATGCAACTCAAAGAAGTCTGCTAGATTTCGTAAAATCTCCGCCGCCATAATTGTCTTGCCCGAACCGGTTGGACTCTTTAGGACAACTTCCGAAACCTTATCACTCTTCTTCTGTTCTTTCTTGACGAGAAAGTCGCGAATATACTCCGACGTCTCGGCAATCGCCTCGATTTGGAAATCTTTCAGTTTCATGCATCCTCCTTCTTTGTCTCGGTGACAATGTTTGCATAAGTTTTTAGCAAGCCCTCCGGCATCGCTACGAATTCAATTTCAAAATCAGTTCCATAATTATCTTCAAACGCATCACGACTATACGAGAAAACATAAAGCTTAACAGGCTTATTCTCGCTATTCTTCTCTTTTATGCTCTCGATAATCTCTTCGAGCGCAAACGGCTCAAAAACCATCCCGACGAACCGTTCACTATTTTTATACAGAGCCAAATCTTCGTTCACTTCAATCTGTTCGAACGCGTTTTCTTTAACCTGAATAATGTCCTCGAGATAACGTACAATCTCTAGACGATTCGCATCGATACTAGCCTTTTTCTCTTTATGCTCAATCTTGTAGTAGCGAAGATTCGCTGGAATACCGTCGGAGTACTTGCTACCATCCTGACGCTTACCAGTAATTACCGTCTTTATGCGCGGATAAGTAATATCTTCCGCAATCTTTACCGAATCAGGACCCTTGTCGCCATTGTTTGTGCAAAGAATAAATTGACGATGGCCGCCGTCTTTTTTATTAAGCTCTAATACGGCATGCCCAGTCGTTCCGGAACCAGCGAAGAAATCCAATACTACCGCATCCCTCTTGTTGTTATATTTAATTAAATACTCAATAAAACCAGAGTATTTAGGATATAAAAACGTCTTCTCTCCCATTATATTCTTTAACTCTAAAGAACCAAGCTCCGTTCGCCCAACCTCCGATGGAATAATCGAGTACGGCTTCTTCCCTTTCTCATCAGATTCATACATCTTCTTATGGAGCTTATATTCACCGGCAACCTTAGCAACTATCAAGTGGTCACGCTCCGCTATCATCTTTTCCCGCGACCACGTCCATCTGCCGAGAACGCCCTTGGTTTGATATGGAATAATCTCGACATATTCATTTCTATCTTTACCGTCAATTTCCTTGTCTATAAGTATCTCTTTGTTTTTAAGATTATAGAAGACTGGAAAATGCAACGACGGAACGTCTTCTCTTCTTCCACCGACGCCACGCTTCCAGATACGTTCTATATAGTACTTGCCTAAAGAGTCTTCGCCATAGCTATACTTTTTACTCTTATCATCGCTATCAAGCTGCATTAAGGAAACTTGGAAATCGCTAGTTTTTCTATATATTAGACAATATGCGTGTTGTTGGGCTACACTCACGGAACTTTGCGTGCCGGCCGGAGCTGCCACGACAATAGAATTAGAGACAATATTATCGGAACCAAAAATCTCATCGCAAAGCATCTTCAACGAAGCTTGTTCAATATCATCAATCGAAATAAAAATAACACCATCATCTTTTAGTAAGTTCTTCGCCAGCTTCAATCTTGGCTCCATAAACGAAAGCCACTTACTATGGCGAAATTCGTCCTCAGAATCTACATAATCATCGTTATAAATAAAGTCTTTATTACCAGTGTTATACGGCGGATCAATATAAATCACGTCCACCTTACCGGCATGCGTATAGTTCAAAATCGACAACGCTTCAAAGTTGTCGCCTTCAATAATCAAATTCGTCGGTTCATTAGGCGCATTTTCTATGCGCTTCTCTGTCACTTCCTGGAGATACGGCTGTTGAGTCTCGAAATCCTCAATCACCTGCTCTTTTTTATGCTCCCACACCAAGCCGTATTTCTTGTTCTTTTTCAGGCGCTTGATTTCAGCAACAAGCTCCTCGTGCGAAAAATTCGCATATTTATCGCTGTCTTCGTTCACAATCGTAGGTTCCAATTACTCTTATGTTTGCGAAAAGAACTGCACTGAATTTTAATAAAAATTGCAGCCCCCGAGTTGCCGGCTGGAACCTACAATTTCGCGTTTTAGGCAGAAACTATAAGACCGACTCCTACGGGAGCTGCAATCAGAGTTTCTGCTTCGAACGAAAAATCGTCTTAGCTAAAACGCAATGTTAAATAAATTGTAAGTTCCACTTATTATTATACCTTATATTCCTCGAGCTAACAGAGATTTTATCGCACTTATGCTTCCCTATTTTCTGCACCCATTCTAAACTCGTCATCACGGGATTGGAGTTTATTCCGTCGCAAGTAGTCTAACCCGCACTCGCGGGGGTTCGACAAACAGTATTCTAGGCTCTGCTAGAGCCTTCGAGAAAGGAGTAATGTATGCTCGTCCGCATGAAAATGTGGCGTGTGGTAGTTACACTAGACTTTCGAGTTGTAGTAAAGCGAAAAAAGAACCGCCGATAATCGGCGGGCCTCTTAAAACCATTTGAGCGTAATCCTAGGCATTCGCTCATTAAGAAAATTTTAGCATAAAAAATCCGCCCTCGCGAGCGGATTCTAGATAAACAGACTCCCGCTTGCTCGCGTATCCCTCCTTGTTGCACCCCCACCAATCCTCAAAATGCTATAATCAAATCATGAATAGTGAGGCGCGCATCAAAATCCCAAGACTAGCCATCGTTGTTGCTGTCCTTCTCATCGCAGCAATCGCCGGCATTATTATCGTCAAGTCCCAGCCGACCGAATTCCCGCTCTCTAGCCTCGAAAGCCTCGCTCTAACCGAGCACACCGAAACCGCGATTAACTACCTCGAAGAAATCGACAAGGGCTCCGAGACTTTCGACAGTCTCGCAGATTACCCACTCGACCGCTTTATCGCTTTTGCCCTCGAGTACAATTACAACGAAAACGACAAAACCGAGATCAGTGCGAAGCAAATCAAAAAGCTCATCGAATCCATTTTCGATATCACTCTAAAAACCGACGACATCAATAACGTTGGCATTTCCCCGCTCCTCCTCGACAAAAATGTCACCCACGATCCAGTCGGCAAAGTCTATTCGATTCAGCCTCACACCGACAAACGCATCATCGCGGACATCCCAATCACGAAATATATCGAGAACAAAACCTTCACCAATAAAGACAAGACGGCCTACACCGTCGTTTACGATAAATTCACCGCGAAGTCCCCATACGACATCCTCCCGCATCTCGAATCGATGGAGGGTGTCAACGATTATCTGAACGGCAACGGCAAGATCAAAAGCCTCAAAGATTCCATCACAAAATCCGCCGCAGAAAAGCTCGGTGACCCAGTCAAGCAGACAACTATTGAATTTGTCCTAAAAGATAAAAAACTCCTTATAAAATCCATCCGCTAGCTTGCCCGAATCATTCCAAAACTATATAATATATGCATAAGCATTTTGGGAAAATGTTAAGGTCAAAAATACACATTAGGCGCAAAGGCGCATTCTTTTCAATACTCGCTGTCGTCCTTTTTGCGCTCGTCGGTTTGACCATTGCTTTTAACTCAGATATTAAGCTGTTCGGTAATCTCTTTCATGCTGGTGCTTACCAGGCAGAATACAAAGAAGAGTTCACGAGCCCTTCGGACTGGACTCCATGTGAAGAAGTTCCAAAACTCGTTAATGTAAAGAATAATTCTCCGGTCAATCTCAAGGTTCGCCTTACCTATGACGAGTTCTGGCGCAACAAAGCAAATACTAGCAACCTTCCTCTCGAAAAGGACGGCACCCAGCTCGCTGTCATCAACTTCCAGAACGAAGACGACTGGGAGCAGCGCGGCGAATGGTACTACTACAAAGAAGATCTCGAACCGGGCGCGTCCACCTCTTCCCTCTTCAAATCCGTTACTCTCGACTGTCACGCTAACCTCAGCGTCGGCACAATCTGTTACGATACGCCGGAAGGCACAGTTTGCTCTGAGCCTGACGACGACGATGCCTACGACAAATATCACCTCGCAGTTACCATCCAAACTTCCGATGAAGACTTCCCTCGCACCGACGAACACTACACTGTAACTATCGATCCAAATGGCGGTACATATAATAATAGTTCCGAAGTTTACTCTGCGAGCCTAAATTACGGGACAGTAATAGACTTGTCTCAAGCAGTCTATATCGGTCACGACCTAGAATACTGGACTCTCAACGACACGGATACTTACACCGACTCTTCCATCACGGTCGAAGACAATATTTCTCTCAAGGCCAACTGGATTAGCTCTACCTGGCATACCGTTACGGTCGACCCGAATGGCGGCGACTTCGAGGGTCATACTACTTCCTACAATACCTCGGTCCGCGAAGGTACAGACTTCACCCTAAGCAACACCGAGCCGACAAAAGACAACTTCCTCTTTGATGGCTGGACTGTCAATGGCGTTGCTCTCGAAAACTTCACCTTCACAGTGAACGAAGATGTGACCATCCTCGCAAACTGGAGCCCAATCATTGCTCAGAACAACCGCACGAGTAAGTTCTACCGCTCCATCACCGCGGCCGAAGCCGAAGCCGTAAGCGGAGACACTATTTCCCTCGTCACTGACGCCGAAGAAGAGTTCACCAATACGAAGAACATTACTCTCGATCTTAATACCCTAAACCTCAACGGCTCAATTATTAACAACGGCACTCTTACCCTCCTCAATGGCGAGATCAATAATGATGCCGGTGCAGCCGTAACAAACAATGGCACTTTGACCATGGGCATTAACGACTACAAGGATGATGGCACAGTAGATATTAAACCAAACTACATCCGTCTCATTGGCGCAGACACTGGCCTTAAGCAGAATGGTCAGTTCAATTTCTACGATGGTTTCATCGAAGGCGACATCGCTCTCGATGGCGGTTACAACGATTCCCCATTCTACCGTAAGACCTTCGATGACGAGATTGTTCACTTCTTCCCATTCATCGACAAGAACCAAGAGAAAGACTGCCAGCATGCAGCTCTCGAAAGCTCCGACCTCGCTGTTTCAAAGACTTCAGTGAACGGTGACATTTATTACTACAGTATCCAGGACAACATTAATACTTCCATCCGCACCGGCTACAAGATCTACATCGTCCGCGAAGGTTTCAGCACCGGCGAACCACTCACTATTCCAGAAAACACCGACATCACCATCGACATCGATGGCCATACCTTCACCGCAACCGACACCATTACGGTCAATGGCAAACTAACCATCGAAGACAGCAAGTCCACCATTAACTCCGAGACTGGCGAGGTGGAATATGCCGGTAATATCCAGACACCTCAAACAACCATCATTAACGGAGAGCTCATAATGAAGAACTCCCGCATGACCGGAACGACTGTAAACGATACTATTCAAAACAACTCTGCCCTCACCATGCGCGGAGGAAGATTGGGGGCAACGACGGGATATGTGATGCAGCCAAAAACAGGAGCAACGCAAAACATTGACGAAAAATCCTCTATCTACTCCACCAGCACTAGTAACGCAGCCATAAATATCACGATTGATGGATTTATATGGGATAGTGGCTACATATATAGCGCCAACACCGGTATTCGCGTTGCGGGAGCACAAAATAATCCAGCATCAGTAACTATCAGCGGCGGGAATATCTATGGAGACGGCTACGGCATCTACGGCGCCGACTATACGACAATCCACATTAACGGCGGGACAGTATACGGTAAAAACTACGGCGTATACGGAAAAATAATCATCAATGGAGGTATAGTAAAATCCGACTCAACGGGGTCCGCTGGAAACATCACTTTGAACGGAGGCAAGATCCTCGTTAACGGAACCGGCAAAACCACCGGTGTTTATGGCACGCTTACACTCAACGACGGCGAAATTATCGCAACAAACACCGCCAACAGTTCCAGCGTCTACGGCGTAGACGCTCACTACGGCACCGTCCATATATACAACGGTTCCATCATTGCCACTAGCAGAACTGGCACATCGTATGGTGTTTATTCATACGGCTCCAACCCAAAAAGCAATGTATATGTCCACGGTGGCACAATCAAAGCAACCACAACGAGCGGCACTTGTTATGGCATCTACGCTGCGGACGGAGACTCCTACAACGTAAATATTATGGGCGGCGTCGTCGAAGGCAAATCAGAAAGTGGGACTTCCTATGGCGTCTGGAGTAGAGCATACAACCACAAAGCTACTGGAGGCAAAATCATTGGTGGCACTTACGGCGTGTTTATCGGCACAACCCGCATCTTTACTATCGGCGAAAATGACGACGAATTATCCATAACAAGCCCAGAAATTATTGGCGGAAATTACGCGCTGTACGGCAACGACGACTCGTCCATATATTTTTATGATGGTGTCTTGAGAGGTGGGACAAAGGCATACAAAGACGGAATTATCCGCGCAATTCCAGACGCAACCACCTACCATATTGAAGAGGCTGGGACATATAGAGAGAACTGTTGGCTTACAACTGCGGCAAATTACCTTCAGGTCGGGGATATTGAATATAATTCCCTATCAAAAGCATATAATGCAATAACCGAAGACAGCGGCATAATAAAAGTCATCGCAGATACGACCATTGAAGCAATGCCGCCAGGCAGCCCAGAAAATAAAAATATCACTTTTGACCTCAATGGTCACCAACTAACCTATACACAAAGCCTTATCAACAATGGCAACTTAACCATCGTGGATAGTAGTGAAGACAAGGCCGGTAGATTACATAACCTCAATACCGATGCAGCAACTATCGTTAATAATAAAAACCTCACCGTCGAATCTGGCTACATTTCCAGCATATATAGAACTATTAGCAATGCCCCAGGTGCCACCACTACCATAAATGGCGGGACTATTCAAAGCAACGGAACTTGCATCTACGGCGCTGGCGACAGCAACAATCGTATAAATATAACCATCAACAGTGGCACTATTCTGGCAGAATCAACTTCGGCAACCGTTAATGGTATCTATGCTACCGCCACGGACATTTCTATACTTGGAGGACAAATACGCGCCAATTCCCCCAGCGGCACTGCTAATGGCATAGTTGGCGGAACAACCACCATTAATGCTGGCGAGAATGCCACGCCTATTGAAGTGACCGGATCAATAGTATACGGCATCGGCGGCGGAGCCACCATTCTCGAAAGCGGAACTATCCTCGTTAACGGAACCGGCAAAACCACCGGTGTTTATGGCACGCTTACACTCAACGACGGTGAAATTATCGCAACAAACACCTCCGACAGTTCCAACGTCTACGGCGTAGACGCTCACTACGGCACCGTCCATATATAC
>JAEEGL011304589.1_pt1 | contig 10765 bp, 9 predicted proteins | sample 9134231 | NCBI WGS metagenome assembly JAEEGL01 (sample SAMN16246548, study PRJNA631951) | gut metagenome | biome: gut microbiome; feature: rumen; material: fiber-attached | host: Bos | place: Iran: Karaj | collected 2018-10
GAACTCCCGACCCCTTGCTTGTAAGGCAAGTGCTCTAACCAACTGAGCTAATCGCCCATCAATAAATTGCTGACGTCTATAAATATAATATATTATAAGGTTTTTGTCAATACAATTTATCAATTTTTTCTTTTTTTTCCAGTATTATTCTACAGTTTTTATTCTTTCTGATATCCACTTTGGAAGATTATCTTTTAAAATACCAAAACCACTACCAACCTCTTCTATTTTCATTCTTTTCGGAGTTAAACTTTTATAATCAATATCTTTTATACTAAGCTTAACATGAAATGTATCATCATCTACTTCAATTACTTTTACCCTTATAGTATCTCCTAATTTAACATAATTATTAACATCTCTAACAAAACCATGTGATAATTCTGATATATGAATAAGTCCAGTATAATAATCATCTAAATTAACAAACACTCCATAATTTTCAATGCCAGTAACGGTACCAAAGACAATACTTCCTACTTTATATTTTGACATAAGTACCACTTCCACCTATATTATAAACTATTTTTGTTTACTTTACAAACTATAAAACTAATTATATAATATACATGGTGATTGAAATGGAAGAAAAAGTAAAAGAAGTAATCGATGATATAAGACCATTTTTAATGAATGATGGTGGTAATATAGAATTAATAAAAATTGAAGATAATATAGTTTATGTAGCATTACAGGGTGCATGTAGAGGTTGTGCTTTAATAGATTACACCTTTGCAGAAGGAATAGAAAAAATTATTCTAGAAAAAGTACCTGAAGTAAAAGGAGTAAGATTAGTAAATGAAGACTAATCTTTTTTTATAAAAAAATAAAACAGCACATTTAGTGCTGTTTTTAATTATATTTTATAATCATCTTCTAAAGAAAATTCAACATTTTCTTCTATCCATTCTTTTCTAGGTTCTACTTTGTCTCCCATAAGAACACTAACTCTTTTTTCTGCAAGAAGAGCATCATCAATATTTACTTTAATCATCGTTCTCGTAAGAGGATTCATAGTAGTTTCCCAAAGCTGATCAGAATTCATTTCACCAAGACCTTTGTAACGTTGTATTTCACATTTTTTTCCTTCAGTCTTTTCTTTTAATTCTTCATTATCATAAGCATAACTAACCTCTTTACCACAAGTTATCTTATATAATGGTGGAAGTGCTATATAAAGCTTTCCAAGTTCTATTAAAGGCTTCATAAACCTATAGAAAAACGTAAGAAGAAGAACTTGAATATGCGCACCATCATCATCAGCATCAGTCATAATTATTACTTTATCATATTGAATATCATCTGGATCAAAATCAGATCCTACTCCTGCTCCAATAGTATGTATCATAGTATTGATTTCTTCATTTTTAAATATATCTTCAGTTTTAGCGCGTTCTGTATTTAACACTTTACCTCTTAAAGGAAGTATAGCTTGAAATTTACGGTCTCTACCTTGTTTCGCAGATCCACCAGCTGAATCACCTTCGACTAAGAAAAGTTCATTTTTATTTTTATCTTTTCCTCCAGCAGGCGTAAGTTTACCAGATAAAAGTTTTTCTTTAGAACCTTTACTCTTTCCTTTTCTAATTTCTTCACGAGCTTTACGAGCAGCTTCACGAGCTTGTTTGCTCTTCAAAGATTTTTCTATTATTTCAGTAGCAATAGCTTTATTTTCTTCCAAGAAGAATAATAGTTTTTCAGTAACAACTGCTTCAACTGCTGTACGAGCAGCGGGACTTCCTAATTTAGATTTAGTTTGTCCTTCAAATTGAAGAAGAGATTCAGGTATTTTTAAAGATATAACAGCAGTAAGTCCTTCACGAACATCACTTCCATCAAACCCTTTATCTTTTCCTTTAAAATAACCATTAGCCTTACCATAATCATTAAATATTTTAGTAAGAGCTGTTTTAAATCCTACTTCATGTGTACCACCATCAATTGTTTTAACATTATTAACGAAGGAAACAATATTTTCATTATATGAATCAGTATATTGAAAAGCTATATCCATTTCAATATTGTTCTTAGCTCCAGAAAAACTATATACATTATGAAGTGGTTTTTTATTTTCATTAATCATTTCTACAAAAGATAAAAGTCCATCTTCATAATAAAACTTATCATGTTTATTATCTTCAATATCGCTAAGTTCAACAGTAAGACCTTTTAAAAGAAAAGCACTCTCTTGCATTCTTTCACGAACTGTTGTATATGAAAAACTAGCACCTTTAAATATATTATAATCAGGCATAAATCTAACAGTAGTTCCATGTTTATTAGTAGTACCTACTTTCTTTAAAGGAACAGCTACTTTTCCACCATTTTCGAATTTTATATAATATTCATACCCATCGCGATAAATAGTAACTTCAAGCCAAACAGAAAGCGCATTAACAACAGAAGCACCAACACCATGAAGACCACCAGAAACTTTATATCCACTTGTTTCAAATTTACCACCTGCATGAAGCACAGTAAAAATAACTTCAGGAGTACTCTTTCCACTTTCATGCATACCTGTAGGAAGACCACGCCCTTTATCAGAAACAGAACAAGATCCATCTTCATGTAAAGTAACAGAAATATAATCTCCAAAGCCATTTATAACTTCATCTATAGAATTATCAACAATTTCCCATATTAAATGGTGAAGGCCTCTTTTATCAGTAGATCCTATATACATCCCAGGACGTTTACGTACTGCTTCTAAGCCCTCCAAAATTTTGATACTAGTTTCATCATACTTAAGTGCCACAACTATCATCTCCATAACCATTATAACAGAAAATAGAAAAAAATTAAAAAAAGAATGTCAAACTTGACACTCTTTTAATTCAAATATTAGTTTTTAGTACCTTTTGTACCCTTACTTCCAGAAAAGCCTGCTAAAATATTAGTTTCAAAACTCATAGTTTTTTTAGATTTATTCTTGTATTCTTTAATAGCAATACTAATAATTTCATCAAGTTCATCTTTATATGAAAGTCCATCTTCTTTCCATAAGTAGAAAGATAAACTACCAGGAATTGTATTAGGTTCATTAACATAGAACTTTTCAGTCTTTTTATCTATTAAAAAATCTATTCTACATACTCCACTTAAATTAAGTAATTTAAATACTTTCATAGATGTATCTTGTATTTTTTTAGTTAATTCTTTAGAAATTCTCGCAGGAATAATTCTATTAGTAGAAGCCATACCTTTACTTCCAGAATCCTTCCCTTTAGTTTTTCCACTTGATAAATACTTATCTTTATAACTAAGTATTTCATCAAGCCCCATTACTTCTTCAATAGGACTTACCTTTTGATTTTCATAATTACCAATAACACTAGTATTTACTTCTACAAGATTTTCTACTGCTTTTTCTACTACTATTTTATTATCATAACTGATCGCTTCTTCTATTGCAGATTCAATATCTTTTTCACTTTTAACAAAAGTAATTCCTACACTACTTCCAAGTGTCGCAGGTTTAACGACTACTGGATAGCCAAGAGATTTAATAGATTTTAAAATATCATCTTTATTATCTAAATATTCACAATCATAAAACCAAGTATAATCAACAATAGGAATATTACTACTACCCATAACTTGTTTCATTATAACTTTATCTTGTCCAAGAGCAGCTCCAAGAACATGTGGTCCTACATATGGAACTCCAATTGTATCAAGATAACCTGCTAAAGTACCATCTTCTACGTTGTTACCATGAACTATAGGAAGAACTACATCTATTTCTGTCACATCATGTCTCATAAGTCCTGTAGTATTTACTAAATAGAATTTATTATCTTTTTTACATAAACTAACTTCTTTAACGGATTTTTTAAACTTATCAAATTCTTTAAAAGTATCCACTTCAAATAAAGGATCTCCAGTATATAAAATTCTATCCTTAGAAATATATATTGGTACTACATCATATTTGTCCTTATTTAAGTTTTGAATAGCTTGAAGTGCAGAAATAATACTAACCTCATGTTCTACAGTTTCTCCCCCAAACATAACACCTAATTTAATTTTCATATAATCAACTCCTATTCATTAAAGATATCAGGTAAATCATTTTCTAAAAGCACATATGTTTCTTTATCACTAAGACTTTTCATAAGTGGAAAAGCTTTTTTTACATCGTTTAAAACATGTATTTTTTTATCATCAAACTTTTCTTTTTTAAGACCTTCTAAAATAGGTTTAGTTTGCTCTTCTCCAACTAATATAACATAATCACAAACTTTAGCTATTTGCCTTCCAAATTCATAGTTGTATTCATATTGTTTATCTCCAAGTTCTACCATACCTGGTGTAACTATTATCTTAGTACCATCCATCATACCAAGTACATCAACCGCCATCTTAGCACCAACTGGATTAGAATTATAAGCATCATCTATTATATTAATATCGCCATATTTCTTTAATTCAAGACGATGTTCAATCGGTTTAATTCTTTTAACTCCTATTGCTATTTGTTTTAAATCAAGACCTAAGTAATAAGCAAGTGCTACTGACTGTACTATATTATATACATTAGCATCTCCTAAAAGTTTAGTTTCAAGTAAAACAGATTCATTACTATCATTAAAAGTTACTTTAAAACTAGTACCTTTAGAAAATAATTTAATATCGCTAACATAAACATCAGCTTTTTTATTTTTTAAAGATACCCACACTTTTTTACAATCACTTTTAATATCATAACTAGTTTGATATTCATCATCCATATTTAAAATTGCAATACCATCACTTGGAAGACTATCTATAAGTTCAAATTTAGCATCTCTAATATTTTCCCTTGTTTTAAAACTTTCTAAATGAGCTGTACCTATTATAGTTAAAATACCATAAGTAGGATGAATTAAATCACATAACTCTTTTATTTCACCCTTTTTAAAAGCACCCATTTCTGTAACATAAACATCAGTAAATTTATCAAGTTTATTATTAATAGAAATCATAAGTCCATTCATAGTATTAAAACTTTTTTCAGTAGCATAAGAATTATATTTAACATTTAATATATCATTTAATATGTTCTTAGTACTGGTTTTACCATAACTACCAGTAATAGCTACCTTCTTTAGATCTTTCATGTCAGAAAGCTTCTTTTTAGCAAGTCTTTTATAATGATTAAATACCATCTTTTCAATAGGTTTATTAATTATATTACAAAGAACTATAATATACCAGTTTAGATATATAAATAAACCAATAATTAAATAATAAACAGCAATATATTTAATTTTAAATGTACAAATCATAACAAGTGAAATTACCAAATAAAGTACTATTAAAGTAGTATATAATCTTTTCACTCTAGCAGTAATAACTAAAGGCTTTTTACTTTGTTCATTTTTTAATTTATTTCTATATAGAAAAAATGAAATAACATATAACAAAATAAATACTATTACAGAAACATAACTATTTTTAACAAAAACTAAAATAACAAAAAGAATAAATAATATATCAAAAGTAGAAAAAGACTTTACCAAGTTATTATTAAGCCAGTTAATATATCTATTGTCATCATTATAATAGTTTTGTTGTAACATATGCATAGCTTTTTTACTTTTAAAAAGCAAATAGAATAAAGAAATTAATAAAGATAATATAAATAATATTTTCACTATTTATCACTTCCTATAAAACTCTCTAGAACACTTATTGTTTGATTAAGCCTTTCTAAATATGCATAATGACTACATCCTTCATATGTAACAAGACCTGCATCTGGAATAAGTTTTTCCAACTTAAGAGCATCTTCATAATCAACAGCTTCATCATTAGTTCCCCAAATAAGAAGCGTTGGACATTTTATATTTTTAAGTTCATCTTTTAAATCTAAATTAACATGTTTTACTAAAATATTTCTCATCATATCACTAGCATTTCTATAATCAGTACTACCCATATGACGTTTAGCTAAACTAGCAAAAGGCGTCTTTTTTAATAATTTAAAGACTTTCATTTTAAAAGTAGGTTTACTTATTTTTTTCTCATAAGGACTAGCTAAAAGAACTATTTTTTTAGTTTTATATTTAAGCGCATAACAAATAGATATTTTACCTCCGAAAGAATGACCTATTAAAATAGGATTATCCATTTTTAACTCTTTTACAAAGAAATTAACCATTTCTGCATAATCGTATAAAGTCCATGCTTCCTTAGGTTCAGAAGATAAACCAAAACCAGGTAGATCTAGTATTAAAACATTATATTTTTTACTAAATGGTTTTGCAATAGGCTCCATCATTTCTATATTTTGTCCCCATCCATGTAAATAAACTAAATTTATTTTAGACTTATTATCGTAAAAAGAATAATTAATATCTATTCCCTTATAAGTTTTTTGCATCATATCACCTACTTAATTATATCATAAAATACAAAAGGATTATTATTCTTTTGCTTTGTTAAGTTCGTTTTGAACAATAACAATATCTGTTTCATATGGAAGCCACTCACCATCTATCATTTGATAGTTTTCATCACCTTTACCTAAAAGAGCGATAACATCATCAGGAGTAGCTTCATGAATAGCTTTTAATATTGCAGTTTTTCTATCTTCAATCACTTCATAATTTTTATGATATTTTTCAATATATTTGATAATATCATCACATATTTCTTTAACTGTACTATGTCCTGGATCTTCTGCTGTTAAATAAATATATGAAGCATATTCTCCTGCAAGTAGTCCCATATCACGTCTTCTATTAATACCCTTATCTCCAGGGCATCCAAATACAACTTTGATATTTTTGCCAGGATAATCTTCTTTTAAAGATTCATATAATGCCTTTGCACTAAGTTCGTTATGAGCATAATCAACTATAACAGGACAAACCCCACCATAAAAGACATTCATTCTTCCAGAAACAGTTGTTTCCATAAGACCTTTTATAACATTTTCATGAGAAACTCCCAAAAGATCACTAACAACTATAGCACAAGTAGCATTAATTACATTAAATCTACCAGCCATACCTATTTTGTATGTTTTACCATTAACATCAAAACTAAGTTCTTTATCATTAGTAATATTACTAATAATATAATCAGCATCTTCAAAACCAAAAGTAATAACTTTTTTATCTTTTACAGCATCCATTACCCTATCAAAATCATCAGTTTGCTTATAAACGATAACTGTATCACTATGCTTTAAAAATTCTATTTTAGAATTAATATAATCATCATAATCACTATGTTCAAGTGGTGAAATATGATCTGGACTAACATTTAAAAAACATCCAATATCAAAATTCATACCAAATATTCTATCATGTTTTGGAGCTTGACTAGATACTTCCATAGACATATATTTAATACCAGATTTCATCATAGCATTTAAATGTTTGTGAAGTTCTAGACTCTCTGGTGTAGTTAAATGATTTTCACCATCTTCTTCTCCATTATAAAAATAATGTGTTGCAAGAATACCAGGTTTATATCCTAAATGATTTTTTAAAATATTATGAATAAAATAGTTAGTAGTAGTTTTACCTTTAGTACCAGTTATTCCTATTTTAAATACATCATCTGGATAAAACAAAGTAGCTATAACAGAAAGAGCCTTTCTAGAATCATATACAATTATTTTAGGAATAGAAACTTCATAATCAGTTTCGCTAACATAACAAACAACTCCTTTTTCCATTGCAGATTCCAAATATTCTTTTTTAAAAGCTACTCCCTTACAAACAAATAAAGTCTTTTCTTTAACATCATTTGAATCATATGAAACATAAGAAAACTCTTCTTCACAAGAATCATTTGATACTAATAAATCATATTTTTTCAATACATCAATTACATCATTAAATTTCATCATCATTACCTACCTTTACATTTCCTCTAGGATGAGTTTTTAAATAAACATCCTTTAACCTATCATTAGTTACATGAGTATATACCTGAGTAGCACGAAGCGATTCATGGCCAAGAAGTTCTTGAACACTTAATAAATCACAACCTTCATTTAATAAATGTGTAGCAAAAGAATGTCTAAGCATATGAGGACTAACATTAGTATCCAAACATGCTTTTGTTACAATTTTATCAAGTATATATCTAATACCACGAGAAGTAAGTCTATTCTTGTGATTATTAATAAATAAATATTCACAAGAATCATCTCTTTGTTTTAAATACATATCAAGCACTTCTCTAGCATACTCACCAAAATAAACAATACGCTCTTTATTACCTTTACCAAGTATTTTTATAAAGTTATCATATAAATTAATATCCTTAAGTTTAACATTTTCAAGTTCACCAACTCTCATACCGGTAGCATATAGCATTTCTAATAAAAGCCTATCTCTAATTCCCCAAAAAGAAGATAAATCACAAGCATTAAACAATTCTTCAAGTTCATTATAGTACAAAAACTTAGGGAGCAATTTATCTTTTTTAGGACCTTTAGTAAGTGAAAATGGATTATAAGAAACATATTCTTCTCTAGCTAAATATTTATAGAAACTTCTTATAGCACTTATTCTTCTTGAAATGGTATTTTTAGAATATTTGCAAGAATCTAAATAATTATAAAATTTTCTAATAAAAGCATAATCTATATCTAAAAAAGAAACTTTATTTTCTTCAATATATTCTTTAAAAAAGACTAAATCTTCTTCATAACTAGATATAGTAAGTTCAGAATAATGCCTCTGATATTTAAGATATTCAAGATATTTATCTATATACTCATCCATATTTCCACCTATAATTATTTTATCATAAAATAAAGAACATATCAAAAAAAAGAAGCCGAAGCTTCTATTCAGTTTCTTTGTATAAACTAAGCATTTTTTTATAGATATCTGGTTCAATTATATTAATTGCTGCTATAGCAGTTTCTAAAGACTTTTTATAATTACCTTTAAAAAACAATTGACTAGCAACATCTAAACCAGTTTCAATATCCTTATCAACAGGTTTATATCTATTACCATATAAAATAGTCATCTCACTAAGTTTCGCAGTTTTAACCATTTCATTAGTAGTACTATAAAGTTTTAAAGATAAATCACGAGCAGTATCAACTCTAATATTTAGTGTTTTTATAGTAATTGGTGTCTTTTCAAGTTCTTTTACTATTTCATATATAGCATCATTAGCTTCAGAAAGTTCTACAAAATAATTATTAGATATTATTGGAAGTGGATTGTGTCTAATCTTAAATTTACATTTATTAAGTAGTTCAGTTATTTCATCTAATTGTTCACGAGCCCTCATTTCATCATCATGCATACTTCCAAGAGATTTTAAACATAGATTAAGGTCATCTTCAACAGCTCCGAAACCACTTGATAGAGAAATCATTCTATCTTTAAGTTTTGAATATGGAAGTGTTTTATGTTTAAGTTCTCCAATTATACTATTAAAATTATTATTAATATTATATAATTCTTTATTAATTTGTTCTAAGTCCGCTAAATCCTCTGGCTCTAGATCATACATGCTTTTAATATCATCAAGTTGATTATATATATCAGTAACTATCCTATTAATCTTTTGAAGTTTAATTTTAAATGCACGAGCGGTTTCATCAAATAGTTTTTTACTTTTCTTTTCTATTTCAAAATCTGTAAACAAATTATCTAAATAATCAAGAAAAGTTTTAAGTTCAAACATACTATCTTCAAGATTAAGTATTTTAACTCTTGTTTTTATATCATCAACTTTCTTTTCAATTTGCTCTAGGTTATATGGAACTTTCATATGTTCAAGAGGAAATTGTTTAGATACTAATTTATCATAAGCATCACGAACTTCTTTAATCCTATTTGGAATAATCTTATCTGTAAGAAGGACAACATCAGGAAGTTCTTCTACAACGACTCCAATATGAGCTATCATTTCATCTAATACTTTAACTAAACTTACAACTTCTTCGTATTCATTTTTTTCCATTACATCTTCAAAGTCTGTAAATTTCTTTTCAATGTTTTCAAATTGAAGTTCAATATTAGTAATCACATCACCATAAGCACTACGATTATTATCAAGCATTTTTTCAAGTTCTCTAAATCTTGATTTTAATTTAGTTACAATAGTACGATTTCTTTCCTCACTCATTGTAACTTCACGTATTTCATCAAGTAAATTATCAGTACTAACACGAAGTTTATATATTTCCATCTCTAAATTAACTAGAGCTTCTTTTGCTTCTTTATAACTTCTTTCTTCAAGTAATGTATCAACTTCTAAAAGTTTATCAGTTATTTCTTCATATCTTTTACTCTTAATTAGTTTATATCTTTTTTGCCAATCAGAATATTTGTTTTGAAGATCTGAATTATTTATTATAACTTTAACCTTATCAAGTTCAGTCATAACAGGTGTTGCAACAATTAAATTGCGTTGACGTTCTAATTCTTCAAGTCTATCACGAAGTTTTTGAACTCTTCTTTTTCTGAACACTATAAAACAAACAAGACATATAATTAAAATAATAAAAATTATTCCTACTATATATAACTTCTTTATATTCATAGAATCACCTACTATAATAATTTTACCACAAACCCAAAGCAAAATAAACATAAAAAGTGTCAATTGACACAAAAAAAGAATGCTACATAGCATCCTTTCTTGAAAAATTAAGTCTACCTTTATTATCAGTTCCAATAAACTTAACTACTATTTCATCTCCCACTTTTACAACGTCTTCAGTTTTTTCTACTCTATCTTTAGCAAGCTTAGATATATGAACTAATCCTTCACAACCAGGCCATACTTCTACAAA
>JAEEGL011856497.1_pt1 | contig 10765 bp, 10 predicted proteins | sample 9134231 | NCBI WGS metagenome assembly JAEEGL01 (sample SAMN16246548, study PRJNA631951) | gut metagenome | biome: gut microbiome; feature: rumen; material: fiber-attached | host: Bos | place: Iran: Karaj | collected 2018-10
ATCGTGGAGCGCGGAATCGACCGCCCGCGCGGCCACGGCGTCCACCAGCGGACGCCGCGGCAGAATCTCGCCGATGCAGCCGCGAAGCGCGCCCGTCGCCTTGTCGTTCAGCGTCACGAAGGCGCCCATCTTCGCGAGCGTCGCGGGAGGCGCCTCGTCGTGGCGGACGCGTCGCCTCGCGTGCCCCGAACCCGCGCGGACGGCGGTTTCGAGCGATTCGCGGGCGACGCGAAGGAGATAGGCCCTCGCCTCGGCGTCCAGCACGGCGGTGGTCTCGCCCGGCCACGCGGCGCGGCCCGCCGCCGCGGTGTAGCACACGAAGCGCGAGAAGTCGCGGTCGGCGTCGGACGAGGTGGCGTAGGCGAGGCGGACGAACGGCGTGCCTTGGGGGAACGCCCGCAGGGCCAACCCGATCGGAACATGCCCGCAGATGGTCGCGCCTGTCTGCTGGATGAAGGCATCGAAGCCGTCGGCATCGCCGGCCGCGATTCGAGCGAACGCCTCGGTATCGACGGCGGCAACCTTGTCGCGGACGGATTCCCCGCCGGACGTCCCGTAGGGCGCGTAGTCGAAATCGGCGCCGTAGTGGGTGAAGTCCGACGACAGGACGAGCAGCGTCTTGTCGTCCATCAGGTGCGACAGCGCGCGGGCGGCCATGGACATCTGGTCGGCTCCAAAGGAGCCCATCACGAGCGGAACGAGCGTGAAACCGGGTTTTAGGGCAAGCTGGAGGAGCGGATATTCGATCTGGGCGGAATGTTCGGCGCGATGGATCGCGTCGTTCCGCGCGACGGGGGCGACGAGGGCGAGTCGGTCGAGCCAGTCCTTGTCGATGGCGATGTCGCCCAGAGGGGTGGAGACCGCGGAGGACTCCGGCGCGACGAGTCGGTTTTCGATCCACGCGCGGTGACTGGGGGCGAGGACGACGACGCGGCGGAAATCCGCGCCGCGGACGAGCCGTACGGCCCGCCATGCCGTCTCTCCGGAATATGTCCATCCCGCATGGGGCAGGAGAAGGACATTCGGCGTGAATGCCGACGGAGCGACGTCTGCGGCGACAGACGCCTCCCAGGAATTGGCCACGGCGCGAATCGCGCGCTCGTGCGCCGGATACCACGATCCGGCGATGCTGCTTTCGAGAGCCATCTGCCCTACAGGCCGATCTTGGTCTTCGCCGCCTCCGTGATGCCGCCCGCCGCCTCCGCGCCGCTGTGCGACACGGCGTTCAGCTGCGGCACTTGCGTAGGGCCGATCCAGCCCGCCTTCACGCCGACGTAGCCGTAGAGCCACAATCCGCCGAGAACGATCAGCGCCAGTCCCACGACCGTGGGTAGAACGCGCCGGATGAGAATCTTTGTCAACATGGGGGATCTCCTGTAGTTTCGGTTGATGTCCGCCATTGCGAACGGCACCATCCTATCAAAATACGATGTGACGGGCAACGCAGAATCTCAGCATGCCCCGGCGCAGCCCTTGCCGCAAGGCCGCCTTTGCGGTATGATGGGCGCCGTCGAAAGGACTCTTTTCCACCATGAAGCATACTGTTCCCGCCCTCCTCGCCCTGCTCGTCTCCGCCGCCGCCGCGCTCGCCGACCCGTTCCCCATCGGGACCGTCGACCTCGCGTCCCTCATCCAGTCGCACCCGCGCACCGAGGAGAACAAGAAGGTCCTCAACGCCCTCAAGGACGACTACGAGGCCCGCCGCGACGAGAAGATCGCCGCCCTCAACAAGCTCCGCGAGGAGGCCGAGGACGCCGTCGAAAAATCCAAGAACGAGGCGCTGAGCGACACCGCGCGCTTCGCCGCCCGCGAGACCGCCAAGTCGAAGCTCACCCAGCTCCAGAAGGACGAGGCCGCGCTGCGCGACTTCGTCGACGACCTCCAGAAGGACCTCTCCAAGGCCGAGATGGCGCGCCTGAACGAGACGCTGGCCGACATCCGCGCGTCCGTCGACGCCGAGGCCAAGGAACGGGGCCTGGCCCTCGTGCTCGACTCCTCCCGGAGCCCCATCGGCGGATATTCCCCCGTCCTCTATTCCGACAGCTTCATCGACATCACCCCCGCCGTCGAGAAGCGCATCCAGGCCGCCGCGCCCGCTCCGGCCGCCGAGACGAAGGAATAGGCCGTGCGCGCCCCCCCTTCCGACAAGCGTCCCGAGACCGTCGGCGACGTCGCCGCGCTCGTGGGCGGCACGGTCGAGGGCGATCCTTCGGCCGCCGTCCGCGGCATCGCCGCGCTGCGCGACGCCTTGCCCGGCGACCTCTCCTTCCTCTCCAACCCCCGCTACGAGGCGCAGGTCGCCACGACGCGCGCCACGGCCGTCCTCGTCCGCAAGGAATGGCAGGGCCCGCACACGGCCGCGCTCATCCGTGTCGAGAACCCCGACCAGGCGTTCGCCCACCTCGTCCCGCTGTTCATCCTGCCGCCGCCGGCCTTCGAGCCAGGCGTCCACCCCACCGCCATCCTCGGCGAGGGGTGCGTGATCGGCCGGGACGTCCATATCGGCCCCTACGCCGTGCTCGGGCGCGGCTGCCGCATCGGCGACCGGTGCGTCCTCGAGGCGCACGTCGTCCTGGGCGACGGCGTGACGCTCGGCGAGGGCACGCACCTGCGGCCGCACGTCTCCGTGCGCGAGGGCGTGCGGATGGGGCGCAACGTCTCCATCCACAACGGCACCGTCGTCGGAAGCGACGGCTTCGGCTACACGATCACCATGGACGCCCACGGCGCCCCGGTCATCGAGAAGGTGCCGCAGCTCGGCATCGTCGAAATCGGCGACGACGTGGAGATCGGCGCCAACGTCACCATCGACCGCGCGCGCTTCGGCGCGACCAAGATCGGCGACCACGTCAAGATCGACAACCTCGTGCAGATCGCCCACAACGTGCAGATCGGCGCCTCCTCCGGCATCGTCTCGCAGGTCGGCATCTCCGGCAGCACGCACATCGGCAGCGGCGTGATGCTCTGGGGGCAGGCCGGCCTGGCCGGCCATCTCGACGTCGGCGACGGCGCGGTCGTCCTGGCGCAGGCCGGCGTATCAAAGAACGTGCCCGCCGGCGCGACCGTCCTGGGCTCCCCGGCGCAGGAGCGCCGCGAGGCCGTCAAGTCCCTGCTGCTTTCCCGCGCCGTGGAACGACTCGAAAAGCGCGTCGCGCGCCTCGAGGCCGCCCCGACCACACCTCCGCCCCACGCATGAAAACCTACACGGAACCCTCCCGCGAAATTCCCGTTTCGGCCGACGTGGACGTCCTCGTCTGCGGCGCCGGCCCGGGCGGCATCGGCGCGGCGCTCGGCGCCGCGCGCGCCGGTTGCCGCAACGTCCTCCTCCTCGAGGGAGGCAACGCCGTCGGCGGCGTCTCCACCACCGGCATGATGTCGCATTGGACCGGCAACACCGAGTCCCCCCTCATGGAGGAGGTCTGCCGCCTCCAGTCCGAGAGCGTCCTGCTCCCGCCGTCCGAGACCGGCAAGGCCGACCACAACATCTCCCACGAGGCGCTCAAGAACGCGTACCTCTCGCTGCTCGCCGAGGCCGGCGTGCGCGTCCAGCTCTACACGCAGGTCGTCGACGCCATCGTCGAGGACGGCCGCGTCCGGGGCGTCGTCACCGAGAGCAAGTCCGGACGGGAGGCGGTGCTGGCGAAGGTCGTGGTCGACGCGACGGGCGACGGCGACGTCGCGGCGCGCGCCGGCGCGGCGTTCGACCTCGGCCGCGAGGGCGACCACGTCTGCCAGCCCGTGACGCTCATGTTCCGGCTCGGCGGCGTCGACACCGCGCGCTGCATCGCGCCGCCGAGCTTCGAGACGACCGTTGCCGTGCCGAAGGGCGAGATCCAGGCGCTCGCCCGCGAGCACCTGACCGCCCCGGCCGGCCACACCCTCCTCTACCGCCAGCACCTGCCCGGCGAAATGTGCGTCAACATGACCAACGTCACGAACATCGACGCCACCGACGTGCGGCAGCTCACCGCCGCCGAGCTCGTCTGCCGCCGCCAGATGGAGGAGATCGTCGCGTTCCTGCGCGAGTACGCGCCCGGCTACGAGCGTTGCTACGTCGTCGCCGCGGCCGCCCAGATCGGCGTCCGCGAGTCGCGCCACTTCCGCACGCTCCACACCCTGACGGAGGAGGACGTCATCGAGGCGCGCCTCTTCGACGACTGGATCGCCACGCGCAACCATTTCAATTTCGACATCCACAACACGAAGGGCTCCGGCCTCGACGCCAACGGCGCCCAGCACCATTTCCGCTCCAAGGGGAAATACTCCGTGCCGTACCGCTCGTGCGTCCCCGAGACGCTGGACGGACTGCTGCTCGCCGGACGCGACATCGGCGGCACGCACAAGGCGCACTCCAACTTCCGTGTCATGCCCATCTGCCTCAACGTCGGCCAGGGCGTCGGCATCGCCGCGCACCTCGCCGCCAGCCGCGGCATCCGCCCCCGCGACGTGGATGCCCGCGACATCCAGGCCATCCTCCGCGCCCAGGGCGTCGAGCCGTAGGCGCCATTCCCCCGCTTCCCCCGTTTCCGTTTTTTTCCCATGGCCAAGAAGAACATCGAAGTCTCCCTTGTCTCTGTGAACCTCGTCTCAACCGGGACGAAAAGGAAGGAGTCGCGCCACGCGCTCACGGCGACGCTGGTCTGGCCGCGTCCAACCATCGCACGGAAGGAGTCCGCGTTCCCCTGCACGCTCGAGAAAGGCGCCGCTGACTACTCCGGATCCCCATGGCATGAGACCATTCTTTTCAAGGAGACGGTCGAGGGGACGTTCGGACTACGGATGGAGCTCTCGGAATCGCTGAGCGACGACGCCATCGCCTCGTTCATGCGCACGTTCGAGGGCCTGTTCCTCCAAGACGTCGGCACGATGCTCGGCAAGACGAATCTCGTCCTCGGGGACGTCCTCGCGAACGTCTTCACGGCCGCCTACAAGAAGTCCGGGACGGCGCCGCCGCCGGCGCTCGTCGCCTCCGGCGGCGTGACGCTCGAGCCCGCCGACCTGCGCGACGGCATGACCGTGGAGATTCCCCTCACGGCCCCCGTCTCGCTGACCGAGACCAAGGTCTCCGGTTCCGCCGCCGACCGCGGTACCGAGCGCACCACCAAGGTGCTTCTCCGGAAAGGCGCCGCCAACGGATCCGTGACGGTCCGGATCGCGCTCGTGTGATCCGGCGTCCCCCCCCGTTTTCCCAGTTTTCCATTCACCTGTTCACCATTCACCAGTCCAACGTCATGAAAATCGGAATTTGCATGGGTTTTGACCGTCTCGGGAGCGTCCGCGAGATGGGATATGATTATCTGGAGGGCAACGCCACAGTCCTCGCGGGGATGTCGCCGGAGGCCTTCGACGAGACTCGGCGCGCCGTGGACGCGGCGGGCATGCCCGTCCTCGCCTTCAACTGCCTCTTCCCGGGTCAGTTCCAATTCTTCGACCCGGCGGTGACGGACGCGACGCTTGCCGCCCACTTGCGGACGGTGTTCGAGCGCGAGGCGGCCCTCGGCGGCAAAGTCTCGGTGTTCGGGAGCGGCGGCCCGCGGCGCTTTCCCGAGGGCGTCCCATACGCGGAGGCCTGCCGCCGCGTGGTGTCGGTCCTGCGCCTGGCCGGCGATGCCGCCGCCCCGCATGGCATCACCGTCGTCTTCGAGCCGCTTCGCCCGGCGGAGACAAACATCGGCAACACCGTCTGCGAGGGAGCGCTGCTCGTCCAGATGGCGGACCATCCGAACGTGCGGCTTCTCGCCGACTACTACCACATGGCGTCCGTCGGCGAGCCCATGACGGAAATCGGCCGCGTCGGCGGCGTCCGCCATGCGCACATCGCCACGCGCGAGGGACGCTACGCGCCGCTCGTCGCCGGTTCCGACGACTTCGCCGGTTTCTTCCGCGAGCTTCAGGCCTGCGGGTGCGAGACGGTGAGCATCGAGGGGGCCTTGGCCGACTTCAACCGCGACGCCCCGCGCGCGCTTGCGCTACTGCGGGCAATCGGCCGTTAGCCGGCCCGTCCGGCGGCCGCCCTCCGGGGCGAAACACCCCAAAAAAACATTCCGCCCGTCGGGAATCGACGGACGGAATGGTTTTCTCACAAACTGACGGAACCAAACGGGCTATTTCGCCTTCTTGGTCTTCGTCTCAAGGCGGCTTTTGAGCTTGCGGCCGACGCGGAACTTGATCGACTTGCGGTCGGGGATGACAACCGGGGTCTCCGGCTTCTTGGGGTTGCGACCGATGCGGGACTTGCGGACGACGGGCTCAAACACGCCGAAGTCACGGAACTCGATGGCGCGGCCTTCGATGAGGGTGTCGGCCATGTTGTCGAGTGCCTTCTGGATGACGGTGTGGACCTGCTCCTGGGTGAGGTCGGTGTCGCGGGCGATCTTGAGAACAAGCTCGCGTTTGGTGTAGGCGGGGACTCCGCCACGGCGCTTGGCCACTTTGGGGGCTTTCGCTTTCATGATGTGTGTCTCTTCTCTTGGGCTCACGCCCGGGGTGTGGATTGGTGGATGAGTTGTGTGAGAGTGGAAACGAGCGCGTCGGGCGCGACGATCTGCATCTCGCCCGTGGCGCGGTTTTTGAGCTCCACGCCGCCTTTGGAGAGCGCTTTGGCCCCCACGACGACGCGGAAAGGGAATCCGATGAGGTCGGCGTCCTTGAACTTGACGCCGGGACGCTCGACACGGTCGTCGACGAGCGTGTCGACGCCGGCGGCCGTGAGATCGGCCTCGATCTTGTCGGCCAGCCCCGCGCAGGCGGCGTCGGAGGGGTCGAGCAGGTCGACGACGACCTGGAACGGCGCGACCGACACGGGCCAGCGGATGCCGTGCTCGTCGAAGTTCTGCTCGGCGACGGCCTGAAGCGTGCGCGTGACGCCGATTCCGTAGCAGCCCATGACCATGGTCTGGTTGCGGCCGCCCTCGTCGAGGTACGTGGCGTGGAACTTCTCGGTGTACTTGGTGCCGAGCTTGAAGACGTGGCCGACCTCGATGCCGCGCTCGATCGTCAGCGGCGCGCCGCAATGCGGGCAGCGGTCGCCCGCGACGACGGTGGCGATGTCGCACCATTCGGCGATCCGGATGTCCGCGTCGTCCATGAGGTTGGCGTGGACGATGTGGTAGCCCTCCTCGTTGGCGCCGACGGCCATGTCGCGCGCCTCCTTGAGGCCGAGGTCCGCGTAGACGGGGATGTCGAGGCCGATGGGACCGATGGAGCCGAACGGCCCGGCCGCCTTGGCCGTGGACTCCGGGTCGGCCATCTCGAGGAACGTGCAGCCGAGCAGACGGCGGAACTTGCACTCGTTGAGGTCGGCGTTGCCGCGCACGAGCGCCATGACGGGCTTGCCGTCGGCAAGGTAGACGAGCGACTTGACGATCTGGTCCGGGGGGCAGCCGATCGCGGCGGCAGCCTCGTCGACGGTGTGGGCGCCGGGCGTGGCGACCTTGGCGCGCGGCTCGGCGGAGGCGGTCGAATGGTCGCAGGCCGGGGCCTGGCGCTCGGCGCGCTCCTGGTTGGCCGCATAGTGGCAGGCGGGGCAGTAGAGGATGCCGTCCTCTCCGGAGGGCGCCAGCACCATGAACTCGTGCGAATGGTTGCCGCCGATGGTGCCGGTGTCGGCCTCCACGGGCTGCGCACGGAGCCCGCAGCGCTTGAAGATGCGCACATAGGCGTCGTACATCGCCTGGTAGCTCTTGTCCGCCGCGTCGAGGGAGACGTCGAAGGAGTAGGCGTCCTTCATGATGAACTCCTTGGCGCGCATCAGGCCGAAGCGCGGCCGGATCTCGTCGCGGAACTTCGTCTGGATCTGGTAGACCGTGCAGGGCAGCTGGCGGTACGAGCTGACCTCGCCGAGCATGTAGTCAGTGACGACCTCCTCGTGCGTGGGGCCGAGGACCATGGTGTGGTCGCCGCGGTCGGTGAGGCGGAACATCGACTTGCCCATCTGGCCGGCGCGGCCCGAGGTCTCCCAGAGCTCAATGGGCTGGAGGGCCGGAAGAAGAATCTCGAGCGCACCGGCGGCGTCCATCTCCTCGCGGACGATCTTTTCGACCTTTTTGAGAGCACGAAGACCAAGCGGCGTAAAGGAATAGAGTCCTCCCGCGATCTTGCGGAGAAGGCCGCCGCGAAGCATGAGCTTGTGGCTTGCGATCTCGGCTTCCTTGGGATCGTCTCGGAGTGTGGTGATAAGAAACTTTGTCCAGCGCATGGCGGGGAAAGACGGGAAAATGGAATGCGAAAACCGAAGATTTTTCTGCTTGTGGAGAATCGGACGGCTTTCGGAACATTAAAACACATTCAGGTGATAGACACAAGGCCCTTTTTTTGTTTTTTCCCAAGCTCGCAGCTGTGCCACGCGGCCGTGCATCCGTCCGAACGCCCTTCGGGCTCTCGCCGCCTGCCGCACCCTTCCCCGGAACGCCCTCCTCAATCGCTTCTCCCGCCCCCCCTCCGGGACATCCCGCGCCGCTTCGCAGAAGTTGGAACCACCGAAATCTTTGTTCGTTATATTTCGTCTATATCGGCTGTCAATAAACAAACTATCGATATATGGATTACGGTCGGAACGAAACCGTTCCGACCATAATCGCAATAGGCGACCCGCACCGCAGGCGGCTCGGCGGGACGCCTCGCCCCACCTTGATCTCGCCGCCCCCTTTCCGCGCTCATCTTTGGATGTCGCTGGAGGGAAACCGGGGTGGGGCGAGCCGTCCCGGCGAGCCGCTACCGGAGCCCAAGCCATCGCTTTCGGGTGCCAGACTCCGCACGGTTCAGACTCCGCACGGTTCATCTATTGCCTCTTTCCCACCCGTGGCTTGCCGAAGGGCGGAGCGGCGCGCGCCGACCGCCGACCGCAGCTGGGGCGCAAGACAGCTCGGTGGGACGCCTCGCCCCACCTACCTCACACGATGGAGACCAGACTCCGCATGGTGGTGGCCGCCGGGACGGAGGCCGCTACCGGGGCCAGCCATGGCATCGCTTGCCACGGAACCAGTCCGCCACCGTCTCCTCCGGGATGCCCCGGATGTTGGTCGCTGAGCCGGCAATGCGCTCCACATGGTCATGGAACGACTCCAGGTCATACGCCCCGGCACGGTCCGTCGTGCCGTAGGCGGCGAGATAGGCACGGGCGTCCGCCTCCGTCACGCGGCCAAAGCGCAATGACGAGACCACTTCGCGAGGCTCAGGCTCCCCGCCCGGCTCGGCAAACACCATCGCCGTCACCACCAGCTGCACGCTCTCCGAATAAGAGACCAGCATCCGGACGCCCTCCTCCACGTCCGCCGGCTTGCCGAGGCAGCGTCCGGACTCGAACACGACGGTGTCCGCCGTGAGGAGCCAGCGGTCGGGGTAGCGCACGCGGAGCGCGTCGAACTTGCGCCGCGCATTGGTCGCCGCCGTCCGCACGGGGTCTTGCGGATCGAGCATCTCCTCCACGTCCGCCGTCGCGACCTCGAACGGGATGCCCAGGTCGCGCAACACGCGGTGCCGCCGCGCCGACGCGGTGCCCAGAACGACAGGCTCCTCCGCCTGCCAGGAAATCACTGTGGAATCGTTTGGTCTCATTGCGGAAAACGCCCTACATCTCCTCGTACTGCATGCCTTCCATGCTCTCGAGCCTGTCCTCGTCCACCCACTCGTACGTTTTGACGGTGCCGTCCGCCTCGCGCCAACGCGACGGGGTGTTGGTATGGAGCCAATCCAAGGGGCGGGACGGCGCGCGCGGCGTCGAGGCGGCGCGGAACATCTCGCGGATCGCCGCCTTCTGCTCCTCCCCGAGCGCCTTCGGGTCGGCGGATACGAGCGCGACGGTGCCGCTGTGTCCGAGCACGTCCATCCACTGCCGGTTGAGTCGCCAGGGGACGTGGTTCGTGAGCCCCACGCAGTCGGCGTCGGCGGCGTAGAACGCGCCGTGCTGTGGCATGCGGAAGGCGAGCGTGTTCGGTCCCATCCGGCGGGTGCGCTCCCACTGGCGCCCGCTCGTGTCGTCGCCGGTGCGTTGGATCTCGAAGATGCCCGCGGAGAGGTGCGAGAAGGTGTTGCATCCGATGGTCAGCATGCCGGGGGCCGCGTCCTTGAGGGCATGGTAGAGGGAGAGCACGATCTCCGCGGTGGTCCGGGTACGGTCGGCGAATGCCAGCCGCCCTCGGTGAGGTGGAGGCCGCAGGCGAAGCCGTAGCGCCCCAGGATGTCGAAGCTCGTGAAGTCGTGCTTGCAGAGCTCGAAGCCCCAGTCCCGGAAGCGCCGCATGTAGGACCCGATCCGCTCCAGCACTTCCGGGAGGCTCGGATCGAGGACCCGGCCCTGCGTGTCCTTCCCGAGAGTGCGGTTCGTGCGCAGCAGCCATTCCTCCGGTGTGGCGCGGCTGGTCAGGAGCGGCCGGAACCACAGTCCGGTGTGGACGCCCTCTGCCTTCATGGCCGCGGCCGTCGCCGCCATGTCGGGAAAATGCGGCGCGCCGTCGGCCCAGGGCTCGTCGTCCGTCCTGTGCCATTCGTCGGTGTTCGTGTGCCAGCCCGCGTCGATGACCATGAAGGGTCGCGTCCCGGCCCCGCCGGCGAGCTCGGACATCCACCGGCTGTCCTCGACGATGGAGGCATGGCTGCAGTGTCCGTAGGCGTAGTACCAGTTGTTCCCGCCGTAGACGGGGAACGCCGGGAGCGCCGGCCGGTCGCACATCTGCCGGCAGAACGCATGGGCCGCGTCGAAGGCGTCCTCGCCCTCGCGGCCTTCGCGGTGGACGATGGTCGCCGCCTCGAGCGTCCGCCCGCCGAGG
>JAEEGL013183436.1_pt1 | contig 10765 bp, 9 predicted proteins | sample 9134231 | NCBI WGS metagenome assembly JAEEGL01 (sample SAMN16246548, study PRJNA631951) | gut metagenome | biome: gut microbiome; feature: rumen; material: fiber-attached | host: Bos | place: Iran: Karaj | collected 2018-10
AAGCGAAGTAATGACGCTCATTCCATATACGCCATGAGCTTCCATAGTTTTTAGATCAGCCTGAATCCCAGCCCCGCCAGAAGGATCACTCCCAGCGATAGTCAAAACCTTTTTCATACGTCTGTACCAATCCCCAATTCATCCATCTTTGCCACAAGCTTTCTTGCTGCCTCTTCTGAATCATCTGCCTTCATGATTGCTGAAACCACGCAGATGCCTGCGATAGTCACACCTCTTAGAACATCCATATTTCCGTCGTTTAGTCCTCCTATGGCATTAGCGCAGATATCAACTGATTCACAGATATCCTTTAAAGTATCAACTGAAGTAAGAACTGTTTTAACCTTGGTTGTTGTTGGATAAATAGCCCCAACTCCAAGATAATCAGCTCCCATTTCTTCAGCCTTCTTTGCCTGCTCAACAGTCTTTGCTGTGGCTCCGATTATCTTTTTATCTCCCAGAAGCTTTCTTGCAATATCAACAGGCATATCGCTTTGTCCCACATGAACGCCCTCTGCATCAACAGCCATAGCAACATCCACCCTGTCATCTACAACCATAGGCACGTCATATCTTAAGCAGATTTCATGTACCTTCTTAGCAAGCTCAATGTATTCCAGAGTTGATCTCTCCTTTTCTCTTATCTGTAAAAAGGTGACTCCGCCTTGAATAGCTTTCTCGACTTTATCAAGGAAAATCTCTTCAGATAGATTCGTGCTGTCTGTCACAAGATACAGTCTGAGCTGCTCCTTACTAACTCTTTTCATTTAGTCATTCCTCCAGGTATTGCTTTTCATATTGCTTAGATCATTCGGTTTTATCTGTAATAACCTGATATTCCAGTACACCTTTTTGATCAATGATTTCATCTGTCATGAGCGAGATGTTGTCCATGAGTTTTATCAAAAATGTTCCTGATCCAATTTGAGGGCCTGCTGCCATCTCTCCTGCTATCCCAAGAAGAGCGCATGCTCTTACAACCTCATCCTTATCCTTTTTCTTTGCAAGTAAGGTTGCACAGATAGCGCCAAGCATGCAGCCAGTTCCAGTAATCTGTGAAAGCTCAGGGCAGCCATTATCTACATAAACAGCTTTATCTCCATAAACAACTACGTCTGTTTTTCCACTTGCCAAAATTACAGCGTTATATATTTCTGAAAGCTGTTTAGCAGCAACGCAGATACTCTCTGTGCTTATTCCCTCCTTTGCATCTACGCCTTCTGATTTGTAATTCACATCATATAAAGCCATGATTTCCGAGTAGTTTCCCTTGATAACCAGAAAAAAGCCTTCCTCCATCTGTGAAGCCGGATAGTCAATATCCGCATCTCTTTTAGCTTTATCAAGAAGCTTTAAAAGAAATTCTCTCCTAAGCTCAGAACAAGCTATTCCGACTGCGTCGACTACAACCGGAATATTTTTTTCCATAGCCTTAGTAAAAGAAATCTTCATAGCCTCCATCCGGCTATCAGAAATATTTCCCAGATTAAGCAAAAGTGCATCAGCTGTTTCAGTAATCTCAGAAACCTCAAGAGGGTGCTCAGCCATAATCGGCCTTGCACCCAGTCCCAGCACTGCATTTGCACATTGCATCATTGATATTGGATTTGTAATGCAATGTATAAGTGGTTTGTATTCCATACTTTCTAAAATACTCATGCTACCTTTTCATCCTTTGTGGGATAATCCTTAAGTCCTTCCTGCATTCTTTTAAGAGCTCCTGTCACCTCAAGTCTCTTAAGTAAAAGATATGCAATACTTCCACCAATAAGTGTTCCGCAGATAAATGAAGGTACATAGAAGAAAAGCGTAAGCCCTTCTTTTCCCCAGAGATAAGTCATAACCGGATAAGACACGATTGCACCTATTATTCCTGTTCCAATTATTTCTCCAAGAACTGCAGCTATTATTTTTCCTTTGGAAAGTTTGTAGAATACTCCGGAAAGAGTTGCTCCGAAGATTGCCCCTGTAAGAGCCAGAGGCGGAATTCCCATTACCGCCATTCTTATAATGCCTATTAGTAGTGCGCACAGAAGTGAATACGCTGGCCCCAAGAATACGGCGCAGGTGATGTTGATAAGATGTGCCATAGGACACATTCCCTCAACTCTGAGAATTGGTGATATAACAACTCCAAGCGCCACAAACATGGCAAGCATCACCATTCTACGAAGATAATTACTTTTTTTCATACCAGTCTCCTTTCCCAGACAGAAGACCCTTCACATGCATGAGATCACGACCATTACAACCACAGTTCCCCTTCTGCGAGCTGCGCATCCTTACGGAGTTTTTTGTCTTGTAAAGACAAAAAAAGGAAGCTACCCAAACAGATAGCTTCCGCAAATTCTCCATAAAAATCAGGCATCCCTACGTTGGCATTATCCAAATCAGGTTCTCGGTCGAAGGTATCACCTTCCTCTCAGCCTGTTATACAAGCTCCCGTCTTTTTCAATTTTCATTAACTTTTATACACCATAAATCGTGTGTATGCAATACAATTTTGCAATAATTATATATTTTCTAAAATTAGTATAAATTTACACTAAAAACTGTCATTTTGCGCTCTCTACTTTAGTATAATTATAGTTGGTGTAGAATCCCAAAAAGGAGATTATTATGAGTGAAAAACGCCTACCTAAATATGGGGAAGCATTAAATAAAAATCTATCCCCGATAACTATATGGGCTCTCTCATTTGGCTGCGTTGTTGGATCTGGAGCATTCTATATGCCAGGAACTACCTTTTTACCAATTTCAGGTCCTCTTGGCACTCTTATTGGCATTACTTTAAGTGCAATAATCATGCTTATTATTGGAGTCAACTACTCCTTTATGATAAATCACTATCCTGATGCTGGTGGTTCTTTTACTTACGCCAGAGAAAATATGGGATATGATCATGGCTTTGTCTGCTCATGGTTCATGGCTCTTGTTTATATCTCAATAGCATGGGCTAATGCGACAGCAATTCCAATCATGTTAAGACATCTTTTGGGCAATCTGTTCCAATTTGGTTTTCATTACAAGCTTGCTGGTAATGATGTATATTTTGGCGAAGCTATGCTCTCTGTTCTTGCAATAATTCTGTTTGGTTTTGTGTGCTATCGAAGCTCACAGCTTACCGGACTTCTTATGACTATCTGCTCAGTAGTCATGGTTTTAGGAATAGTTATTGGCTTTATAGTATCCCTATTTCATATCATAGTTTCAGGTGTATCCCTAACTCCCATGTTCTCACCCAAAGTACATGCTTTTAGCGGAATTCTCAGCATTGTAGCTTTGGCTCCCTGGGCCTTTGTTGGTTTTGAAGCTGTATCTCACGCCACTGAAGAATATGATTTTTCACCAAAGAAAATCTCAAAGATAATCGTTTTATCCATCATAATCAGTGCCTTTTGTTATATTGCTCTTTCAGTTATTGCTGTAGCATTTCGCCCTGAAGGGTATTCCAACTGGAATGATTATATAAATAACCTGGATAATCTCGAAGGCTTAGAGCATGTACCTGTTCTAAATACCATATACAATCTCCTTGGCAAAACAGGTCTGTTCCTATTTTGCCTTACCATATTGGGTGCCCTTATTTCAGGCGTACTTGGACACACCTATGCTCTTTCCAGACTTATGCTTTCTATGAGCCGTCAGAACATGCTCCCCTCCTGGTTTGGCAGTTCTGATGGAAATCATATGCCCATCAATCTCATTCCGTTTTTAGTAATAATCTCAATCCCTATGCCATTCTTTGGGAGAGGAATTATGGGATGGATGGTTGATATTAGTACAATTGGAGCAGCAATAGCCTATATGTACACCTCTCATGTTGCATTCAGAATTGCATGGGAAGAATCAAATCGCTTTGTAGTAACAACAGGCGCATTAGGTATGGCATCCTCCATGCTCTTTTTCCTGTTTTCATTACTTCCAAGCTTTTCATCAATAGCAGCTTTATCGACAGGAGCTTATCTTAGCCTTGTTGTATGGAGTATACTGGGCTTCCTTTTCTTCCAGTATGTTTTTCATAAAAATATAGAATCCATATATGGGCGCTCAATGGTAGTATGGGCCATGCTAATCTTCCTGGTATTCTTTGCAGCAACTGTTTGGACTAATCAGATTTCCACTCAGACTACAAATGATGTAAAGGAAAAACTAAAGTCCTATCAAAGCTCTGAATTTGCAGTAAATGATATCGAATTTGATGAAACCAAAGAAGCAGAATATGATCAGCTGCTGGATACTCAGTTGCACAGAATAAATGCATCACAGACACGCAGCAATATAATCCAGATCATTATGGTTATGGGCGCGCTTATAGTAATATTCAGTCTAAATACCTCAATCATAAAGAAACAGCAAAGTGCCGCAGAAGAGCTCGTAAAAACCAAAAATGATTTCCTGGCAAATATGTCCCATGAAATCCGTACCCCAATAAATACCATACTTGGTATGGACGAAATGATTCTTCGTGAAACGCAGGAAGAAAACAGCAAGAAATATGCTAATGATATCTATATTGCTGGAAACATGCTGGTTTCTCTTGTTAATGATGTTCTGGACTTTTCCAAGATTGACTCTGGTAAATTAGAGCTCTTTGAAGATGAGTATGATTTTTCAGATATGCTCAATTATCTTTCAACTGACATCAATAATAGAGCTAAAGCGAAAGGCCTCATATTTGATGTGAATATCGATAAGAGTTTTCCTCAGCAACTGTATGGAGACAGCACCCGTCTTCGTCAGATTTTCCTGAACCTGTTAACAAATGCTGTAAAGTATACTGAAACAGGTCGTATAAGTCTGAACATTACAGGTGAAAAAGTAGATGATGACCATATCTCCATGAAGGCTTCAATTATAGATACCGGCACAGGAATTAAGGAAGAAGATCTGAATCGCCTTTTCAATTCTTTTGACCGTATAAATGATCGCAGAAACATTACTGCTTCAGGTGCTGGTCTTGGTCTGAATATAGTAAAGAGCCTTCTTGATCTCATGCATGGAAATCTTGACGTAGAAAGTGTCTATGATGTTGGTTCCAACTTCACCTTCACTGTATGTCAGAAGGTTATTGACTGGACACCTATTGGAGAGCAGAATCAAGTTCTGGATATTAAAAAATCAAACAAAAGAAGTTATCAGACTCATTTCACTGCCCCTAGTGCCAGAATTCTTTTAGCTGATGATACAGAAATGAATCTGATGGTTGTAAAGAATCTGCTAAAGAACACTCAGATTCAGATTGATACTGCTAAGGATGGCGCTTTAGCCCTTGAAATGACCAGGCAGCACGAATATGACATGCTGCTTATCGACCATAGAATGCCTATAATGGACGGCGTTCAGATGCTCACAAACCTTAGAAATTCTATGGATAATTACAACCGTTTTAAGCCATGTGTTTCTATCACAGCAAATGCAGGCGACGGTGCAAGGGAAGAATATTTAAATCTTGGTTTTGATGACTATCTTGCAAAGCCTGTTACAGGTCAGTCATTGGAACAGATCCTTTTGACCTACCTTCCTCCAAACAAAATAAAAGCAGAGTAAAAAGGGCTACCTCTCAGCTCCTATTTACTCTGCTTGTAATTGACTATAATCTATCGTTTGTCTTTATCAATCTTCTCAAGTAGCAGGATCGTTATTATTGCATATACTGCTCCCCATATAATTAACCAACTCCAACATCTGTTGATAACCTCTATATCAAAGGCATAATTGGGATTCTGATTCTGCTGGGCTGATTGCAGCAAAAGCTCATCTCTCATATCATTTTCTTCAATATATACCAAAGCTTCAAGAAGTGGCTTTTCGCCATCTACTTCTACATTCTTCATTTTTACTGCATTATTCCACAAGCTCACCATTGGAAGTGAATTATAATCTCCCTGTGCACACAGTGCTGTAAGTCCCCATTTTGTCACTGTCAGATTTGTAAGTGGCATAGCCTGCTGTGGAAGATCGAAAAATCCACCTGAAAACAAAAGCTGAACTATAAGCAAAAATGGCATTATGGTCATAGCTGTCGTTGTTGTTTTGGCAATTGACGATACCAGAAGTGCCAATAAATCTGCACTGTAGGTTATAAAGAATAACGTCAATCCAAAATCAACCAATGGAAAAGGAGTTACCAGACTTGCTGTTGGAAGCTGTATCATCATTCCAGTGCACACAATAATTATGATTATCGCCTGTAAAAAACATAGTACAGCCTGATATATCATATGTGCCAGTACATAAGAGCTTATATGCAGACCAGCCCTGTGCTCTCTTTTTACGATCGCCCTCTCTCTGCATATAGACTGTATTGAATTGAAAAATCCATTCCACACACATACACACGCAAGAGCAAAGGCCCCTGTCAGCGTTCCTTCCATTGTCTTATACAAATTAGATCCAACTGCAAAGCATACGAGTCCCGCAATTATCGCAGACATCGGAAGAACCTTCCAGTCATTTTGAAATAGAAACATTCTGAATAATTTTCCAAGGTAGATTATGGTTTGTGATAGACGTCCTCTATGTCTTATTCTTTTCTTCATAGTCCCTCACCCCACTTCTTCCCTTATATAGTCTGCATATTTCTCAACAAATTCATCCGCTCTTCCTTCCCCTCCTTCATCCTTCTGATTGATGGAAAGAAGAATCTCCTCCATTGAAGACTTTCCAAAAAATTCATAGGCCTTATCAACAGGTCCATACCAGGCAAGTCTTCCTGTCCTTCCAGAATCCTTTGCAAGCACGATCACATCATCAAAAAGATCAATAACTCTGTCAGGTGTATGAGTTATTACAATAACTATTTTTTTTTCATCAGCTATAGCTCTAAGCTTTTCAAAAAGAGCTCTTGCTACTACTCCATCAAGTCCGGAATCGGGCTCATCAAGGATAAAAAGCGTTGGATCTGATATAAATTCCATGGCAATTGAAAGTCGCTTTCTTTGTCCACCGGAAAGCTTTTGAACCAGATTAGCCTTAACAGCCAATAGTCCAAACTGTTCAAGGACTTCTTTCACACGTTTTTTCCTCTCTGCTGCCGATACACTTGAAGGAAGTCTTAAAGTAGCAGCATCAGAAAGTGTAAGGGCAACTGTATCATTCCCACGCATAAGGTCCTGCTGCGGAACAAAGCCTATGTCATACATCATTTTTACATAATCAAAATAAACGTCTTCCTCACCAAGAGTCACGTTAGCATTTGCCTTTTCATATCCTGTTACAGCATTAAGATATGTGGTTTTTCCAGCTCCTGATCCACCAAGCAAAAGTACCATGTGCCCTTTGGGAATACACATATGTATATCCTTTAAAAGGATCTTTTTCTTAAAGAAATCTATTACAGTCCTGTCTGTGATATTGACTGTAAGTCCATCCTTGATGCTGGCTATGTCTGTTCCAAGAACCTTTGCAGTTGCTGCCATCTCAGATTCTGTAGCTTTCTTTTTGGGTACATACTTGGGAGAAAGTCCCCAGTAAAGAAGAACTGGTCCAGCCATTATCACAAGGAGAGGTAACCATTTTCTTGATTTACCAAACATCTTGATAAGTCCAAGGAAAAGTCTTGCAGAATACAGAAGCTCCGCAATTAAAATCGCAAATGCAATAGCGTAAAATAATGCTCCTGCACTGATTTTTGCATATTCAAGACAATAATAGATAATGTCAGCAACTAAACTGACAACTGCCAGTTTTGCATATATTCTGCCCTCAGCTTCCCTGTCTGCGCAGACACCAAGATGGTACTCCCTCACAAAAGGAACCCATGCCCATATCTTTTTTACTCCGCACTTACCAAAAATCAGGTATAACCCCAGAGAACTTAACAGATAACTCAAAATTTTGTTCACTATACTAGCTGATATTGACATAAAACTGTCTCTCCCCTCTTAAAAACGCATAGCTCTATATTGATAATTATATAGCCTAATAATCATAAATAGTTCCCTTGTTCACGGTTTTTAGAAAACTTTAATCTTTTGTGAGGCTTGTTTGAATTAAAATATAATTAGGTTCTTATACAAAGGAGTTAAACAAAACTTTATGGATAAAGAATTAAGACGTAGACAAAGCATATTGGGAATAACCGGTATCGGTGTGATCGTTTTTGGCTTTTGGAGTTTCATAAAGATCCATCTCTACTTTTTAGTTGGAAGAGAATATCTTTTATCAAGGCCTGGATATTACGGCGATCCCAATCCGACTGCACTTCTAATAATAACCTACATTATCCTGCTTATAATCGCAGCATTTGATCTTTCAATACGCATATATATTGGCAGAAATGCTGTTTTTGAAGCGAACAACTATCATAGAAAAACTCATTATGTCGGCGCAGCTATGATACTTATCTTTTTTACACTTCTAAGCATTTTCCTTACGATAATCAGTATTGATCCACACGATATAGATATATTAGATCAGGTTGCTTCATTTCTTGTTGATATCACATCAGTGAGTATGTTATTTGAACTAGTATCATCTTCCTTGAAAATAAGGAAAATTCGAAATGAGAAAAAGGCTGTAAGGAGATAATAATGCAAAAAGATTTTCACTACTATGCTACATATTGCGCAGCATTTCTTGCAGGCTTTTCCCATGAAGAATGCATGGATATCTGCTACAGCGCACAGTTTACTGACTGGTGTTCATATACGCTTTTAACAAAGCTTGGGGCTCCCCGTTCTGCTGCGACAACTCAGCTTCAGCTTGAAATGATGGATGCTCCAACGAACATCATCAGCCTTCAGAACATAACCAGAATCTGGTCATCCTTCCATTTTCTTCCGGGAGACCTGTATGCAACGAAAAAGGGCTGTTCAAAACGGTATCTTGCTAAGTACAGACTGATCTGCAATCCCAACAGTGAGCTTGTTGTCAAAACTGTTGAACAGGCCAAGGATGTTTCTCTTCAGGCTATAGGCATTTCCATGCACGTTCTTGCAGATACCTGGGCACACCGCTATTTTGCAGGAACTCCATCGCTTGTAATAAATAACACAGACAGCTACTTTTTTGAAATACTTCCAGAAGGTGATTCTGTTATAGAAAGACGAATAACCTTTAAGCACAATCCTTCCATTGAAGATAATCTTGAAAAGTCGGAATATGTTAGCAGTCTTTACCAGAATAATGAAAACTCAATAATGAATCTTGGTCATGGAAGGGCCGGGCATCTGCCTGATTACAGCTTTATTAAGTATAAATATCTTCCTGCATGGGGAGACTATGATGAAATAATAAAGGATAATCCTTCGGATTACATACACGCATTTACGCAGATGATAAGGGCCATGAAATATCTGCATGGTGATGTCGAAAGCTTTAAGACTGAAGAATACGATTTTGATGCAATAGGATCTTATCGGGATGAGATTGAAGGCATCTTAAGAAAACGTCAGCTTGATTCTAATGATGATTGGAAAGCCTTTGGAGAAAAGCTTTCAGGATGTGTAATCGAAGATTTTGATATGAATAAATATCAGGATGAATACATTTCTGCCAGTAAAGATGAAAAGGACAATACCTTCATTGGAAAGTTTATTCAGGCAGCCCTTGCACAAAAAGGCATGGTGACAAATGCCATCTATAAATCAGGAAATATCCTCGCAGGTTTTTCTAAGGAAGTGAGATTATGACATTATTTCAGAGAATACAAAGTATAATACGAGCTTTATTTATGATCTTATGCAGCGTACTTATTGTCTACTATCCTTCAGATGGACTATATTTTATAATTGCCATCCTTAGTATTTCCCTGACACTCTATGGAATAAGGACACTAATATATTACTTTTCCATGGCACGACACATGGTTGGTGGACGTGGAATTCTATACCTTGGCGTTGTAATCCTTGATTGTGGAATCTTTACAATGACTATTGCTGATAATCCCACGTCATTTGTAATTATCTATCTTTTGGCTATTCATCTGTTTTCAGGACTTGTTGATATTTTAAGAGCGCTGGAAGCAAAGCGTATTTCTGCACCCTCCTGGAAATTCAAATTCAGCTCCGGAGTTGTCAACATAGTAGTTGCCATAGCAGCATTTGTTTTTGGTACATTCTTAAAGTCATTGGATGTAATTGTGTATATATATGCCGCCGGACTTATCTATGCTGCAATATCAACGATAATCACAGCATTTAGAAAAACAGCTATTGCATATATACAATAGCTGTTTCCAAAAGCAGTTTATTATCAATATAGATTATGCTCCATATTATTGGTGGGCTTGGGAAAGTTTTCTTTACCCGGTCAAGCCATTTTCCAGTTCTCTGTCTGCATCTGAACAGCGAGCATATGGCTATATAATCCATTTGCTTTCCTTAGTTTGTCAGGAGTATCTGATTCAACCACCTTACCGTTCTTAAGCACTACTATCTTATCGGCTCCGTCTACTGTTCGCATGCGATGAGTGCTGAAAAGTTCCCCCCGTCCCCCTGGGACAGTTCTGTTTAGTTCATAGCTTCGCCATTTACATAAAGTGTGTATCCATTTGTATTCACACTGGACATATCCCCATCGAAAGATGTGATATATGTATCTGCAGTAAGTGTCCATGTACTGCTTTTATCTATAGATACAGAGACGGTTCCAACTTCTGTAGAAACGCTTTCGCCCTTGGCATTTGTGATATTACCATCAATTGCACCGGTGAAATCTGAACCATCAGTAAGGTTTAAAGTAAGCTCAGAATCACTTCCTACGAGAATTGTTCCATCAAGTGTCTGATTGCTTGCATTTACTGTAGCAACGTTACTGTCTC
>JAEEGL013441101.1_pt1 | contig 10765 bp, 7 predicted proteins | sample 9134231 | NCBI WGS metagenome assembly JAEEGL01 (sample SAMN16246548, study PRJNA631951) | gut metagenome | biome: gut microbiome; feature: rumen; material: fiber-attached | host: Bos | place: Iran: Karaj | collected 2018-10
ATAAGGTTATGCACTTTGAGTATTTCTACTACGATGTTTATCTTCTTTATTCCACTTATTAGTAATTTTATTTATTTAGCTTTTTATGAAGAAGAACAAAAGCCAAAAAAGAAGAAAAAAAACAGAAAAAAAGGGACTTTATAAAAGTTCCTTTTTATTATATAATTTATGTTGTAACGATAAGGAGTAAGTAGTATGAAGAAGATTGTAAAGTTTATAATATTAATCATCATTTTAGCTGCTCTTGGAGCATTTATTTATATATCTTCATTCTACTTTAAAGGAAAAGAGGAAATAACTCTAAATGTTGGTGATTCATTTAAAAATGAAGCCAAAATATATTCATTTTTTAAAGATGTTACCAATAAAGTAACTATAGAAAATAACATTAACAATAAAGAGTTGGGCGATTATACAATTACTTATACGTATAAGATATTATTCTTAAATAGAAAAAAGGTAGTTACTGCTCATGTTATTGATAATGAAGGACCAGTTATTAGTTTGAATGATGGAGATAAAATAGAAACTTATTTGAATGAGGAGTATGTAGATCCTGGCTATAGTGCAACTGATAATTATGACAAAGATATCGAAGTAAAAGTGGTTGGTGATGTTGATACTTCTAAAGCAGGAAGTTATTATTTAAAATACCAAGCTACTGATAGTAGTGGAAATAATACTGAAGTAGTTAGAAAAGTAATTGTGTCAAAAGTATCACCACTTGCTTTGGATGTTAAAGAGTTTAATTTGAATGACTATTTTAAAGATACGATACTTCAAGAAAGCGATGTAAGAATTGATGGATATATGGATGATATCATTTTTGCAGGAGATTCTGTAGTATGGAAATTTGGACTAAAAGAAAAATTTGACCCAAAAAGAGTTTGGGGAAAACCTTGTGAAGGACCATTTAATTTTAAAACTCAAAAAATGGTTGTTAATAATACTCAGACTAAATATACTTTTGCTGAACTAGTTGAACAAAACAAACCTAAATATTTACTTATTCATATGGGTATTTGTGATTGCAATGGTGACGATCCTATTACATTTCAAAACGAATATGAAAAAGTTATTGATTATATTAGAGAGGTTAGTCCAGATACTAAAATAATCATTATGTCTTTAATGCCTCAAACAGCAGAGCATTTAAGTGAAATACCTAAAAGAAATAATACAATAATTAATAAGTATAATTACTATTTAGTTGAATTGTGCAAGAAAAAGAATGTTCCATTTTTAAATGCAGCTGAAGCAGTAAAAGATAAAAATGGTCAAGGAAGAGAAGGCTGGTTTTTAGATGATGGATACCATCCAAATGGAATTGGAATGAAAGCAATATTAAAATATATTGAAACACATCAATATGTAGAGGGAAGGTAATAAAATGAAAAAAACATTAGGTTTACTAGTAGCTGTTTTGCTACTAGCTGGATGTGGAAAAAAAGAGGGTAGTAAGACTTGTAACATAGATACAAAAAATATTCCAACACTAGCTATGAAGTATAATGAATTTAGTGATAAAGATAGTGTTAATGATGAAGATTTAATCTTTGGATATGGAATAGACGTTTCACTTTTAGATGATTATGCAATATATATATCTTCTAAAATCGATGATCCAAGTATGTACATGGTTTTAAAACCTAAATCAGGGGAAGAAAGTGTAGTTGAATATCAGATTAAAGATATGTTTGAAAAATATTTGAGCAGTTATAGTGGATACTATCCTGAAGCAGTTCCACAAATTAATAATAGATTAGAAAAAAAGTATAATGGATATTTAATTTATATTATTTCTAATAATAATGAAGAGGTTTATAATACTATATTAGATTGTAAGGATTAATTATGGTTTTTAGTAGTGCTTTATTTATATTTTTCTTTTTACCATTATTTTTATTAGGTTATTTTATAACTCCTAAAAAGTATAGAAACTATACACTATTAGTGTTTAGTTTGCTTTTTTATGCTTGGGGAGAACCAGTATATATTATATTAATGCTTTTATCAGCATTAATTAATTATTTATTTTCTTTATTAATAATTAAAAAGCCAAATCATAAAAAAATATTTTTAACTATAGCTATAATACTTAATTTATCAATGTTAGGTTTGTTTAAGTATGCTGATTTTTTACTACTAAATGTTAATTCAATACTTAAATTAAATATTAACTATTTAAAACTTAGTTTGCCTATTGGGATTAGTTTTTTTACATTTCAAGCATTAAGTTATACAATAGATGTTTATCGAAATAAAAAAGTCTTTCAAAAGAACTATTTTAAATTGTTAACATATATCAGTATGTTTCCGCAGTTGATAGCAGGACCTATTGTAAGATATGAAACAATTGCAAAAGAATTAGATGAAAGAGAAACTAATTTTACTAAGTTTAGTGAGGGCTTTTATCGCTTTATAATTGGTTTATTTAAGAAAGTGTTAATAGCTAATGTAATCGGTATGTTATGGGATAAAATACTTAATTTAAGTAGCCTATCAGTATTGTCAGCATGGTTAGGAGCTTTAGCTTTTACTTTACAAATATATTATGATTTTTCTGGATATAGTGATATGGCAATTGGTTTAGGTAAGATGATAGGTTTTACTTATTTAGAAAACTTTAATTATCCTTATATTGCAACTAGTATAACTGATTTTTGGAGAAGATGGCATATCAGCTTATCAAGTTGGTTTAGAGATTATGTATATATTCCTTTGGGGGGAAATCGTTGTAGCAGATTAAGACACATCAGAAATATATTTATAGTTTGGATGCTTACAGGTTTGTGGCATGGTGCTAATTATAACTTTTTATTATGGGGGATATATTATGGGGTTATTTTAATTATTGAAAAGTATCTTCTTGCCAATATATTAGAAAAGTTACCTAAAATAATTAAACATATATATTCATTATTTTTAATCATGATTGGATGGATTATCTTTGCAATAGAAGATGCGTCTAAGCTGATTAGTTATTTAAAAACTATGTTTGGTTTAAATGGAAAAGTTATTGATAGTAATTTTAGTTATTTGTTTAGAAATTACATTATCATAATAATATTAGGAATTATTTTTTCTATACCTTTTAAAAAATCTAATAATAAAGCATTAAAATATGTAACAGGAATTGTGGTTATTATCCTGTTTATCATTACTATCACAATGATAATCAGTGACACATATAATCCTTTCTTATACTTTAGGTTTTAGGAGGCAAAGATGAAAAAGATTATTACAGTAATTTCATTATCAATAATATATATTTTCTTTTTATTATTTATCTTTATACCTAAAAAGAATTTTTCGGAGTTAGAAAACAAAGCTTTAAGTGTAAAACCAATTTTTAGTATTTCTAACATTACTAATGGAAAGTTTATGGAAGATTGGGAAAATTACATATCAGATCACTTCCCTCTAAAGGACTACTTTTTGTTTCTTAAAACAAGTATCTATCGTAATATTGGAATTGATGAAATAAATGATGTATTTATTGCTAAAAATGATTATTTGATTGAAAATTATTTTAAAATTGATAATAAAGATAGTATTGCAAAAAGTATAAATAGGTTGGCTTTTAATACAAATGCTAAAGTATATACAATGTTAATACCAAATAAAATAGCTATATATAAAGACTTCTTACCAAAGAATTTAGAAATAGTAGATCAACATCAAGAGATAAATGAATTATATAAAATGTTAAAAACAAATAATATTGATGCGTATAGTGAGTTAAAAAATAATAATGATAAATATTTATATTATAAGACAGATCATCATTGGACTACTTTAGGAGCATATTATGGGTATAAAGCATTTCAACAGGCAACTGGTGATTTATATTATAGTTATGGAAGTTTTAATGTAAAAAACATTTCAAAAGATTTCTTAGGAAGTAGTTATTCTAAAGTGCTTACAATTAACCAAGCTAAAGATAATATTGATATAGTAAGTGAATATAATAATATTGTTGTTAATTATCAAGATACAAACAAAAAAACTAATTTATTATATAATTATGATTATTTAAACAAGAAGGATAAGTATTCATTATTTTTAGATAATAATCATAGTTTGATTACTATCATTAATAGTGATGTCAATGATAGAAGCTTATTAATTATCAAAGATAGTTTTGCTAATAGTATGATTCCATTTTTAGTTAAGCATTATAATAGAATAGATATAGTTGATCCAAGATATTATAAGAAAAGTATTTCTAAATATGTAAAAGAAAATAATATAGATGATATTCTTATAATATATAATTTGGCAACATTATCAACTGATCGAAATATTGAAAGTATAAGATAAAAAATAGAAAACTATTTACGTTTTCTATTTTTAATTCTTTTATATATCTTATAGGTAAAAGCATACTTATATTTCAAGAATAGAGTTTTAGTTTTAAAGAGATTTAATGTGTTAAGCTTATGCGTGGCTATTCTTGGTTTACCCATTTCGTAAATAGAATATAAAATATTGTCTTTAATAATTATTCCTTCTATTCCCATTTGTTTTATCATTCTTCTATTAACCAGTTTAAAGTTGTGATCATAAACGCTTATAACGGATTTAATAGTACCTAAAGAACTAGACAAATACAACTCGTTTTTATAAAAACAGATTCCTTGTACGCAAAACGAATTATTAATAGTTCCTAAATCTACTATCTTTACTTCTTTAACATTCTTTTTGTTATATTCATACTTTATTTTAGCTATTTTGGTGTGGATATCAAATTTAGTAATATAAATATATCCTTTATAAATAAACAATGTTGCAGCTCTAAATGGAGTTGTTAGATTATTTTTAATAACTAAATCTAAATGTTCATTTAAATCTAGTACAAAGTCTTTTTTAATAAACCCTCTAATTTTAGTATAGTTATAAGTAGATATACTTTTAGCTGATCCAGTAACAAATATTATGTTGTTTTTCTTATCAAATGATATACCGCCAACATGCCATTTGTTATCTAGTATTATTTTTCCTAAGTACTCATTTTCGCTATAAACATATATTCTAGATAAATTGTTTTTCTTATAAGCACTAATAAAGAATAGATTATCTATTATGGTTAATCCTTGAACAACATATTTATCTTGTTTAATATTACTATAATCTATATTCATATAACTCACAAAATAATTATATCAAATAAATGTCAATTTTTGGAATATTTAGTCATTTACTTGACTTTAATTATAATAGAATAATAAAATTAAGAAAGAAAGGAAGAATAATCATGAATACAGAAAATAAATTATTGCAAGAAATAGTCAAGTTTTATGGCAAAGATATCTTATCATCAAAAAACATGATTAAGTCCCAAGAATACTTTCAACACGGAACAATTTCTGTATATGAGCATTCAATGAAGGTTGCTATTTGCTGTTTAAAAATAGCAGATAGATTTAACATCAATGTAGATAAATCTTCCTTAGTAAGAGGGGCATTACTTCACGATTATTTTTTATATGATTGGCATAACGAAGATAATGGCGAACATAAATGGCATGGCTTTACTCATGCAAAGACTGCTTTAAAAAATGCTAGTAAAGAATACAGCTTAAATACTAAGGAAAAGAATATGATTTTATGTCATATGTTTCCTTTAAATTTAGTATTACCTAAATATAAAGAGAGTGTAATACTAACAATAGCAGATAAGTTATGTGCTTTTTGTGAAACAGCTGATTCATTAATGATAAAAGTTAAAGACTACTATTAATAGTAGTTTTTTTATGAATAAAAAAATGATAAAATAAGTACATAAGAGGTATGTATGAATATAGATTTACTCCATAATAAAATAGTTATATTAGATGATTCTTCTAAAAAGTATTTATTAGATTTATTATCTAAGAAACTTATTAATACTAAGATTATTACTTTAGGTGAGCTTTTAAGAGGTTACTTATTTAATTATGATGAAAAAACTATATATTATGTTTGTAATAAATATAAGGTATGTATTGACGTAGCTAAAAGATATTTAAACAGCTTACACTTTATAGATGGTGATAATTCAAATGATAAAATACACTTTTTATATGAGCTTAAACAAGATTTAATAAATAATAATTTATTAATTTATAATCCGTTATTTATAAAATATCTAACTAATAAAGATATTGTTATATATAATTTAGAAAATATTCCAAAATTATATAAGAAGATATTTGATACATTAGCATTAAATAATAATATATCTTATTTAAATGACAATCTATTAGATAATGATAAAACTATTATAAAGTGTCCAACCAAAGAAGATGAAATATCGCTAGTTGCATCTAAAATAGCTAAGCTTATTTTAGATGGAATAGATATTAATAATATTAAAATAACTAATATACCTAGTGATTATGAATTTGCTGTTAAAAGAATATTTAAAGATTTTAAAATACCAATTAATTTAAATAACAAGAATAAAGTATTTGGTTCTAATATAGTTAAAGAGTTTATTAATAATTATGAAGCAGATATTAATAAGTCTCTAAATCATATCTCTAATTTAGTTAATACTTCTAAAGAAGAAAAGATATATAAAAGCATTGTTAGTATCTTAAATAAATATAATTGGATAGATAACTATTTAAATGTTAAAGATTATGTTATAGAAGATTTAAAAGATTTAAGTATATCTTCAAATAAATATGATAAAGCAGTTGAAGTAGTAGATTTAAACGGCTACATACCTAATAAAGATGATTATGTATTCTTGCTCGGTTTTAATGAAGGAGTTATTCCAAAAGAATATAAAGATGAAGATTATTTAACTGATAAAGAAAAAGAACTACTTAAAGAGAGTACTTCTAAGGATTTAAACGAAATAGAAAATATTACTATAACTAATAAAATAAAAGCGATTCATAATCTAATCATCACTTATAGAGAAACTGATAAAAAACAAGAATTATATATATCATCTTTATATGATGAATCTTATATGAAAAAAGAAGATTTTGATATAGATTACTCATATTCTAATTCATTTAATAAGAATACTTTAATAGCTAGTTTAGATAACTATAATAAATATGGTGAATATAGTGAACCTTTATTAAAACTTTATAATACTTATAAAGCCATACCTTATTTATCATATAATCATAAGTTTAAAGGAATAGATAATAAACCAGAGAAAATAAGACTTTCTTATTCTTCACTAGATAACTATTTTAAATGTTCTTTTAGATACTATCTAAAAAACATTTTAAAAATAGATAAACAAGAAGATACATTTGCTATCCAAATTGGAAATATATTTCATCATATTTTATATCACTGTTATGATGATAACTTTGATTTGGATTATTATTGGAATTTAGAATTAAAAGGCCTTCCAAAAGAATTATCTAGTAGTGAAAAATATTTCTTAAATAGATCTAAAGAAGATCTTATTCTATTAATAGATACATTAAAAGAACAATTTGATTATACAAACTTAAAGAAGGTTCTACTTGAAAAAAACATTACAATTAAGATAAATGAACAAGTAACATTTATCGGTTTTGTAGATAAGATTATGTATGAAGAAAAAGATGATCATACTATTGCAGCTATTATTGATTATAAAACAGGTAATCCTAATTTAAATATCAATAATATTATCTATGGACTAGATATGCAACTACCTGTTTATGTCTTCTTAATTAAAAATAGCAACTTATTTAATAATGTCATAATAGGTGGATTCTACTTACAAAAGATTTTAAATAATTATCAGTCTTTAGAAGACAAGAAAAAATCATTAAAACTTCAAGGATACTCTAATTTGGATATAAATATCTTAAATGAAGTAGATTCTTCTTATGAAGATTCTAATATGATTAAAGGTCTTAAAACTACTAAAGATGGATTTAGTAGATATGCTAAAGTATTAGATAATTCTCAAATAGATAAACTATCAGATATAGTTAAAGAAAACATTATAAATGCTTCTAAAGATATCCTGGATGGTAAGTTTGATATAAATCCTAAAGAGATTAAAAATGATATAGTAGGTTGCAAATATTGTCCATATAAAGATATTTGTTTTATGGATAATAGTGATGTAATTACCCTAGAAGAAAAAGAACTATTTGGGGGTGAAATAGATGAAATGGACTAAAGAACAACTTGATGCTATTACGCTTTCTGGAAGTAATATTTTAGTTAGTGCAGGAGCAGGTTCTGGTAAAACTGCTGTTTTATCAGAAAGGGTTTTAAATAAAATAGATAATAATATTCATCTAGATGAACTTCTAATCTTAACTTTTACTAAAGCTGCCGCTACTGAAATGAAACAAAGAATTAGAAAGAAAGTAATAGGTAACAAAGAAGAACTTAATAGATTAAATAGTGCTTATATAACTACATTTGATTCCTTTGCTTTATCAGTAGTAAAAAAATATCATTATTTAAAGAATATTTCTAAAGATATAAATATAACTGATGAAACAATTATTAAGTTAGCAGAGCAAAAAATAATAGATGAATTATTTGAAGAATTATATGAAAAAGAAGATAGTGGTTTCTTATCTATAATTGATAAATACTGTGTAAAAGATGATTCTTTATTAAAAACTAATATTTTATCTATAGCTAAAAAGATTAATGATTTAAGTAATAAAGACGAGTATTTAGATAGTATTAAAAATAATTACTTTAGTTTAGATAATATTAAAAATATTTATAATGATTATTTGAAATATTTAGATAATAAAAGATTCTTAATAAAAATGGATTTAATTAAACTAAATAATTATTTTGATTTAGATTATGTAGATAAAGTAAGTGAAAGTTTAAATAGTTTTATATCTATTGATATAGATAAACTATATCAAATAGATAAAGTATCTATTCCTCAAGTACCACGTGGTACTGATGATGATGCTAAGTTATTTAAATCGTTATTTAAAAAAGAAATAGATGATTTATGTAAATTATCCGTATTTGGGTCATTCGAAGACATTAAAAAAGATATTCTAGATAATAAAGATGATATCTTAAATATAATTAAGATTATTGAAATCTTTAATGAAAGATTAGATAAATATAAAAAAGATAATTCTTTATATACATTTAATGATATAGCATCTTTGGCTATTAGTATTTTAAAAGAAAATGAAAGTGCTCGTAATGAACTTAAATATACTTTTAAAGAAATAATGATTGATGAGTATCAAGATACTAATGATATTCAAGATGAATTTATAAGTTTAATAGCTAATAATAATGTTTATATGGTTGGGGATATAAAACAATCTATATATGGATTTAGAGGGTCCAATCCATATATCTTTAAAGATAAATATGATAAATATTCTAATAACGAATTAGGTATTAAAATAGATTTAATTAAAAACTTTAGATCTAGAAAAGAAGTATTAGATAATATAAATGAAATGTTTTCTTTAATCATGGATGATGAAATAGGTGGAGCTTCTTATAAAGCATCTCATATGATGAATTATGGTAATTTATCATATGATGAAGAAAAAGAAGATGCTGATTATAATATAAATATCTTAGAATATGATAATTCAGATAAATTATACCAAGATGAAGAAATAGAAATATTTACTATTGCAAAAGATATAAAAGAAAAAGCTGGTAAGATAAGAGTATTTGATAAAAAAGATAATAAACTTAGATACTCTAATTTTAATGACTTTGTCATTATCTTAGATAGAAGTAAATATTTTAATCTATATAAAAAGATATTTGAATATGAAGGTATTCCTCTTACTATTTTAAAAGATGATGAACTAACTAATAATTATGATATTTTAATTATTAAAAATCTAATTGAATTAGTAATTAAGATTAATAATGAAGAATATGATGAAATATTTAAATATGATTTAGTAAGCATTTTAAGAAGTTTCTTGTATGAAATAGATGATAATGAAATTAATAAAATAATTACTAATGAAACATATAAAGATAATAAAGCTTACCAAGATTTATCATCTATAAGTGATATAAATTCTAAAACTATACCAACTTTATTAGAAAGTATTTTAACAGTAACTGATTTTTATAATAAGCTTGTCAAAATAGGGGAATTTAACGATATCAATAATAGAATAGAATATTTATATGATATGGCTAATTCTTTAAATGAAGTAGGTTATAGTATTAGTGATTTTAACATTTACTTAGATGATTTACTATCTAGTGATATTAAACTTAATTACCAAGCTTATACACCAAATACTAATAGTGTTAAGATTATGACTATTCATGCTTCTAAAGGACTAGAGTATCCTTTCTGTTACTTTGCTGATTTAGATCATAATTTTAATACTAAAGAATTATCGGATAAGTTTGTAGTATCTAATAAATATGGACTTATTATCCCATCAAATTTAGAAAACGAAAAAAATAGTGTAGTTAAATTCCTTCATAAAGATTTATTTTATAAAGAAGAAGTATCCGAAAAAGAAAGATTATTATATGTTGCTCTTACTAGAGCAAGAGAAAAGATAACTATAGTTATCCCAAGTAAAAATGGGGAAAAACTAGAATTAGATGATACAGGAATAATTCTTAATTCTAGAAGAAGAGAATTTACTAAACTATCTGATTATATCTATGCTATTAAAGATTATCTTCCTAAGTATTTCTCTTTGTTAGATATAACTAAATTAGGAATAAATAAAGATTATTTATATCCTAAATCTATTAATAATTTAGACATTAATAATAATTATCAAATAGAGGTAAGTGAAGTAAATGTAGATAGTAATATCTTAGAAGATAA
>JAEEGL013514715.1_pt1 | contig 10765 bp, 6 predicted proteins | sample 9134231 | NCBI WGS metagenome assembly JAEEGL01 (sample SAMN16246548, study PRJNA631951) | gut metagenome | biome: gut microbiome; feature: rumen; material: fiber-attached | host: Bos | place: Iran: Karaj | collected 2018-10
CGAGCTTTGCTACAAATGCGGCAAGCTGCAGGAGTGCGGCGGGAAAAAGAGCGGAAAATGCTTCTGATCAATTAATATTCGGAGGAACAGATATGCCATGCACGACGGTGCTGGTCGGACGGAAGGCCAGCAATGACGGTTCAACCATGATCGCCCGGACGGACGACGGACATTTTGATGTGAAGAAGCTGATCGTGGTCAACCCCAAGGATCAGCCGAAGAAATACACCAGCAAGATCTCCCATGCGGAGATCGACCTGCCGGACAATCCGCTGCGCTATACATCCTGCCCCAGCGTGGACCCGAAGGAAGGCGTCTGGGCAGCCACCGGCATCAATGAGGCAAACGTAGGCATGACGGCTACGGAAACCATCACCTCCAATCCGCGGGTGCTGGCGGCGGATCCGCTGGTGGTTTACAAGAAGGCAAAGACACGGAAGGAAAAAGACGTGCCCGGCGGCATCGGTGAAGAGGATATCGTGGTGCTGGTGCTGCCCTATATCCGCACAGCGCGGGAAGGCGTGCTGCGGCTGGCAAAGCTGCTGGAGGAATACGGCACCTATGAGTCCAACGGGATTGCCTTTAATGATGACCATGAGGTCTGGTGGCTGGAAACCATCGGCGGACATCACTGGATGGCCCGGAAGATTCCGGAGGACAGCGTGGTGATCAATCCGAACAAGTTCGGGATGGACGGCTTTGATCTGAAGGACGCCTTCGGAAAGCAGGAAGCAAACCTGTGCTCCGCGGACCTGAAGGAGTTTATCCGGGATAATCACCTGGACCTGAACCAGGATGGTGTATTCAATCCCCGGTATATATTCGGAAGCCGGCGGGATATGGACCATATCTACAACACGCCCCGGGCCTGGTTCATGGGCAGGTACCTGACCCCGGAAAGCCATCGCTGGGACGGGCCGGACGCGGAGTTCACCCCGGAAAGCGACAATATTCCCTGGAGCCTGAAGCCGGACCGGAAGGTGGCGGCGGAAGACGTGAAGTATATGCTGTCCGGTCACTACCAGGGAACCCCGTACGATCCCTATATCAGCCGGGATACCGGAAAGCGGGGAATGTACCGGTCCATCGGCATCAACCGGACCGGTGTCACATCCATCTGCCAGATCCGGCCGGACGTGCCGGATCCCATCAAGGGCATCGAGTGGATCATCTTCGGTTCCACCACCTTCAGCGCTGCGCTGCCGGTCTACACCAACGTCAGCCGCATGCCTGATTACCTTAGCAAGGTGACGCTGGACACCTCCACGGAGAACTATTACTGGAGCAGCCGCCTGATCGGCGCGCTGGCGGATCCCTGCTACGCGTCAGCGGTCCAGAACATCGAACGGTATGAGCTGGCGGTCATGACCAAAGGCCGGAAGCTGATCCGGGAATACGACCAGATGATGATGTCAACCGGGAACTACACCATGACAGAAGAAGCCAACGAAAAGCTCAGTGCCATAGCAAAGGAGGAGACCGTCTCCACCCTGAACAAGGTTTTGCTGACAGCCAGCGAGAAGATGAAGAACGGATACAACCTGGCTGATAACTGAATAGCGTTGTGAAAACCGCCTGTTCAACCGGACAGGCGGCCTTTTTCGTACCGGCAGGGAAGGGCAAACCTGTATTATAAGTATGTATCCAGTAGACAGAATACAAAAGACAGTATCCCGTAGACACAAAAAGGACGAAGCGTTAGGCCTCCAAACAGGCTATTTTTTTACAACTGTATACAAAAACGCCGGCAGAAAGCCTGCCGGCGGGGAATGAAAGGCGGGAATCCTTATGCCGTAATATACGCAAGGGTCAGTTCAAAGGTATTGCGCAGCCCGTCAATATGGGTGCGTTCATAGCCGTGGCTGTTGGCTGTTCCGGGGCCGATGGCGGCGTGGCGGATATCATAACCGGCGAGCACGGAACCGTCTCCATCGGAGCCGTAGTGAGGCGTAAACACGTCCATGACGTAATCCAGGCCGGCCTTTTTGGCGGTATCCCGGAGTTCCGCGGTCATTTCACTGTGATAAGGGAAACGACTATCCTTGGCAAAGATGGAAACCTTATGCTCTTCTGAATTCTGGTCCGGTCCCGTCGGCGCGATGTCCAGCGCCAGGATATCCTTTATACCGTCCGGAAGCCAGGTGGTGCCGTGACCGATCTCTTCATAGCAGGCGAAGTAGGCGATGACTTTCCGGTTCAGCTTCAGGCTGTTGTCCCGGATGGCTTTCATGACGTTCAGCAGCACCGCAACGCAGGCCTTGTCATCGATGAACCGGCTTTTGATGTATCCGCCGGACCGGGTGAAGCGGGGTTCCAGGCCAATATAGTCACCGGTCTCAATGCCGAGGGTCCTGGTATCCTGCGCAGACCGGACAGGCCGGTCCAGCACCACGCAGACATTGGTCCGGAAATCGCCCATGTTTTTGCGGAGTTCCTCTTCCGTCACGTGGATGGAGTTGGGGGTACGGCAGACGGTGCCGGTGAAGACTTCTCCGCTGCCGGTGTAAACCCGGACGTTTTCCGTGATACAGTAGAAAGGATACAGCCCGCCCACAGGGCAGACGTTCAGGGTGCCGTCCGGATTGATCCGGCGGACCATGAGGCCGATATCGTCCAGATGGGCGGTGATCACGAGGGGATCGCCTTCACCGCCGAGATCCGCCAGGACACCGCCTTTATGGGTAAAGGAAGGCTCAAAGCCCAGAGAACGGATCAGCTCAGCGGTTTTCTCCTGAATGGCCCGGAACTGGCCTGTGGTGGAATCCACGGAAAGCAGCGCCTGGAAGGTATCAAGGGTGTAGGATTCATCAAAATAACTCATGCGGATATCCTCTTTTCATCATTCCGGAGGGGAAAGGTCCCTGCCTGGCTTTTATTGTACCTAATCAGGTATTGCCGCGTCAAAACAAATTGAAAATTTTAACTATTTTTTTTACGGATACAACATACAGAAAAAACTGTAAAAACATGCTACTACATCTATGGAAAAACGGCCAAAACATATAGGCAGCAACGTTTGCAATTCAAAAAAGGATATGTTATCATGCTGTAACACAACTTCATACAGAAAATAAACAGTATTTATTTTGTATTATATCGGGAATGATCCCGGTTAATAAAATTTTAAAGGAGGCTCCCCCATATGAAGAAACTGCTGGCACTGATCCTGACGCTTGTCATGGCAGTCACCGTGTTCGGCACCGCTTTCGCTGAAGCCGTTGACGCGGCCAACATCGCGGATCAGCCCGAATTCGACGTGATGACCCTTGGCAACTACAAGTACAAGGAAGATTACATCTCCCTGTATGACCAGGTTGGCTCTGGCATCACTATCGCTGATGTGGAAGAAGACGAAGAAACCGGCTTCGGCTACATCACTGTTGATGGTGAAAAGAAACTCCTCGGCCTGGACTTCCTGACCATGGCCATGGTTTACAACTGCACCCCCGCCGGTGAATACGAAACTGAAGAAGACGTCTACGCCGCCTGGTGGAGACTGTACATCACCCGCTGGAATTACCTGCTGCCCGAAGTTCCGCTGTACAGCAACGAGTATTACGATCTGTACAACGCACAGATCAAGGGTGTTCAGGAATATCCCACCAACCCCTTCTGGGGTCCGCAGCGGGCTCTGATCGACTGGTCTTCCGAGAAGGAAGATAATTCCATCATCCTGGGTTCTTCCACCGAACTGTCTGGTCAGTTCCGCGTGCCGTCCTTCGGCAAGAGCAATCCCGGCGCTTCCGATAACGACATCGGCAGCCTGACCACCGGTCTGTCCACCGTGGAAACCACCAAGGAAGGCGCGTATACCTGGAATGAAACCGTTGTGGATTCCGCTGAAGAAAAATACAACGAAGACGGCACCCTGACCTATACCATCAAGATTAAAGATGACCTGAAGTTCTCTGACGGCAGCGCGATTACCGCAAAAGACTATCTTGCTGCCACGATGGCCAGTTATACGCCCGTGTATACGGAAGCCGCGTCCCGTGAATCCAACGGCCGTACGATCGTTGGCTGGGAAGGCGCTTATCAGCTTTATACCGGCCCCGGAAGCGAAGAAGGCACCAAGGAGCTGTCCGGTATTCATCTGATTGATGACTACACCTTCAGCGTCACGATTACCGCTGAATATGCAAACTACTTCTACAAAATCATTTACGGCGGCTTTGATGCTCAGCCCGCTGCCGCGTTCCTGGGTGAAGGCGTTGAGATCAAGGATGACGGCAACGGCTGCTACCTGTCCGACGAATTCTATGCCAAGACCGAAGATGGCAAGTACGTGCAGGCTGCCAAGATCTACAAGCTGTGCACCGACACCAGCGCTGAGAACTACGCTGAGTTCCCCTGGTCCGGTCCCTATGTTGTGAAGTCCTTCGACAACAGCGATGCTACCGCTATCCTGGAGAAGAACGAATACTTCAAGGGCAACTATGAAGGCGCCACCCCGAAGATCGGCAAGATCATCTACAAGAAGACCGTTTCCGCGACCCAGATCGAAGACTTCAAGGCCGGCGGCCTGGATGTTATCGCTGCTATCACCGGCGGCGCTGACACCGACAACGCCCTGAAGCTGGCGGATGAATCCAACGGCGCTTATGTTTACACCCACTACAGCCGCGCCGGCTACGGCAAGCTGGGCTTCCGTGCCGACTACGGTCCCGCTCAGTTCACCTCCGTCCGTCAGGCTATCGCCCTGTGCATGGACCGCGCTCAGTTCGCCAAGGACTTCACCGGCGGCTACGGCGGCGTTGTGGACGGCCCCTACTACACCGGTTCCTGGATGTACAAGGCTGCTGTGGAACAGGGCATGCTGCTGGACAGCTACGCCACTTCCGCGGACGCTGCCATCGAAGTGCTGGAAGCTGACGGCTGGGTCTGGAATGCTGACGGTACTCCCTATGCCGGCGAAGGCATCCGCTACAAGGCGATCCCCGCTGACAAGATCAACGAGAATGACAAGAACTACAAGTCCGTGGACGGCACCTACAAGACTGAAGAAGTCAACGGTGTGTACCTGATGCCCCTGGTCATCAACTGGTACGGCACCACGCCCAACGAGTTCACCGACCTGCTCCAGACCGGCTTCCGTGAAAATGACAACGTGAAGAAGGTTGGCATGGCTGTGTACAACACCCTGGGCGACTTTGCCCCCATGCTGGACGAACTGTATCAGCAGGCTGCGTACGGCTTCTATGCCGGCACCCCCATGTACTGCGCGTTCAACTTCGCCACCGGTTTCAACAGTGCGGCTTACGATTACGCATTCAACATGACGATCGATCCCTCTCTGTATGATGACTATTCTCAGTACTACATCAAGGACTATGCTGACATTCTGTGGCTGAAGTAATCCCGGCTTTGGTATGATCAAAGCATCCGGCGGCATTTCGCCGCCGGATGCTCTTGTTCGTCTGTATCCCTTCCCCAGACCGGCAGGTGCCGGTTGTTTTCAACTATTATCCCCGAAGGAGTTGGCCCCATGGCAAGGTATATTGTAAAGAGATTGGTCTACTTGATGCTTGTGTTCATCCTGCTGACATACCTGCTGTTTATGCTTTATCAGCTGATGCCGGCAAACCGCGCCTATACCGACGCAAAAACCGAGATCAAGACCATGAAACGGCTCTCGGATGCGGAAAAAGAAACCAAATTCGACGAGCTGTACCTGAAGTATCAGCGTATGTACGGAACGGACACGGATAATAAGCTGATCCTGTACCTGCGCTGGCTGGGGGTCTATCCCTTCTACAACGGGGAGTATGCCGGTATACTGCAGGGAGAATTCGGGTTTTCCTATGACTACAACCTGCCTGTGGTGAAGGTTGTACCCGATCATCTGCGGAATACCCTGATCATCGGCCTTGTTTCCGAGATTGCCGTACTTGGTATAACCATTCCCCTGGGGATCAAGTGCGCGGTGAAGAAGAACAGCCGTTTCGACCGGTTTACCCAGTTCTTTACCCTGATCGGTTTTTCCACACCGCATTTTATCATCTATATTGTCTTTATCGTTTTCTTCTGCTCCATCCTGGGGTTGTTCCCGGTGATGGGTATGAAGACGCCCGGTTCCAATTATACCGGGTGGAAGAACATCCTGGATGTGCTGCATCATGTGGCCCTGCCGACGATCTGCCTGACCTTCGGAGGGCTGGCCTCCATTACACGGCTTACCCGTGCTTCCATGATTGACGCCCTGAACCTGGACTGTATCCGTACTGCCCGGGCCAAAGGCCTTTCTGAAAAAGTTGTCATTTACAGCCACGCCTGGCGCAATGCCCTGATCCCGCTGGTATCTATATTTGTGGGCGGATTCTTCGGCCTGATCAGCGGAGCGATCATCCTGGAACAGATGTTCGGATTCAAGGGCATGGGGCTGCTGCTCCTGAACGCGACCAAGAACGCTGATTACGATATGATCATGTTCCTTGAAGTGATCTATACCTTTATTATGTTGTTTTCCAACCTGGTTACCGACCTGTGCTACGGCCTTGTGGATCCCCGGGTCCGCATCAGCAAGTAAGGAGGGCATGAAATATGAAGAAAAAAGAAAACGTATTCCATATTCTTGCCCGCTGGTTTGTTCGCTGGTTCCTCGGGCCGAAATATGAAGAGAAATGGTTTGCCCAAAAAGAAAACAATGAGATTCCGGAGAATGAGGAAAACAAAACTCCGGACGATTCCGAGCTGATCGTGAGTCCGGGAAAGCAGATTGTCCAAAGATTCCTGGAACGAAAGTTCGCGGTTTTTTCCGTGATCGTGGTCCTGATCATGTTCGGTGTGGTGATAATTGCGCCGCACTTTATGCCGAAGTATTATGACTCGTTTACGGAGACAACCCAGAAGGATCTGCCGCCTACCCTGGATTTCATGAATGTTCCGGGGGAACTGAAGGATAACATCAAAACCATTGACAGTTACAGCAGCTTTACAGTCGGCCTGTCCAATGACGGAAAGGTGTATGTATGGGGTATCGGAAGAATCGGTGCCACAGGCATTGATATCAAGCAGATCCCGGAAGAGGTTAAAAACGCCAAAATCGCGTATGTGGCTGCCGGCACGGACCATATCATCGCCATCGGTGAGGACGGGAAATTTTACGGATGGGGCAGCAACCGGTTTGCCCAGTATGACGTAAATGATGTCATCCTGAACAATCCGAACCTGGAGCCGGTTCCGGACGTGGTACGGAACGGCGAACTGGATGTGGCCCATATTAAAAAGGTGACCTGCGGTTTCCAGGCAAGCGCCATCCTGATGGATGACGGTACGCTGTATATCTGGGGCAACAAGCAGGCATATGCCAATATGGACAGACTGATTGGCCGGACCGACATTGTTGACGTGGACTTCACCCTGAGCTATGTGGTTGCCCTGGACCGGAAGCAGACCAGCGTCTATACCGGCACCAAGGGCCTTTATGCCCGGGTGGTCAGCCAGATCGGCGAAGTGAATGCCAAGAAAATGTCCGAATTCCTGAACGGAAGGAAGATCAACGAAGTCCGGGCAACGACCACCAGCGTCTGCCTGCTGCTGGACGACGGAACCATTGCCCTGACCGGCGATTTCCAGAGTGACAGCATTGCGGTGCCTGAACTGGAGGAAGGCGAGCGCTTCATCGATATTGAAGCGGGCAACTATCATTATACCGGCCTGACGAACCTGGGCCACGTTTACTCCTTTGGCGGGGACCACTACCGCCAGGCGGAAGCACCAACCGTCAACGGCGCCAAGAAGATTTTTGCCGGCGCCTTCCAGAGCTATGCGGTGGATGAAAACGGCAAGCTGCTGAACAAATGGGGCCTGAGGGGATACCTGTTCGGTACGGATGACCGCGGCGCCAATATCGCGGAGCGTGTTATTGCCGGCGGCCGGGTGACCATGACGGTCGGCGCGGTAGCCGTTATCATCGAGATCATTATCGGTATCACGATCGGCCTGCTGGCGGGATTTGCCGGCGGCTGGGTGGATATCTTCCTGATGCGTGTGGCGGAGGTGTTCAGCTCCATTCCGCTGATCCCCTTCATGCTGATCCTGAGTTCCCTGCTGTCGCAGGTATCGATGACAACTGATCAGCGGCTGTATATGATCATGGTGATCCTGGGTATCCTGGGCTGGCCGGGATTCGCCTACATGACCCGTGCCCAGGTGCTGGTGGCCCGGGAAAGCGAATATGTGACCGCCGCGCAGGCCATGGGTGTAAAACCGACACGCATTGCGTTCAAACACATCCTGCCCAATATTTTCTCGGTGATCCTGGTGTCCATGACACTTCGGTTTGCCGCTTCCATGCAGACGGAGACATCCCTGTCCTTCCTGGGCTTTGGTGTCAACTATCCGCAACCCAGCTGGGGCAACATGCTTTCCCGCGCCAGCAACGCGGTGGCGGCACTGAACTTCTGGTGGCAGTGGGTGTTTACTTCCGCAATTGTGGTCCTGACAACAGTGTGTATCAACACCATCGGTGACACACTGCGTGACGTGATGGATCCGAAATCGACGAATGATAAGTAAGGAGGGAATTAAGGATGCCTTTGCTTGAAGTCAAAAACCTTCATACCTTCTTTACAACGAAAAAGGGAATCGTCAAGGCTGTCAACGACGTATCCTATACGCTGGAAGCGGGGAAAACCATCGGTATCGTGGGAGAAAGCGGTTCGGGCAAATCCGTATCCGCCATGAGTATCCTGCAGCTGCTGGACGGAAACGGATATATAGACAGCGGAGAGATCCTGCTGGACGGGATAGACCTGACCCAGTTATCCACGAAGGAAATGTGCCATATCCGCGGCAATGATATTTCCGTCATTTTCCAGGAGCCCATGACCAGCCTGAACCCGGTTTTCACGGTAGACCGGCAGCTTTCCGAACCCTTCATGATCCATCAGGGCATGAACAAGAAGGAAGCGCATGAGAATGCGCTGAAGATGCTGTATGACGTTCAGATCCCGAACCCTGAAGTGGTCATCAAGCAGTATCCCCACCAGCTTTCCGGCGGTATGCGCCAGCGGGTTATGATCGCCATGGCGCTGGCCTGCAAACCCAGGATCCTGATCGCGGATGAACCGACCACCGCCCTGGACGTGACCATTCAGGCCCAGATCCTGAAACTGATGAACGACCTGAAGGAAACGACCGGAACGGCCATCATTTTCATTACCCATGACCTGGGGGTTATCAATGAAATGGCGGATGACGTTGCGGTTATGTACTGCGGCCAGGTGGTTGAGCAGGCCCCGGCGGAGGTGATCTTCCGGAACTGCGAATGCAGCCATCCCTATACGGAAGGCCTGATGCTCTCCATTCCGAGACTGGAGACAGAAAGCGACAGGCTGGAGCCGATCCCCGGATCGGTGCCCCATCCGCTGGCCCTGCCGAAGGGCTGCAAATTCGCCCCGCGCTGCAAATACTGCACACAGAAATGCATGGAAGAAGAACCCGAATTGACCAGGATCAGCGAAAACCAGCTGATCAGATGCTTCTATCCCAACAAGGAGGAACGGACCAGTGCCGAGCACCAAAAAATTACTGTCAATCACTAATCTGAAAAAGTATTTTCCGGTTGCAAAGACCTCCATCTTCCAGCGGACGAAGCGGTATGTCCGGGCCAACGAGGATATCTCCATTGATATTTACGAAGGCGAAACGCTGGGTGTTGTCGGTGAGTCCGGATGCGGAAAATCAACCCTGGGCCGGGTGCTTCTGCAGCTGTATCCGCAGACGGCAGGCTGCTCCCTGTATTACGGCACAACGCTGGATGAACTGACTCCGGCTTATGTGTATGATACGCTGAAGAACCAGAAAAAGTACCGCCGGACCCTGGACAAGGCCAGCGCGAAAGTGCGGGATGTGGACCGGAAGGTGCAGGAAGCCGGCGGGGAAGACGGAGCCGATTTCTATCTGCTGCAGGAACAGACGATCGCTCACTGTGAGGAGCAGACCCACCTGAGCAATATCGTCAAAATCCTGGGCGGATTCTATGCCAAGGATGATCCGGAAGGCATCAGACTGCTGCTGGAATTGTACCAGGAAAACAAAAAACGCAACCGGATCCTGGCCAAGCGTAATAAGGTTCAGATAAACCATGATCATTTTGAGCAGGAAGCCGCTGAGGCCGCGGAAAAGGCTCCCGGCAAAGAAGCAACCCTGATCCAAAAGAAGGAACGTGCCGCTGAAGAACTCAAGCCGCTGGACGAGACCATCGCCAGGATGGATGAAAAGATCGCGGCGTTACAGGGCAGGCTGAACAAGGTTAAGGATAAATACCGGGGAGATCCGGAATTCGAAAAGTATGAGGCCATGCTGGATAACGGTATTGACCTGGCCCGCCTGAACACTTTGGAAATGCGCGGTCTCCGGAAAGACCTGCAGATCATTTTCCAGGATCCCTATTCCAGCCTGAATCCGCGTTTCACGGTGGGTCAGATTATAGAAGAAGGCCTGGTAACGCACAACTTCTTCCGTCACGGTTCCGCAAAACTGCGTTCCTATATTGTGGATACGATGGAAAAGTGCGGCCTGCAGGAATATATGCTGCACCGCTATCCCCATCAGTTCTCCGGCGGACAGCGGCAGCGTATCTGCATCGCCCGTGCACTGGCAGTACAGCCGAAGTTTGTTGTCTGCGATGAGTGCGTATCCGCCCTGGACGTGTCCATCCAGAGCCAGATCATTAACCTGCTTCAGGATCTGAAGGAAAAACAGAACCTGACCTATATGTTCATTTCCCATGACCTGTCGGTTGTGAAATTCATTTCCGACC
>JAEEGL014037776.1_pt1 | contig 10765 bp, 9 predicted proteins | sample 9134231 | NCBI WGS metagenome assembly JAEEGL01 (sample SAMN16246548, study PRJNA631951) | gut metagenome | biome: gut microbiome; feature: rumen; material: fiber-attached | host: Bos | place: Iran: Karaj | collected 2018-10
CCGAATCCCACTCCAGCAGCAAGGAAAGCGCTCCGACGCACAATATCGTCTTCTCTTCCTGTCCGTTTCGCAGCGTCAGTTCCAGAACCGACAAAGGTTTTGCCAAAGCCCATCCGACTCCCTCCGTCATGTACGGTTCGTATGACTCCGGAGCGTCCGGGATCGCCGACAAATCCATCGTGCTGACAAAATCTGTCAGCTCGGTCATTTCCTCCGGGCTCAGGGACAGCTTGGTTTTGAATCTGTCCGGATCGGACGCGTTCTTCGTTTTGACGAGCACGTCGGTTAGGCTGTCGTAAGAGCTTTGACCCTCGACGCCCCACCGGATCCGGAAGGAAAAGTCTCCCGTATAACGCCGTTGTCGGGCACAGCCCGAAAACCCGGCAAAGAGCAGAAGGATCGAGAGAAAACCCGAAATCAGTCTTTTCATGCGGTATTCCTCTTTCATTCTATTGGACTTTATCCGTTAGACGCCGCGCCTCGGAAAAAAGTTCCCTCACGGCAGAAAAAGAGAGGGGCTGCCGCGTCCCTCCCTTGCGGAAGCGATGCGGCAGTCCCATATTGTCCGTTCCGGAGAAACCGAAACTCAGTCAAAGCTGACGCCCTGACGGATCTCCTTTCCGTCGGGAGCGATGGTGTTGTAATACAGCGTGCTGCCCGCCGTGTTGACGCGGATGGCGGTCACCTTGCCCTGATACACGGTCTGGCACGTGCCGTCCCGGTAGATGAAGATCAGGCTGTAATCCCCGGCGGCAGCGCCGTTCAGCCCGGCGCCGTAAATGATGTAGAAGCGGTCGCTCTCGTATTCGAAGGGGATGTCGGACGCGGTGGCCTTCGCCGCGCTGATCGCTTCCGCATATTTCGCTGTGTTGACCTGGCTGTCGGTGGCTTCCGTGAATTCGTCGGAGGCCTGCACGCCGTACGCGCTCTCCACGAGGGCCGCCACGTCATTCATGCCGCAGAGCTTCAGCGTATCGGCTCCGGGCGTGCCGCAGACCAGCTGGTACCGGGCGACGGAATCCAAGCTCAGCGTCTCGTCGAAATAGAACGCATAGGTGGTATATCCCTCGTGATCGGCGTACCACATGCCGGCGATGGTCACGCGGCTGCCGTCCGCCCAGAGGTAGATCAGCTCGTTGATACGGGAGTAGACGTCCACACCGGGCTGGATCTGCGCGCCGTTCGCGCCGACCGCGGCCTTCTCGAATTCGCCGCGGAGGGTGCCGAACGCTTCGTAGCCGGCTCCCTTGCGCAGGCGGAAGGAGATGTTGTCGGGCTCGACGGTCAGATTGTTGACGAGATCAAGCGAATAAGAAGCGTTCACGGTAGGATTGCCGCCCGTCACGGAGATGTCCGCCGCGAATCCGGCGATCCCGGTCAGGGCGCTTGTTTCCTGCGTGCCGGCGTACAGGACGAGTTCACCCGTGGAAGAAGCAGGGGTATCGGGCTGCGCGGGCTTTTCGGCGGGCGTGCCGGCGGGCATGCGGGCGGAAGGATCGATCACGCGGGTCACGACCGCGGAGATCTCGCTGCGGCGCACGGAGGATTCCGGTTTCAGAAGGCCGTTCTCGTCGCCCGTCATGATGCCCCAGCGGTACAGACGGTAAACGGAGGTCGCGTACCACTGGGAGGTCGGCACGTCTTCCAGAGCGCCGAATTCGACGGAGTTGATTTCCGCGATGTTCACGCCGGAGTTGCCGATGGCGCGGGAGAAGAGCACCGCCACCATGCCGCGGGTCGCGGGGGCGTTGTAGTCCTCATAGGATTCCGTCACGATGTCGCGCTGCGCCGCGTATGCCACGTAGCCGTCGTACCAGTTGACGGGATTGTCGAGCACGTACGCTGTGTCATCCACTGCGCCTTTGGTGAGGAGCTGGTTGCAGACGGAGGCCAGCTTGATGGTCTCGGCGACGGTCAGTGTGCCGTCCGGATCGAAGACGGTGTCGCTCTTGCCGTTGATGAGACCGAGTTCGTAGGCGTCGGCCACATTTTTGTAGAACCATGCGCCGGCGGGAACGTCCGTGAACTGGCCGGTGTAGGAACGGGGCCGCGCATAGTCGTCGGCACAGACCGCCGTGGTCAGCAGGACGGCAGCGAGGACGACGGCCGCCAGGGACAGGAGCGTGCGGGTCAGATTCTTTTTCATGGAATCTCAACTTCCTTTCGTCAGATTATGAAAACGTGGGGACGGCAGGAAACCTTTTCCCCGCCGTTATTTCCGGAAGAGAATGCCGAACAGGCCCTTTCTCAGAAGCTGGCCGCCGGTGGAGATGACCTGGGACTCCAGCTTGTTCTTGATCCGCTCTTTCTTCTTGTCCGCAGCGGCTTTTTTCTTGGCTTCTTCCTTTTCCTTCTTTTCGGCTTCCTTCTGCGCGGCTTTTTCGGCTTCGCGGGCGGCTTTTTCCTTTTCGGCTTCGAGTCTCTTCCGCTCGGCTTCGAGCTCCGCCTTCTGACGCTCGATCTCCGCCTGCTCGGCCTTCTCGGCGGCTCTCTTTTCAAGCAGCTCGTACGCGCTTTCGTTATCGATCGCGTTGTTGTACTTGTAGCCGAACTGCGACTGCGCCATGACGCGGTTCTTGGTCGCTTCGGCGCAGGGAGCCATCAGGGACTGCGGGCAGATGATCGAGGTCTTCTCGACGATCTGCGGGATGCCCTTTTCGTCAAGGAAGGAAGTGAGCGCTTCGCCGGTGCCGAGCTGCATGATGACGTCCTCGGTCTTGAACGCGGGATTCGCGCGGAAGGTCTGCGCCGCCGTCCGGACCGCCTTCTGCTCGGCGGGGGTGTAGGCGCGGAGGGCGTGCTGGACGCGGTTGGAGCACTGGGCGAGGACGGAGTCCGGGATGTCGGACGGGGACTGAGTCACGAAATAAATGCCGACGCCCTTGGAGCGGATCAGCTTCACGGTCTGCTCGATCTTCTGCACGAGCGCTTTCGGCGCTTCGGTGAAGAGCAGGTGGGCTTCGTCGAAGAAGAACACGATGGTGGGCTTCTCGGGGTCGCCGACCTCGGGCAGGTTCTCGAAGAGCTCCGCCATCATCCAGAGTAAGAACGCGGCGTAAAGCTTCGGGTATTTGACGGTTTCGACGGCGTGCAGCACGTTGATCATGCCGTGTCCGTTCGCGTCGGTGCGGATCCAGTCGGTCACGTCCAGCATGGGCTCGCCGAAGAACTGCGTGCCGCCCTGATTTTCGAGGGGGATCAGCGCGCGCGTGATGGCGGAGAGGGACTGGGGCGCCATATTGCCGTACTTCTGGGAGTATTCCGCGCGGTTCTCCGTCACGTACTGGATCATGGCCTGCAGGTCCTTCAGGTCGATGATGGCCAGCCCGTGTTCGTCGGCGATGCGGAAGATGATGTTGAGCACGCCCTCCTGCACTTCCGTCAGGCCGAGGATACGGGAGAGGATCTCGGGACCCATGTCGGACACCGTCGTGCGGATGGGGTGGCCGCCCTTGCCGTAGATATCCCAGAAGGTGACGGGATAGGAACGGTAGGTGAAGACGTCGCGGATGCCGAACTTGTCGATGCGCTTCTGCATGCCGGAGTTGTCCGCACCGGGTTCGCAGAGGCCGGAGACATCGCCCTTCACGTCGCAGAGGAAGACGGGGACGCCCGCGTCGGAGAAGGATTCGGCCATGACCTTCATCGTGATGGTCTTGCCGGTTCCGGACGCGCCCGCGATGAGTCCGTGACGGTTGGACTGGGACAGGTGCATGTAGACCCTTTCTTTCGCGGGATCGGAGAGGCCCATGTAAAGCTTGCCGTTTTCGTACATATGATCGCTCCTTCTGAAAGTCGGAATGGGTATAACATTCTACCATATATTATAGCGTTTTTGATGCGTCAAGTCAAGTCGAAAAAGAAAACTGGGGGGCGGATTTTGCGGATTTCGCCGGAAACGAAGAAACGCGGAGGACTCTCCCTCCGCGTTTCTTCGTTTTCTTTACCGTCTGCCGCCCTTTCCCTTCTTGGACAGCACGGTCAGTACGATCATGGCGACGGCACATACGCCCGCGATCGCGCCGATGATGAGTGCGGGATCTCCCGTGGCGGGCGATACGGACGGTCCCGTCAGCGCAGCCCGAAACATGGCAGCGGTGTCCATGAAGTACTCCTTCCGCCGCTCAGAACGGCATTTTCTTAAAGTCCGGATTGCCGTGGGTGTAGGTGGGGAGCAGCTTCGGGGAGCAGACTTCCCCGTCCAGCCCGGCCTCCGCCCGTTCGGTTAAGAAGCGGCCGAGATGCGCGAGCGTCGGCTTTCCGGGTTCCGTCCGCTTCGCCTTTTCCGCGGCATATCTCCCGGCGTTCCGCCCGAAGACGATCACGTCGAGCAGGGAGTTGCCCATCAGGCGGTTCCTTCCGTGGATGCCGCCCACGACCTCGCCGGCCGCGTACAGGTTCTCCACCGCGGTCATGCCGTCCGGGGAGATGTCGAGACCGCCGTTCTGGTAGTGCAGCGTCGGGTACACAAGGATCGGTTCCGTGCGGATATCGATCCCGTATTTGGCGAACATGCGGTACATGGCGGGGATCCGGGCGAGGATGGTCCCTTCTCCGCCCTTAAGCTCGATCATGGGCGTATCCAGCCACACGCCCGCGCCGTCCGCCGTCTTCACGCCCTTCCCCCGTTCGCCGCACTCCCGGATGATGGAGGCCGCCGCGACGTCGCGCGTTTCCAGCGGGTGCATGAAGACCTCTCCGTCGGCGTTGACCAGCTTCGCGCCGAGGGAACGGACCTTTTCCGTCACCAGCGCGCCGAAGATCTGCTCCGGATACGCGGCTCCCGTGGGATGGTACTGGAGCGTGTCCGCGTACAGCAGCTTCGCGCCGACGCGGTAGCCGAGGATCAAACCGTCCGCCGTCGCGCCGTAGTGATTCGAGGTCGGGAAGCCCTGATAGTGGAGCCGTCCCGCGCCGCCTGTCGCAAGGATCACGGTTTTCGCGCGCGCCACGAGCAGCTGCTTCGTCTCCATGTTCATCAAGACCGCACCGGCGCAGCGGCCCGCCTCGTCGAGGATCAGTTCCACCGCCGCGGTATAGTCCACGACCGGGATGCCCCGGTTCAGCACTTCGTCGCGCAGGGTCCGCATGATCTCGGCTCCCGTGTAGTCGCGCGCCGCGTGCATCCGCTTCCGGGACGTGCCGCCGCCGTGGGTGGTGATCATCGTGCCGTCGGGAGCCTTGTCGAATTCCACACCGAGCTCATTCAGCCAGAGGATGGCGTCCGGCGCTTCGCTGACGAGCTTGCGCAGCAGTTCGGGCTTCGCCGCGAAATGACCGCCGCCGAACGCGTCGAGATAGTGCACCGCCGGACTGTCGTTCGGTTTGTCGGCAGCCTGGATCCCGCCCTCCGCCATCATGGTGTTGGCGTCGCCGATCCTCAGCTTGGTGACGATCATGCAGCGCGCGCCGCCGTTGTCCGCTTCGATGGCCGCGGATGCGCCCGCTCCGCCTCCGCCGATGATCAGCACGTCGGTTTCAAAGTCCGTCTTCGAGAGATCCGCGTCCCCCTCGCAAATGCGGGGCAGACCCTCGAGCAAAGCCGCAAGCTCGTGGGGGACCTTATCCCCGCGGTTCACCCCGATCGTTAACGTCTCGAATTCCGACGCCTTGTAGTCCGGATGGTAGGTCTCGAGCAGCGCTTCCTTTTCCTCCGCCGTCATGCGCCGCGGTTCCAGCGCAAGATTGGCTTCCCGGGCGGCTTCCGCTTTTTTCATTGATGCGAGCATCTCGCCTGTATACATGTCCCGGCTCCTTTCTCACGCTTCGATATCGCGGTTGTTGTAGAGTTCCTTCAGTTCTTCGACCGGCTTCTGCGTCAGCGCTTCGAGCAGGTCCTCGAACTTCCCGTCCCGGATCTCCCGGACCCTGTCCCGAAGGTGCCCGGACGCGGGCGCGAGGTATTTTCCGTTCAGACGCCGGGCTAAGAGCGCGACCTGCGGATGGGAGATCCCGGCAGGGCAGCGGGAGGAACACACGCCGCACATGACGCAGTCGAAGGACTCCTCCGCGCACTTTTCAAAATCGCCCCGCTGCGCGTACGCGATGTACTGCATGACATTCAGCCCCTGCGTGCAGGATTTTGTGCACGCGTTGCAGCCCACGCAGGCGTAGATCTCCGGATAAAGCTGCATCATCACCGCTTCGCCGGGGGTGAGCTTATCGATATCGTACGCTTCCTTGATGAGGGGGAAGAACGGGAGGGTTGCGACGTACATATCGTTCTCCACCTTCGTCTGGCAGGCGAGGCAGACCTTCAGCTCCCGATCCCCTTTGATGCGGTAGATCGTGGCGCAGGCTCCGCAGAACCCGTTCCGGCAGCCGCATCCCCGGACCAGCTGGTATCCGGCGTATTCCATCGCGCCCATGATCGTGAGGTTTCCGGGCACGGAACAGCGTTTTCCGAACAGAAAAACGTCGACAAAGTTTTCCATATTTTCTCCTGCGTGATCAGTATTCGTCCGGCAGTTCGCCGAGCTCGTCGTAACGGAAGACGGGGCCGTCCTTGCAGACGTATTTCGCGCCGATGTTGCACCGTCCGCATTTGCCGATCCCGCATTTCATCCGCAGCTCCATGGTCGTCCAGATCGCTTCGGGGGCGAATCCCAGTTCCGTCAGACCCGCGACGGTGAACTTGATCATGATCGGCGGGCCGCAGACGAGGACGGTTTTCCTTAAGTCCGGATTCAGCTCCTTCACGTAATTCGGAACGAATCCGACGTGTCCGTCCCAGCCCTCCTGTTCCCGGTCGATCGTCAGATTGACCGTGAAGCCGGGCGTGACGGACCACTCATCAAGGATCTCCGCGTAATCGACCAGATCGTCCTTCGAACGCGCGCCGTAGACGATCTGCACGTCTCCGTAATTCTCTCTTTTATCCCGCACATAGTTGATGACGGAGCGGAGGGGAGCCAGACCGATGCCGCCCGCGATGAAGAGCAGATCCTTTCCCTTTAAGTCGTCTTCGACCGGGAACGGCCTTCCGTACGGGCCGCGGACGGTGACTTCCATCCCCGGCTCCAGCATGTGCAGCCAGTTCGTCAGGTGTCCGCATTTTTTGATCGAAAATTCCATATAGTCCCGGTTCGTGGGACTGGACGTGACGGAAAACATGCCCTCTCCCACGCCGGGGATCGACACCATGGCGCACTGGCCCGGCAGATGCTCGAAGGGCTTTTTGCCGTCGCGCGTCAGGACGCGGAAGGTTTTCACATCCGGAGTGTCCTGACGGATCTCTTCCACTACCGCGACGCCCGGAATCAGGGTTTCACTGTTCATGTCCGTCCTCCCCCAGCCGTTTCATGACCTTGACGATGTTCATGTGGATCGGGCACGACGCCAGACAGCGTCCGCAGCCCACGCAGCCGAATTCCCCGCCGTTGTTCTCCGGGAAGTACACCAGCTTGTGCATGTACCGCTGGCGGAAGCGTTCCTTCTGCGTCAGGCGCGGATTGCCGCCCGCCATCTTCGTGAAATCGGAGTACATGCAGGAATCCCAGCACCGGAAGCGCCGGATCTCATGCCCCGTATCCCAGTCCCGGATGTCGTAGCACTGGCAGGTGGGGCAGACGAAGGTGCAGGTGCCGCAGGCGATGCAGGATTCGGAGAGCTCCGCCCATTCCGGCCTCTCGAACAGCTCCTTCGTCTTCCCTCCCCCGAACGCGTCCGTTTTCAGCCCGGAGAGCGGGAGCCGCCCGATCGTCTCGCGGATCTTCTCCTTCGCCCGGGCCGCGCCGCTTTCATCCTTTTCCGTCAGGCACGCCGCGGTCTCCGAGAGAAAGGCTTCGCCCTTTTCGGTATGCGCTTCGAGGAACCAGCCCTCTCCGTCGTCGGTGAAGCTGACGTCCCCGCCCGGCTGCGCCGCGTCAATGCCGAAAACCGAACAGAAGCAGGTCTCGGCGGGGCGCAGGCAGGCACAGGTCAGGATCAGGCCGTGCTCGCGCCGGTTTTTGTAATAGGTGTCGACGGGATCGGACAGAAAGACCTTGTCTAAGATCCCGAAGGAGGCGGCGTCGCAGGCCCGGACCCCGAACACGGCGAAATCCTCCGTCTCCCGCCGGGGATCGAGCACCTGGATCTTATGGTTTTCCACGCGGAAGCCCGCCAGATTCTCCGTCTGCGGGAAGAAGAAATCCTTCGCGCTCCGGGTCGTGTGCAGTCCGCGGGATACGACCGTTCCGGGCTTATAGACCCGGTAGGAGGATTTCCCCGGTTCTTCGTCGACGGGGACGTAAACCTTTCTCCCGCGCGCAGCCGTCTCAAGGAACGCGTCCAGCCCGTTTTTCGGAAGATATTTCATCAGGCTCTCCCCCTTTCGCGCACGACGCCCGTCTCCGCGTCCTCTTCGGTGAAGTCCACAAGCGGATTCCGCGCGTCGGTCTTCTCTCCCGCGCGGTAGGTCCCGTATAGCTCGTCGATGTCCTTGATGAACTTCCGGTTCAACAGATGCAGCGGGATGTTCTCCGGGCATACGCGGGAGCATTCTCCGCAGTCCGTACAGCGTCCCGCCACATGGAACGCGCGGATGATGTGGTACATGTTCTCTTCAAAGGGATCGGCGGCGGCCTTCTGCGAGATCCCGGAGTCCGGATTGTCGAACACGCAGTTCTCGCAGGAACAGGCGGGGCACACATTGCGGCAGGCGTTGCAGCGGATGCACTTCGACAGCTGTTCCCGCCAGAACGCGAACCGCTCCTCCGCCGTCATTTTTTCAAGCTCCGCTACGGCCGCGAAGCGCTTATCGTCCGGAAGGTCCTCCCCTTCTTCGCCGAGCAGTTCGTCACAGACGGGATGCCGCTTCGACTTGCAGGAGATGCAGCGTTCCGCGAGCGCGTCCGCCTTCGGGATCCGCTCCGCGCCGTACAGCGTCTCGACGAGGAACTCCTCTCCCTCTTCGCCGATGCCGGTGATTCCTTCCATTCCGGCGGCGCGCATCTTCTTCACGTCCGCCTTTCCTTCACAGGGGATCCCGATCGCATACACGTTTTCGCGGCGGATCCGGTGCTCGTTCAGAAGCTGCGCGAAGGAAAACGAATCGCAGGGCTTGAAGAAAACGAGGATCCTGCCGGGCTTTTCCGACTCGCGGATCAGGTATTTCGAGAGGTTCGCGCCGCAGAATGCGTCCCACACGAAATCCCGCTCCATCTCTTCCGCCGAAGAAAAGACGGCGGGCGTGACGTCGTAGGTGAACTCTCCGCGCTTCCAGCCGAGGACCCGGCCGACCGTCCCGTCGGCAAGCAGTTCCCGCGCGCGCTTCAGCATGTCATTCCGCATGTCCGTCCCCTCCTTCCGCATCCGGATCCGGTCTGCATCTCAGGTCCGCCAGTCTGCGGTTCGGCCCGAGCGCGGCGATCTCTTCGGCGAAGCTGCGCATGGTCTCGGCAAACTTCTGCCCTTCGGCGGCGGAAACCCACTCCACGCGGGTGCGGTTCCGCTCGATCCCGAGGTAGTCCAGCATGGAGAACAAGAGCGTCATGCGCCGTCTCGTATAGTAGTTGCCCGTAGTATAGTGGCAGTCTCCCGGATGGCATCCGCAGAGGATCACCCCGTCCGCGCCGCGCTGGAACGCCCGGAGGAAAAAGACCGGATTGACGCGGCAGGAGCAGGGGACGCGGATGATCTTCACATTGGCCGGATACTGGAGCCGGTTCGTCCCGGACAGGTCCGCGCCGGCGTAGGAGCACCAGTTGCAGCAGAAGGCCACGATGTTAGGAACGAATCCCGTCGCTTCGTTTACTTGCATATCGCGTCAACCTCCGCCATGATCTGAGAATTGGAGAATCCGGAGAGATCCATCGCTCCGGAGGGGCAGGCGACCGTGCACGCGCCGCATCCCTGGCATACCGCGGGATTCACCCACGCCACGCGGCGCTTCTTCGTCGAGCGGTCGGGCATCCGGAAGTCCTTTTCGCTGTACGTGATGGCGCCGTAGGGACATACGTTCGCGCAGTTCGAGCAGCCGTTGCACATCCATTCGTCGGAATGAGCCACGCAGGGATTCCCGCTCAGCCTGTCCTTGAGCAGAAGGCCGATGACCTTCGCCGCGCAGGCCGATGCCTGCGCCACCGTTTCGGGGATATCCTTCGGGCCCTGGCACGTGCCGGAGAGGAAAATGCCCGCTGTGGGGGATTCCACCGGCCGGAGCTTGGGATGCGCTTCCGTGAAGAAGTCATTCGTATCCATGGAGGCCGTCAGCATGGTGGCGAGGGAGCGCGCGGTCTTCGACGGCTCGATCGCGGCGGCCAGCACCACAAGGTCCGCCGAGACGCGCACCTGCTCGTCCATAATGAGGTCCGCGCCCTGCACGTCGAGCGTGCCGTCCGCGCGGGGAGACACCTTGCCGACCGCGCCCTTGATGTAGTGCACGCCGTATTCCTCGACCGCACGCCGGTAGAATTCGTCGAAGTTCTTGCCCGGCGTCCGCACGTCGATGTAGAAGACGTACACTTCCGTATCCGGGTATTTTTCCCGCGTCAGCATCGCGTGCTTCGCGGTGTACATGCAGCAGATCCCCGAACAGTAGGGCTTTCCTTTTTCCGGAACGCACCGGGAGCCGACGCACTGGACGAAAACGACCGTATGGGGGTGCTTTCCGTCCGAAGGCCGCAGAAGGACGCCGCCCGTAGGTCCCGCCGCGTTGGTGATCCGCTCGAATTCGAGGGAGGTGATCACGTCCTTCGACTGGCCGTACGCGTATTCCCCGTACCGCGACACGTCCGTGATCTCGTATCCGGTCGCCGCGACGATCGCGCCGTACCGTTCCTCG
>JAEEGL014669556.1_pt1 | contig 10765 bp, 10 predicted proteins | sample 9134231 | NCBI WGS metagenome assembly JAEEGL01 (sample SAMN16246548, study PRJNA631951) | gut metagenome | biome: gut microbiome; feature: rumen; material: fiber-attached | host: Bos | place: Iran: Karaj | collected 2018-10
GCCGCCCGTTTCAGAAAAAAGGGTCATCGCCATACTTTTTCCGTCTCGACGCTACGCGCGGCGCGCCATGCTACCGTTGCGAGCGCCGAACGCATGAGCGCGACGAGACGCTCGCTCGACTGCGCGCTGGGAACGCGCTGAATCGGCGCGCCGTACGACGTTACAAATTGAATCGTCGGGGACGCGACAATCCCATATTCGCGGCAGATCCCGGCAGAGTCCGGATCGTTCATATCGACCTCGACGCAAACGAAAGAACGCGACAGACGTCCTACCTCGCTATCTTGAAACGCTTCCGTTAGCATTCGACGACTATATTTACAATCGTCCGCCATGAAAAAGATCAGAACCGGCTTATTATCGCGCGACGCCTGAGCCAACGCGGACTTCACGTCGGTCATAAAAACGACGCGCTCCGGCTCGACGACGGTCGCTACTTCGCTCGATTCAACGGCGACGTTAGCGCGCGTCGTCTTGGTCGAATAATTTAATTCGCCCCACAGCGAAACGCCGCCGTACGTCGTAAAGGCTACGATCGCTAACGCATAAAACGTCAACTTCCTAAACATAATGTCCTCGCTACTCAAAAAGCGTACGCACGCTTACTATCGTAGACTATTTATCGAGCGCTTTCCGTTCAAACTTCAGATTATTTTCGCCGTTCAGAAATGAAAACGTAAGAGGCGGCAAATGGAGAATGCAAGAATGCAAACAGGGCGCGGAACGTCGTCGTTCGCGCCCTGACGCCAAACTGCGCGGAGATTGTCGCGCAAAAAAGCAGAAACTACGGATTAATCTTAGATACCGTTTCCGCCGCTTGCTCAAGGAAATCCTTCAGGTTTTCGAGACCGTCGCCAAGCTTCGTCGTGAGGAACGCGTCGACCGCTTCGCAAGCCATCCAGTCGCCCCAGATCATCGCGCCGAGGCAAAGAACGTTCGCGTCGTTGATCGCGCGACACATCTTCGCGGCAAAGACCGATTCAACAACGCCCGCGCGGACGCCCTTGAATCGATTCGCTATCACGTTCATACCCATGCCGGTGCCGCAAAGAAGAATACCGCGTTCGCCTTCGCCGCGTTGCAACGCTTCGCAAGCCTTAACGCAACTCTCGAAATAAGGAATTTCCGTATTGTCTTCGGACGCGCCAAAATCGATCACTTCGTGCCCGAGTTCCTTGAGGTGCGCTACGATCGCTTTGCGAAGACTTAACGCGAACGGGTCGGCGGCGAATACTATTTTCATTGAATACTCCTTCATAAACATATGGCGTTCTTAACTAGGACGTCTCACGCTCGCGAATCTGCCGCCCAAACGCGACCTTCGCAATAAGACTGCGCTTCATTGTAGCTTCTTTTCACGCCAATGCAAGCGAAAGGTTAAAGACGTCGATAAAATATCGCCGGAAACGCGCCGCACGAGGATCAGGCGCTTTTAAGTTCCTTTTCACGGGGACTCGGCGTAACCGGAACTTTGCCCTCCGCCATCTCGCCCGTAATATAATAGCGCGCTCCAACGCCGACGTCGGGAAGTAAGAACATCGGCTCGAGCATGAGTTCTTCCATAATCGAACGCAATCCGCGCGCGCCGGTGCGGCGTTCAAGCGCCGTCTTCGCGATTACTCGCAATGCGGCGGGATCGAATTCCAACTCCGCGTTCTCCATTGCGAAAAGCTTCTGATACTGCTTAACGAGCGAATTCTTCGGCTCGACCAAAACGCGGCAGAGCGCGTCTTCTGAAAGAGACGTCAGCGACGCCACGACCGGCAACCGACCGACAAGCTCTGGAATCAGACCAAATTCGTACAAATCTTCCGACGTTACCCGCTCGAGAATCGTCGATTCGCCCTCCGACGAAAGAGCGCCGTTCTTAAATCGGCGAATCTGATCTGAACCGACGCCCTCCTCTTCCTGCGACGCAAATCCTATGCGGCGCTTGCCCATGCGCCTCTCTACGATCTGCTCGAGACCGACGAACGCGCCCCCGCAGATGAAAAGAATATTCGACGTGTCGACCTGAATATACTGCTGTTCCGGATGCTTGTGACCGCCCTGAGGAGGAACGTTCGCTATCGTCCCCTCGAGCAATTTAAGGAGCGACTGCTGCACGCCCTCGCCGGAAACGTCGCGAGTTATCGAGACGTTCTGGCTCGTTTTGCCAATCTTGTCGATTTCGTCAATATAGATAATGCCGCGTTGCGCTAGCTCGACGTCAAAATCGGCGGCGCGCAACAGTTTCGAAATAAGATTCTCGACGTCCTCGCCGACATAGCCCGCTTCCGTCAACGTCGTCGCGTCGCCGATCGCAAACGGCACGTCGAGTGTCTTCGCGAGCGTTTGCGCAAGGAGAGTCTTGCCGGAACCGGTCGGGCCAAGCAGCAGAATATTCGATTTGCCAAGTTCGACGTCGTCGACGTCGCGTATGGCGTTCACGCGTTTATAGTGGTTATGAACCGCGACCGCGAGCGTCTTCTTCGCATAATCTTGACCGACGACGTACTCGTCGAGTCGCGCAAGGAGCTCGCGCGGCGACGGAACGCGCGTTAGCGAACGATCGCCAATGCCAAGTCGGCGTTTGCGCTCCTGATCAAGAATTCGATTGCACAAATCAACGCACTCGCCGCAGATATATACGGAATCGGGCCCTTCGACGAGCGGTCCGACTTCACGGTAATTCTTTCGACAAAAAGAACAGTAGGCGTTCCTCTTACCGTCGGAACGGTCGTTGGAATCGTCGCCGTGTGAAAACTCGTCGTGATCATGTTCGTCGATCATCTGGAAAACCCCTTCCATGGCGCGCCGTTCGCTGTGCGTTCGACGCAATGGCTCATGCCATACCTCTTATTCGTCCAATGAGCGCGGTCGCGTATTCGACTCCGTCCGTTTCGGCAATCGTCCGTTCCAAGCGACCGCTATTAATAATACGCCGACAAAGAGCGTCCTTTGCGCTCGCGCCAACTTTTTCTCAAAGTTTCGTAGCGCGCAGCGCCCCGACCGCAAGTCGGCGTTGTCTAGGAATCGGACAGACGCGCCGCGACGCTTGGAAAAAAAACTTCACCCTCGATCTTTCCATTTTATGTTTAAATAGCAAAAAGAACCTCTACCCTTTTTAAACTGTCTATTCTTTTTAAAACGTCTATTTTAAACGTCAGATTACAAATTCCTCCCATGGCGAAGTCGAAAAACGTCTCAATAAATGAAGACGTTCTGCTAGCGTTCCTGCCAAAAAACGATTATAATTCCCTGGGATTCCCGACAGGTTCGTTCAATCAACTCGCAAGGCAATCGACGATCATCATGGCGACAAACGACAATACGACCGATACCACAAAAGAAAACCAAGAGCTAAGCGCCATTATTAACGCTGATCGTATGCGGCGATTCACGTTCTCGACGACGTCTTTATGCGCGCCGTATTCACGGATAATCTCGAAGCCGTACAGGACGTCGTCCGAATCATACTCGAACGCGACGATATCGAGGTCGTCGAGGCTAAAACGCAAAAAGAATTCGTCAATCCGCTCGGACGCGGCGTTAGATTCGACGTTCTAGCCAAAGACCAAACCGGCGCCTTCTACAACATAGAAATCCAGCGTGATAATCGAGGCGCGAGCCCAAAACGCGTGCGTTTTAATCTCAGCGCTATCGACGGGAATACCATGAAATCCAGAGACGACTGGGAGAAACTCGCGGAAACGTGGATCATTATTATTACCGAAAACGGCTATCTCTGTAAGGGAAAGCCCTACAGAACCGTTAACAGATACTTCGACGACGATCGAGAACCCTTCGACGACAAACAGCATATTCGATACGTTAACGCGCAACGTATCTCGGACGACCCCATCGGAAGACTAATGGCAGATTTCAATGCGACCGACCCGGACGACGTCCAATTACCGTCCATCGCAAAACGCTTCAGAATTTTCAAAACCGCCAACATAGGAGATGAAAACGTGAGCGAAGTTATGAGAGAGATTATTGAGGATCTTAAGAAGGCAATTACCGACGATCAACGAGAAGAATGGATAGCGGAGGGAAAGGCAGAAGGAAAGGTGGAAGGGAAGGCGGAAGGGAAGGCGGAAGCGCGCGCACAGATACTCGGCAATCTGCTCGCCATCTATCCTGCGGAGGCTTTACTGAGCGATCCGCACTTCAGGCCGATGAACTTCACGCAAACCGAAATCGACGCCGTCGCCGCGACTGGCAATTAAAACAAATCGGTCGCGGCTCCATATGGAAAACGCGACCGACTTTTTTACCAAAGGCAACGACGCCGCTAGTGGCAACAACACCCGCCCTTGCAACCGCAAGAGTGATTATGCCCGCCGCAATCGGCGCCGCACGGCGTGTCGGCGCTACCCGACGTATGCGCCGACGGCGCGCTCATGCGGCGCGACACGTCGGTCGAGCGACATTCGGGACATTCGGGCTTTTCGGAACTGCGAACGAGCGCTTCGAAATCGGCGCCGCACTTCGCGCATTTATACTCATAAATCGGCATATTAACCCAATCCTTTCTAGTAAATAGTACCGACGCGTACCCCGGTTTTCTTCGGAATTACGCGTTATAGCTCGGCAAAGTTCTTCAGAATACGCAACCCAACGTCTTGACTCTTCTCCGGGTGGAACTGCACGCCGAAGACTGCGCCGCGCGCTATGGAGGAGCAAAAGTCGACGTTATCGTAATTCGTCGTCGTCGCGACGAGCGTGGGATCGCTCGGCGCAACATAATACGAGTGGACGAAGTAAACATAGTCGGAAGGCTTTAAATCGCGGTAGATAGGAACGTTCGTCTGATGAAACGTCAGATCGTTCCAACCCATATGCGGCACGACGTACTCCGGAGAGTCCGGAAAACGTTTGACTTCGCCAGGAAAGAGCCCAAGACACCGGGTTCCGCCGTTTTCTTCGCTATATTCGAAGAGCGCTTGAAAGCCGAGACAGATTCCCAAAAAGGGCTTGTCAGACTCTATCGTCTTAACGATCGTGTCGACGAGTCCCGTCGCTTTGAGCTCCGCGATCATATCGGCAATCGCGCCGACGCCCGGCAGAACGATCTTCTCCGCGCGTTCGACCGTCGCGCGCTCGGACGTTATTACCGCCTCGACGCCCAGCCGTTCAAACGCCTTCTGAACGCTCCGCAGATTTCCCATGCCATAATCGATAATTGCGATCATTTCAATCTTTCTGAACGCCAACGCGGCGTATTATTCGAGCGGTTTGAAGACGAAGCCGGTGATCAGCTTGGGATAGAAGTACGTGCTCTTGGCAGGCATGCGTTCGCGAACCATGCTGAGATCCTGAATCTGCTGAACGGTCGCGGGCATAACGAGCGCGGCGAGCGGGAAGCGTTCTTCCGTTCCCTTGAGGTTCGCTTCAACTTCGGCGACGTCGTGGACGTACTTAGGCTTGTCGTGCCCTTTAAGTCCCAAGAGCGTGTCGATTACAAGACTGTGGAGAACGGCGACGCCCAATTCGCGCCATTCGGGATGGTGATCGGCGGCCACTTCCGCCATTTTTTCGCGCCCCTTGTCGGTAAGTTGGATGAGATTCCACTTGCCGTCCTTCGCGGTAAAGAGCGCCATCGTGCCCTGATCGTTCTGCATTTCAATAAGCGCCCACGCCTTCTTGGCAACGTTGACGCCTTCGCCGACCGTCGAGATGCGGAAGTATTCGCCAAGCTTGTCGCGCAAATCCTCTTGAGTAAAGTCGCGAACGTTGCGGAAGAGACGGTGCGTGGGAAGCACAATGAGCCCGGGATCTTCCATCGCTACGCAGACCATGAGCACATGATTCGCAGGATGATCGGACGTCAGAACGCCCTGCTGACGCAACTGTTTGCGATAGTTGCAAGCGGTTTCGTAGCGATGGTGCCCGTCGGCGATAAAGATTGGTTTCGGTCCCATGAGTTCGACGACTTTGGAAATAACATCTTGATCGTCGACGATCCACATACGGTTAATTACGCCGTTCTTATCGGTCGCTTCAAGGGGCGTCATACCGATAATCGCCGCTTCCAGGATATTCTGAACTTCGTTGTCCGCGTCAGGATAGAGTCCGAAAATCTGGCTGAAATTCGTTTTGCACGTCGTCGTAAGCATGAGGCGATCGGCTTTAGGACCGCTCATCGTCAGTTCATGCGGAAAGACCATCCCCTCGCCGAACGGCGTCGCTTCACAACCGCACATAAAGCCCTTGCGCGTGTATTCTTTTCCCTGTGCGGTAAAAATCTGGTGATACACGTAAAGGGACGGACGCGGTTCTTTAATCAAAACGCCGGAGCTCTTCCAATCCTTGAGTTCGCGCGCGCTACGCGTATAGCGATTGTTCGACTCGTCGTCGACGCCCGGCTGCAGTTTATTGAGAATGAGGCGCACGACGTTGTTGGGATGCTTAGCGTAGAGTTCGTCTTGCTCTTCGGGGCTAATAACGTCGTAAGGAGGCGCGACGACGTCGCTGAGCGAACCGACCTGCGCGAGGTTATAACGTAATCCTTGGAAAGGTTGAATATTAGGCACGGGATACTCCTTATTGTCTCAATAAGTCGCGCGCTCAAAGGCGACGCGGCGCGAGCGTTTTCTGTTTAATAGCGATAAAAATCGGGCTTAAAGGGACCTTCAACGGGCACGCCGAGGTAGTCCGCTTGCTTTTGCGTGAGGGTCGTGAGCTTAACGCCAAGTTTCGCGAGGTGAAGACGCGCGACCTCTTCGTCGAGTTTTTTGGGCAGAAGGTGCACGCCGAGCGGATACTTCTCCGGTTCCGTCCACAACGCGATCTGCGCCAGGACCTGATTCGTAAAAGAATTCGACATGACAAAAGACGGATGCCCCGTCGCGCAACCAAGATTAACGAGTCGACCTTCGGCGAGAAGTAAGATGGAACGTCCCGATGGGAAAGTATAGCGATCGACAAGAGGTTTAATCTGCGTTTTAACGATCCCTGGATATGATTCGAGCCCGGCGACGTCGATCTCGCAATCGAAGTGGCCAATATTGCAGACGATCGCGTCGTTCGGCATTCTCGACATATGCTCCGCCGAAATAATGTCGCAGCATCCGGTCGTCGTTACGAAAATATTGCCGCGTTCGCACGCGTCGTCCATCGTCGTAACCTCGAAGCCTTCCATCGCAGCCTGCAACGCGCAGATTGGATCGATTTCCGTTATGAGAACGCGCGCGCCGTACGAGCGCATCGACGTCGCGCAACCCTTGCCAACGTCCCCGTAACCCGCGACGACCACGACCTTGCCCGCGACCATGACGTCGGTCGCACGCTTAATCCCGTCGGCGAGCGATTCGCGGCAGCCGTACAAATTGTCGAACTTACTCTTCGTTACGCTGTCGTTGACGTTAATCGCCGGAATCTTGAGCGCGCCGCGGTCATGCATCTGGTACAAACGGTGAACGCCCGTCGTCGTCTCCTCCGAGATACCCCGTACGCCGCCGATTATATCGGCGTATTTCTCTTTGTGAATCATGAGCGTGAGATCGCCGCCGTCGTCGACGATCATATTGAGCGGCTTGCCGTCGGGGAAGATAATCGTTTGTTCCGTGCACCAATCGTACTCTTCGTCCGTCTCGCCTTTCCAAGCATAGACGGGAACGCCGGTCGCGGCGATCGCGGCGGCGGCGTGATCTTGAGTTGAAAACTTATTGCAACTAGCCCAGGCAACCTCGGCGCCGAGCGCGCGCAACGTTTCGATAAGAACCGCCGTTTGAATCGTCATGTGGAGACTGCCGCCAATTCGCGCGCCCGTCAGCGGCTTAGAAGACGCGTATTGTTCGCGCAACGCCATGAGCCCCGGCATTTCATTTTCCGCGAGCATGATCTCTTTTCGGCCCCAATCGGCGAGGGACATATCGGCAACTTTATACGGTAGTTTCTCACTCATAATTCAAACGTTCCTTCCTAATGTCGTCGTTTAGGCTCGGCGCGCGCCGAGTATCCTATACATTATACCTTCGGATCGCTATAAGACCAGGGGAGAGTCGCTAGTCGGATTCCGGACAGTGGCAGTGTTCTTCGTGATCGCAATGATGCGTCAGATGGCCAGACTCGCTGCAGCGATGATCGTGCCGTACCAGTCGCACGTCGCTGTGGTAAAGATCCCGAATGAGCGCGCCGTCTAGTTCCGACGTCGGGTGGACGCGAACTTCGCGATTCACGCAGATTACGCTGTCTACGAGACCCGAAACAACGCCGAGATCGTGCGACGCTATTAGAATCGACGTCGTGCGATTCATTTCTTCGAGCAAATCGTAAAAGCGTTCGGCGCTCGACGGATCCATATTGTTCGTCGGTTCGTCGAGAACAAGCAAGTCGGGCTCGCCGCATAGCGCGCGAGCGATGAGCGCGCGCTGGCGCTGACCTCCGGAAAGGTCGCCGAAGGATTTCCTACTTAGTTGCGCGATTCCCATTCGCTCGAGCGCGGCGAGCGCGGCGTCCCGATTCTTTTTATCGAACTGAAAACGCGCCGACCCGCACGAAGGAACGCCGAAACGTCCAACGAGCACGACGTCGAGCACGCTAATCGGAAAGTGAAAATCAACCCGAGCCTGTTGCGGCGCGTATCCAACTCGATAGCGAGACTCTTCCGGCTCGCGACCAAAGAGCAAGATTTCGCCCGATTGCGGCTTAAAGAGTCCGAGTATCAGTTTAATAAGGGTCGATTTACCGCCGCCGTTTGGACCGATCACGGAAGAAAAACTCCCGACGGGAATTTCAAGAGACACGTTCTCCAAGACGGGCGGCTTGCCGACGCCGTAGGAATAGGTTACGTCTTTTAAACTGATCATATGTAGCGCTCCCAAGCCAACGCTCCGAAAAGTTTGCTCGAACTATTGTTCTATTGTACCGTTCCCACGCAAATGAAAAGGCGCCCTCGCCGGAGCAAGAGCGCCCAATACAATTAAAGCGTTGCGCGCGGAAACAGCGCGCGTCGGTCGAAGATCAACGCGCTTGATACGCCGCTTTGAGCGTCGCGACGTCCGCGTCGGTCAGCGCGCCGTCGATAATGAGGAATTCGTCGAGCGTCGCGCCGAGCCCAACGCGATATTTGCCCGTGCCGTCCTGACCAATATTAACCGTCGTACCCGCGCTGAAATCGAAGCCTTTAACCTCGTCGGAAAGAGCGACCTTCGTAAAGGGCGCGAAGTCGTAGGAGAAGCGAAGTTCGCCCGCCTCGCGATCGACTACTGCGACGACGTAAATCCAGCCGGTCGTGTAGTCGAACGGCAAAGAGAATTCCTTATCCATGCGCTTGCCGTCGCCGCCGACGTTGAATTTTATGTCGTTTCCGCGAAGCGAGAGAATAAAGCCGGGAAGCGTTCCGTTGCGCCAATCCTTATTGGAAATAATCGCGGGGTCGTCGTCGACGCCGGGCGTCTTCATCCAGAACGCGACGGAGAAGCTCGATTTTCCGGGTTGGCAACCGTCGACAGCGACGTATCCGTCGTCGAAGGTTGCGCTCTTGCCGAAGTATCCGTCGACGAAATAGAGCTTGCCGTTCATGGTCGTTTTAACTTTGCCAAGCGCGTCTTTGACGTCGCCGTCGAACGTGAAGTACGCGCGAACGCGATCTTTACCGAGCTTCGCGGCGACGGAGTCCGCGCCGGTCGGGGTAGCGGACGAAGCGTGCTCACGATGCGCAAAGGCGGGCTTCAAGACGTAGACGGGTCGCTCTTTGGCAACGACGCCTTTGAAGAGCCCGGAAGGAACGCGCGCCGTCCACGTTTCAGGTTGTTTGTCGGCGAGTCCAAGACCGTAGAGAACGACGGCGGACGTATCGCGCACGCCCATTTCGCCAATCTTGCCGCCAGGTTCGACGCCAGGACCGGTCGCGGCGAACATAATGTATTTTTCCGCGTCGGTCCATCCGCCGTGACTGCCTTGCGGCGTGCCGCCGTGGTCGGCGGTTACGATAAAGAGGGTCGAGTCGACCCATCCGCGTTTTTCAAGCGCTTCATAGATTCTTTGGACATAGCCGTCCGTCGTATGAAGTTGCTTCATATGCGTTTCACTTCCGTATCCTTTGGAGTGTCCCGCGCCGTCGCAGTCGTCGAAATGGACAAAGAGGAAAGTCGGATCGTTCTTTTCAAGGTATGCGCAGACCAAATCGGTTACCTCCGAGTCGCCTCCGGCATGCTCTTTAACGACGCCGAGATTGTCCTCGATAATACCAATATTAATGGGATTCCAGTGGCAAATCGAAGCGAGCGTCGCGTTCGGCATATTCTCGCGAATTACGCGAAATACCGAAGGAAACGGACTGTCGACCGGATAAGGACGCGATCCGGCTATACCGTTAGTAAGTCCGTGGAATTCCGGCGTTACACCGTGAAGCATGGAGCCCCAGGACTGTGCGCTAATCGTCGGTTTCGAGGTGACGCAGTCGTAAGTAATGGCGCCGTTTTTAAAGATACGATCCATATTCGGCGTATCGGCGTCCTTAAAGAACGAGCCGCCGCCGTCGACGCCGATGAGGACGACGCGTTTGATATCGGTATCAGCCGCCGACGCATTATCGTTAACGCTCGGTAAAACGAGCGCGAGCGTCGAGAGCGCCAAGAAATATCTCAGAAGATTTTTCATGAAGAGTTCTCCGTCTTATTCTAACAAATGATTCACGTCAAGTTTCCACAGGGCGTTCCAAGCGCCGTCTTTCAAAAACGGAGTTTGGAACGCGCAACTAGTTTTCTTTATAACGACGAAACGCCGCGTCGTCAAGACGCGGCGTCGTTTTATTTGAATCGATTGCGCCCGGTTA
>JAEEGL015533304.1_pt1 | contig 10765 bp, 14 predicted proteins | sample 9134231 | NCBI WGS metagenome assembly JAEEGL01 (sample SAMN16246548, study PRJNA631951) | gut metagenome | biome: gut microbiome; feature: rumen; material: fiber-attached | host: Bos | place: Iran: Karaj | collected 2018-10
GTTCTTTTTAATGTTGTTAAAAATATAAAAAAATACCTAGCTAATTATAAGGAAAAAAAAGCACTTAAATCAGTATATAGTGTTCTTGAAAATATTAATAATCGTAATCGCTATTATGCTAAAAATGCTACAGTTCTTTCAATATTATTTGGTACATATCAAATACCTGTTGAATATGAATCAAAACAATTAACGGAAGAAGTATATAATATTAAACAAAAAAGTTTATAATAAAGGGAGTTTAGCTTCCTTTTTATTGACTTAAAATAGTATTTTATAATATATTAAGTTAATAGTGAGGTATATATGTATGTAGATTTTCATATTCATACAACTTATTCTGATGGTGGTAAAACACCAAAAGAGATTATTGAATTGTGTAAGCAAAAAGATATTGGTTATATCTCAATAACGGATCATAATAACTTTAATTTTTATAATGATAATAAAGATTATGGTATAAAAATAATTAGAGGTATGGAAGTAGATGTTCTATATAATCAAGATTTAACATTACATTTATTACTATATAACTTTGATTTAGAATCAAAATTACTTAAAGAATATTATCAAAAAAATAGAGATTATGAAATAAAGAATTTTAATCATAAAATTAATTTGTTTGAAGAATTATATAATATTAAAATAGATAAAAATATCAAAAATAGATTTATAAAGAATAATAATTATTTTGATCGTGTTAGATTAAATAATTTATTAGTGGAATGTAATATTGTAAGTAATCCTGAAGAAGCTTTTTATAAATATACTAAAAATATTGAAGAAACTAAAAGATTTAAAATTAGTCTTGATGAATTTTTTGAATTAGAAAAGGATTCTAAAGGAGTCGCTTCTCTAGCACATCCACTAAGATATAAGATGAATTTAAATGAAATTGAAAATATTATTTTAGAATTAAAAAATAAATATCATTTAAGAGTAGTTGAAACTATTAATAATAGACAATCTTTAGAAGATGAAAAAGAATTAATTAATTTTTGTAAAGATAATAATTTATACATATCTTGTGGTAGTGATAGTCATTATAAATATGGGGAAAATAAAGATAATACAGTTGGTTTGATTTTAAATAGAAAAATTGATGAAAAACAAGTAACGTTTTTGGAATTAATTAAGTAATTTGTGATTATTAATTTGGTTGAAATAATAACCATACCTATGTATAATAAGTAAATTGTAGGGAGTTTATATGGAAAAAAACGATGATCAATTGATATTTGATTGGGAAAGACAAATGATTAAAGAAATATCCCAATTAATTAAGAAAGAAATAGATGAAGAAAAAGCTAGATTATCACATTCAATGATTAATTTTAGCACATCATATTATGAATCTGAGTATAAAAAGAGAGTAAAAAAAGAAGTTGAAAATTATCGAATACATCATACATTAAAGATATTAGAAGAATTTGGTCTTGATTTAAAAGAATTTATGAATTCACCTTTATATAAAAGTCCTAGAACTTCATTAATGTTAGAACATATTCAAGGTTTAATAGATGGTTATGACTTATCATTAATTAGTGAAAATAATAAAACAAGTGATGGTGTTAGTATTTCTATTAATGTTCGTAAAAGAATTAATAATGGTCATCCATTCAATATTGATAAAATGAAATGTATTTATGTTAATAACTCTTTAATTATTGAAGATGATGAAAATAGATATGTTTATTATAAAGATAAACATTGTCTAATATATTTAAATGGTAATGTGATATTAACAAATACTATTGTTCATACTGAAGAAGAAATAAATGAATCTATTGCAAGATTTCATAATGAAATGGAACGTGCTATAAATGAATCAAATGATAAGCAACAAAAGTCTTTAGATTTTGCCAAAACATATTGGGTGAAGTAATATGTTTATTGTTTATAATTAAAATTTAAATTAGTTTTAAAACTAATTTTTTTTTAGTATAATAAAGTTGATATATGGAGATAATATGAAATTATTTGTTGAAGCAATAATAAAATTTATCTTAGGATTAATACTTGTGGGATTACTATTATTTGTACCTGGAACATTTTCATATTGGCAAGGATGGTTATTTATGGGAATATTATTTATTCCAATGTTTATCGCAGGTATTATCATGTTGATATTTAATCCTGATTTATTAAGAAGAAGATTAAATGCTAAAGAGAAAGAAGGAGAACAAAAAGTAGTGATTTTATCCAGTGGAATGATGTTTATAATCGGTTTTATTCTTGCGGGATTAAATAATCGTTTTTCATGGATTATTATGCCTAATATCATAATAATTATTGCATCCATAATCTTTGTTGTCGCATATATTTTATATGCTGAAGTATTAAGAGAGAATGCCTTTCTTTTAAGAACAATTGAAGTGGAAAAGAACCAAAAACTTATTGATACGGGTTTTTATGGTATAGTAAGACATCCTATGTATTCAATAACTATTATTTTGTTTTTAATGATGCCTTTAATATTAGGATCATTAATATCACTTGTTGTCTTTTTAATTTATCCTGTTATTATAATTAAAAGAATTAAAAATGAAGAGATGGTGTTAGAAAAAGAATTTGATGGATATAAAGAATATGAAAAGAAAGTTAAGTATCGTTTAATACCATATATTTGGTAGAATAGAGAATCATTATGAAAAAGATTAATTTAAATAATATTTATACTGATCGACTTGAATTACGTATTCCGACAATGGAAGAACAACATCGTTTATGGGAGATTCTTATTAAAGAAGAGGTTAATCAATATTATTTTACTACACCTGATCGTATCTTTAAAAAGAATAATCTTTCTAAAGATAATATAAATGACTTGATTGTTGCTCGTAAAATATTTATTGAACAATTATCAGATTGGAATAGACAAAAACCTTTTTATGAAAATAAAATAGAAAAAATAAAATCATTGGATGATAACTATAAATTTACTTGGAGTATCTTTTTAAAAAATTCAGATATTGTGATAGGTCAAATAACTTGTCAACCGAAAGATGATGAAGATGAAGATACACGTGATGTTGGTTGGTATATTGATCCTGATTATCAGGGTAATGGTTATGCGACAGAAGCTGCTATAGCAGTACTTGAATATATGTTTAATAAAGTAGAAATTAAAGAAATAAAAACTAGTGCTGCAGATATTAATATCAAATCATGGAAAATAATGGAAAAACTTGGCTTTTGTTTTGTAGGAACTAAGAAATCAACTTATTATAAAGATAATGAAATAATAATACTTAAAGAATATTATGGTAATAAAGATATGTTTCTAAATAGATATAATAATTAGAATATATGTTATAATTTAATTAGAGGTGATGATATGAATAATGAAAATAATACACAAATAATGGTTGAAAAAGTATCGTTAATTTATAAAAGAATCGTTTTAGGAATTATTATTGCCATTTTATTTGCTTTCACCTTAATTGATACTTTTATTTTAAAACAAACAATTGTTGCTCGAAATTATGTAGATACTGTGGCTATCTTTACTGAAAGAAAAGAAATAGATGATAGTGAAATCTTTGATGATTGCATATATACATTTGAAGATAAAAATGGTATGCAACAAGAGATAGTTATAGATGTTTCTAAAAATGAAGAACCTGAAAATGAAATTAGAATTAAATATGATCCTAATAATCCCCAAAAATATTATGAAGAAGGTGGAATATTAAATAAATCTGGTCTTATATGGTATTTTGTTAAAATAATAGGATTAGTCCTACTAACTATATTATTCTTTAATAAAAAATTATTAAATAAAATTAATATTTCTTTTGGGTAAAAAGAGTAGTTTTAAACTATTCTTTTTTGTTATAATAAATTTGGTGATGAAAATGAATAAATATTATGAAATGTTTCGTAGAAATTTTCCTTTTGTTGTTAGGAATGAAGAGAAAGCTTTAGAAGTTATTAATAATCCTAGAAATAAAATTATTGATTATAAAGATAACAATGGTAATATTATTGGTACATCTATCATTTATCAAGATACCATTATCATGTTATGTGTAGAAAAAGAATATCGAAATCATGGTATTGGTAATAAACTACTAAAGGATTCTGAAAAATATATTTTAGAGCAAGGTTATGATGTGGTTAAAATTGGTGATAGTGATGGTAATATGTATTTAATGCCTGGTATTCCGATGGCCACGAAAATAATTGATGAAAAGCTTAATCAAGGAGAAGTATATCCAGAAGTTAATAATGAAGCATATACTTTCTTTGCTAAAAGAGGTTATTCTCATTCTTGGGGTGATGCAAACTGTTTTGATATGCGAGCTGATTTAGATAATGCAACTTTTCCTAATGAATCAATTGGTGATACTATTGAGGAAATAACATATCGTTTTGCAAATAAATCAGATATTCCTAAAATAGTTAAATGTACTGATGATGCTTATAATGAATTTAGTAAGTATTATGAAGATGAAAGTTTATATGAACCTAATTCACCACAAAAAGTTTTAATTGCTACTTGTAATGACGAAGTTTGTGGTACTTTAATAATTAGTATTGAAACAGAAGAAAAAGGCTTAGGTAGTGTTGGTTGTACTTCAGTATCACATAAATATCGTGGTAAACATATTGGGGTTAATATGGTTGTTTTAGGTACTAAATATTTAAAATCACTTGGATTAAAAAAAGGTTTTTTAGGCTATACCTATTCGGGATTAGATAAAATGTATGGCTATGCTGGTTATAAAATATGTTTATATTATGATGTCGCTACTAAACAGTTGGAGTTAGAGAAGAAATTATGAAAAAAATACTAGATGATTTATTTAAATTACAAGATATTAAATATCGTGACTTTCAAGTTAAATTATTTCCAACACTAGATAGTGAAGTAATAATTGGTATTAGAACACCTGAACTTAAAAATTATGCAAAAAATATGGTTAAGAATAATAATTATCAAGATTTTCTAAATGAGTTACCACATAAATATTTTGATGAAAATCAATTACATGCTTTTATTATTTCTAATTTAAAAAACTTTGATGATTGTCTTTTATATATCAACAAATTTTTACCTTATGTTGATAATTGGGCTACTTGTGATCAAATGTCACCTAAGATTTTTAAGAAAAATCATGATAAATTATTAGATAATATTTATATTTGGCTTAAAGCTAAAGAAACATATACTATTCGCTTTGGAATTGGTATGTTAATGCAATATTATTTAGATGATGATTTTAAAGTAGATTATTTGCATTTAGTAGCCAAGATTAAATCTAATGAATATTATGTTAATATGATGAAAGCTTGGTTCTTTGCCACAGCACTTGCTAAACAATATCATAAAACAATTCCTTTTATTGAAAATCATCAATTAGATGTTTGGACACATAATAAAACTATTCAAAAAGCTATTGAAAGTTATCGTATTACTGATAGTCAAAAAGAATATTTAAGAAGTTTAAAAATAAAATAATAGGTGATGTTATGAATAATGAACTAAGTAATTATATTAATGGTTTAGTTAATATGGCTTCTTCAGTATCTAATAAAATTAGTTGTTCTTATATTATAGCTTATTGCTTTAATAAAGATTGTTTTATTAAAGAGTTTACTAAACAATTTAAAATTAAAAAGATTGTATTAGAACCAGTAGATGATCACTATTTAACTAATTATTTAGAAGATAGTCTTATTGATAAATTAAATTATTGGCTTAAATTTAAAATAGGTCATATTAATAGTGTTTATGTAATTAATAATGTTAATCTTAAGAATATTTTATTTTCATATGTAGAAGATATTATTGTTCTAGAATATGATGATTATATGTTAAGTTTAATTATTGGTAATAATGAATAAGTGTTTTATAAAAATAATAAAAGTAATTTTATTATTTTTTTGTTTATATATAGATTTTTATTTTTATTTTTAGTACAATATAATTGGGTGATGATATGAGTAATATAGACACATACAGAATTAAAAGAGATAATTATAAGAATAATGCTGAAGTTTATGAAAAAGAGATTGCTGCTGTTGTTGCTTCAATTGAAGAGATAGTCACAGCATTGAAAACTAAAGATGATTTTAAATTAATTGCTGATACAGTTAATCGTAAAGGAACATCACTTAAAGATTTTGAAAAAAGTTTAAAGGGTGTTTATGTTGGTGATTATATTGATTATTCAGTAACTAAGAGTGACTTAGTTAAAGATCGTTCTATTACTGTTGATGGAGTATCATATGATATTATGATTTGTGAAGCAACTGGGGCGCAATATATTATTATGTCTAATGGTTATTCAGGTGGTACTAATAAAAAGGTAGCCAAAGCTTTAAAAGATTATTTAGCTCCAGGAGATATGGCAATAATCACATATAATAACGAGTATTATTACTATAATATTGATAATAAAGACAAATGTACAAGAACTTATTCTGTTGTCGGTAAGACAGATGATAGCAAAATGTATGGCTTTTTTCCAACAAGTAAAACAAAATTGGTTGTCGATCATGATACCGGTGGTAAGACCGATGCTGATGATTGTGCTATGGTAGCTGTTAATGGCATGGTTCTTTGTAGTAAGATGCAGTTAGTTATGGAAACAGGAACGGAACTTAATTTGACTATTCAACCACAAACACGATTAGGTGGTGGTAATAATATTCAATATTTTACTAGAATGTGTGTTAGTAATGGTGTTAAAAATTCTGCTGGTAATCAATATGCTAATTTGGATTTAGCAGGTGATTGGTATAAATATAACGATCGTACTTCTGATTCATATATTCACTTATTACATAATAAAAATATTGTATGGGTAGATGGTGTTAATCAAGAAAAAGAAAATATGTATGGAACCCATTATAACTGTGCTAATAAAGGTACGGTTCCTGGAACGATGATACCTTTTGTTATAAAGGCCAAAGATACACCTGGTGAACAATCAATGCAAGCGACAATTCAATATATAACGCGTCGGCCATCACAAAACCATAATAAACCGATGGAAGGTAAAGATATGACGGCTTACGAAGAAAGAATTGTTTCTTCTTGGTTATAGGAGGCTAAATGAAAATAAGTTTAAATTATGATGATATCGAAAAGAATGCTCTTGATTTTAAAGATTATGCAGGAGAATTGCAAGAAATAAATAATGGCATGAGAAGTCGTCGGACAATGATAAAAAATAATTGGGTTTCCACTAATACAGCTGGTTACTTTCTACTTTATGATAAACTTTTATCAGATATGCAGGTTGATATTAATAAGATGACTAGATATAGTAATATTGTTTTAGGTGTTAAAGATAAATTTAAAGATACGGATTTGAAATATGCAAAAGAGATGAGTATCGATAAAAAAGATATAGAGGTAAAACTATGATGAATAATATAGAAATTGAATTAACTCCTAAATATCGTTTTAGAATTGATATTAATGGTCAAAAAGATGATATTCGTTATTTAAAAGGACAAAAAGAGAAATTAGTTGTTCTATTAACTAAAATTACGAAGTCAAAAGAAGATTTAGAAAGTACACAAATGAGTGGAAAAACTTTTGACCAAGCTGTTATCGGTTGTGAATTCTTTAGAAAAAAGATTGAGAATCGTATAGAAGTTTTAGAAAAATTAATTGTTCTTCTAGAAGATAATTGTCAAAAATATGAAAATGTTTATTATACAACATATAAATCAGTAGGAAGTCAGGGTGAGTAAGATGAAAGAAAAAAGTTTTGAAAGTGAATATCCTGAATTTTATTCCTATTATAATAAAATTAAAAGTAATTCAACGACATTAGGTAAAATTAAAGAATATAAACCTGTTCTTGGTGTATTAGAAACTATTGAATGGGAAGGTGAAAGTAAAAAAGCAATTTATGAAAGTATTAAACTAGTTGAATCTATTTGTACGGATGTTTATACAAATATGGATTTTATCGCTAATAAAATGAAAATATGTACAGGAGTTTTATATAGTGAATTAACAACTTTAAAAAGAAAAATTGATAGTTATAATGATGCTTTGAGAAATTATAAAAAATATGACAGGTTATATGATGAAGCTAAAAATAAACCTGCAGATAATGGTAGTGAGGTGTCATAATGGCGAATTTGAAAATTAAACAAGGTATGACAATGGAATTTAAGCAGTTAATGAACCCTGCATATGAATTGTTAGAAAGTTGTGAAACAGAAGTTAAAAAGTGTACATTACTTAAAGATCTTGATTTTGCTGGTGATACTATTGATGCTCTACTAGAAGCAATACCTCCCATTAAAGAGAGCTTAGATGCTTTAGTTGAGAGTGTCAAAGGAACGGAAATTGAATCTTTTAAGTTAGATGAAGAAGCAAGTAATATGCTTAAAGAATTATGGGCTGAAGAAGAGGAAGAAGAGAAAAAACCTAGTCGTACAGGAAGCTCTAGTAGTCATGGTGGTGGAAACAATGATACTACTCCAGAGCCTGAGACACCAACATTACCGCCATTAAATGGTAATGGTTATCAATTTAGTCTTGATCCGCAAGAAGCAGCGCAACGTGGAGATATCTTCAGTGGTGATGCTTATAGTTTAACTTACTTTACAAACTATATATTAGATAAATATGGCATTAAAGATGAGAATGCTGCTAATATCATTTATATGGCAGTTCTTGAATATGGTAAAGAATATTTTGGATTATATAATAGTAATCCATTAACAACACTTCCTGAAGCTGATATTTGGAAAGCTATTTATCAAAGAGTAAGTGATATGACTCGTGATGAAGAAAACAATGATTTGTGGAAAGACTTTAATGTAACGCTTTAAAAAATCTAAAATTATTTTAGATTTTTTTATTGACTAAAAATTAGTTTAGTAGTAAAGTAATTATCGTTAACAAGGTAGTTATGAAAGAGAATGTGTTTATAGAACTTAAAAATTTAATGAAAACAATTGATCGTCGAATGTTTGCTATTGCTAAAATGAATGAAAATATGCATGTACCAAGTCCATTGCAAAATCGTATTTTAGAGTATCTTATTAATCATCAAGATGAAATAATATATGCTAAAGATTTAGAAAGTAAGATTAATGTTAGTAAAGGAGCTTTGTCAACAGCAATTAGTACGATGGAACAAAATGGCTATGTTAAAAGAATAATTAATGAAAAAGATGCGCGTAACAAAATTATTACTTTAACAGATACAAGTATTAATATGTTTAATGAATATTATCATATGGCACAAACTATCGATGATGAAATAATGAGTGGTATTTCTAAGAAAGAGAGTGAAGAGTTTTATCGAATCGTTGAGAAGATGATTGATAACTTGAAAGGAGAAGTGAATGTTAGAAATCCACAATATAAAGAAAGTATACAAAAAGAATAAAAGAGCTTTTACTGCATTATCTAATATTAATATTAATTTTCGAAACAAAGAATTTGTCAGTATTTTAGGACCATCTGGTAGTGGAAAAACGACGCTTTTAAACATTATAGGTGGTTTAGATAAATATGATTCTGGTGATTTAATTATTGATGATATTAGTACAAAAAAATATAAAGTAAAAGACTGGGATATTTATCGAAACTATCGTGTTGGTATTATTTTTCAAAACTATCATTTGATAAACCATTTAACGGTTTTACAAAATGTTCTTTTGTCTTTAAAATTTGTTAAAACAAGTAATCGTAAAATAAAAGCAATCGATGCTTTAAAAAGCGTTGGTTTAGAGAAGCATTTAAATAAGAAACCTAATGAATTATCTGGTGGTGAACAACAAAGAGTGGCAATTGCTCGAGCGATAGTTAATAATCCGGATATTATTTTAGCTGATGAACCTACAGGAGCACTTGATTCAAAAACAAGTATGCAAATTATGGATCTTTTAAAAGAGATTTCTCAAGATAAATTAGTTATAATGGTTACTCATAATCAAGATTTAGCTATTAAATATTCAACAAGAATTATTAGTTTTAAAGATGGACGTATCTTAAATGATACTAATCCTTATAAAGGAAAAGAAATAAAAGATACAAAGATAATAAAACATAAATCTTTATCTTTAATAACATCTTTATTATTATCTTTTAATAATTTATTAACTAAGAAAGGGAGAACATTTCTATTATCTTTTGCTGGTTCTATTGGTATAATAGGTATTGCTTTAATAGTAGCTTTATCTAATGGTATGAAAGATTATATAGATATTACTGAGAAAGAGATTGCTTCTAACTATCCTATTACAATTGAAGAAGAGAATAATAATATTGATTTTATTAATAATAATAGTAGTGATAAGTGTTTAAATAATAGTATTTGTACAATAAAAGATATGCATAATCATTTAGTTAAAAATGATTTAAAAGATTTTAAAGAATATTTAGATAATTATCAAAATATTAATGATTATATCTTAGATATTCAATATAAATATGATTTCGATTTACAACTCTATGATAATAATATTAAATTAGTTAATAGTTCTTTTCGTGAATTAAACTATGATTTATTATCGAAAACTAATGATTATGAACTTATAGCTGGTAATTATCCTACTAATAATCACGAGCTTATTTTAATTGTCGATAATGATTATAAAATAAGTGAATCTATCTTATATGACTTAGATATTATTGATGAAGAATTAATAGATTCTAATAATAGTAATAATATCAATTATAATGATATTCTCAATAAAGAATATAAATTAATCTATAATAGTGATCTTTATTTAAAAGAAGATAATTATTGGATTAATAAAGAAAGTGATTTTAATTATTTAA
>JAEEGL015738580.1_pt1 | contig 10765 bp, 9 predicted proteins | sample 9134231 | NCBI WGS metagenome assembly JAEEGL01 (sample SAMN16246548, study PRJNA631951) | gut metagenome | biome: gut microbiome; feature: rumen; material: fiber-attached | host: Bos | place: Iran: Karaj | collected 2018-10
GACCCCGCACCCCGCTTCGGAAATACGCTCCCGTTTGCTGGCAGTAATAAAAGCAACGGCACCAGTATGTCCCTGCTCAGCAGCGAGAATCGGAATGACGGCACCCAAAAACAAGGTATCGTCATCAGGATGTGTAGCTACAAGGAGATAATCCAGATTGTCAGGCGTAGGCTGCCAGAAAAAGAACGGTTCAGGAAGTCGTCCTTCGGAGAAGACCTGGACATGGCCAAGTGTCATACCGCTATTTCCTGCAATCAGCTGCAGGGACAGCGCTTCGGAGGGGATTTCATTGACGGTATCGTAGAAAGGAGAAACAGGTTGTTCGGAGAGAACTTCACCGTCTGCGCCGAAGAACTGAATCGTGACATCGATCGGAAGCCGGATCCATTGCAGACAGAGCATATGAGCGGAAACGCCCTCCTTCCAGGTCAGCTGCATGTATTCACCGGGGTTGAATTCAACAAAGGAATCCAGATATTTGCTGTGCAGAATCACGGAAGCGTTGGGATGTTTCCCAGTGACAGTCAGTTTGCAACTGGAAGTCATGTCTTTTGCAGAGCTTTCCGCGGTGAAAAGAAAACGGGAGTGATCTGCTTTATACTCAGAGCGCAACGCAAAACTGACATCGTCAGAATCAGCTGCTGAGGTGCCGGGTGTGAAAGTGAGAAGGAGGAAAAATCCTGCCAAAAGGATACAATACAATCGTTTCATAAACTTTATTATACCATCATAGAAGAAAAAGGAAAAGAGGAAGAAATGAGAAGCACTCCCTGAGGGGGAGTGCTCATCAAAGGATTGCCCTTTGGATAATCAGCTTTCCATCATTAACTGGATGATCTCACGGTCTGTCTGCTCCATACCAAAGCGGGCGAGCTTTCCGATATTGTCGATTGTGTTTTCCACACCTTTTTTCACGATACCTTCACCGCCGAAGAACTGATTACCGTTCTCGTACATGGCAAGACCCAGAAGCCCGGCATCAACGGCAGCTGCAATTTTAGCGGCACAGCTTGCTTTGGCACCGTCGCATACGATTCCGGAAGTGATTGCAACAGCATTGACCACGGTGTGCGCGATCATTTCGAAACGGCCGCCTTTAAGAAATGCAATTCCTGCACCGGCCCCAACTCCGGCGCTGACGGCCCCGCAGTAGGCTGACAGACGTCCGATTCCTGTTTTTAAGTGAATCGTAACAAGATTTGAGACACAGAGAGCACGCAGGAGAAGATCTTCCGATGCACCTATTTCTCTTGCGTAGACAATGACGGGAACAGAGGCTGTAATTCCCTGATTTCCGCTTCCGGAGTTGATAATCACCGGCATTTCGCATCCATTCATGCGCGCATCGCTTGCTGCAGCGGCCCACGCCCGCATCTGATAATTGATGTCCTTTTCACGACCGAGAAGAATCGTTTTACCGATATTTGCACCATAATTGCGGGTCAGACCTTCCTGCGCAATCGCCATATTACAGGCAATCTGGCGCTCCAGGACCGGACGGACGGAAGCAAGATCGACTGTCTCGGCATAATCCACGATTTCTTCAATTGTCAGGCAGGAGTGATCTGTTTCCGAACCACGTTTTCCGGAGCAGTCTTTCTCAAACAGAATCTGCCCGTTTTTTTGAATACAGACAATATTGGTGTGATAATCGGCAATACGGACGGATGCGCTTTCAGAACCGTAATGGGAAGTGATGAGAATATCGAAAATATGCCCTGTATCAACACAACTCAGTTCAATCGGGACAGAGCGCAGATAATCAGCAAAGACAGCGGTATCGGAGTCCTTGACGTGGGAAAGAACCTCCAGTTCCGCATCCGGGTCGCCGGCGACGGTGCCCGCCGCGATGGCTGCGGTAATCCCTCTGAGACCGCCGGTGTGAGGAACCACGACGCTTTTGACGTTTTTGATAATATTTCCGCTGACTTGTGCTGAAATACGGTCCGGCAGATTTCCGAGAACGGATCTTGCCTTGGCAGCGGCATACGCGATTGCGATCGGTTCGGTACATCCCATTGCGGGACGAAGTTCTTCTTTAAGGATATTCGAATAGCGTTGATTCCGTTTTACCTGATCCATGAAAGAGACGGTTCCTTTCTTTGAACTCGGGGAGTGTACGGGGCATGGAAAAATGAAAAACGCCGTCTGGGGAACGGCGTTTTTGATAAGTTAACTTATTCGACGAATGGGACGCCGCTGGGTACCTTGAGAAAACTGGCCCATATATAGCCTTTCTTTCCGCCATATTCACAGTAGTACCATTCTTTGTTGCCATTGCCGATTGTTTTATAGTAAACAATGACTTTATCGTTGTTTTTCAGTTCCCGTATAACTTTGCTTCCGACCGTGGAAGGTGATTCACGGAATGCTACAACGGAATTGGTCCGGACAGTTCCGATAAAGGAACCCGGAGGTGGAGTGGCAGTTGATTTCGGCTTTTCTGTTGGCTTGACAGTCGGTGCAGCACCGGTTTTGATCATATCTTTCCGGATATATCCGTAATTGTTTCCGCACTTTAAGAACCACCAGTCGCCCTGTTGCTCGTATAAGGTAACAGAAGTATTCTTTGCAATGTCCTTCTTAACGAGATCATAATTGGTGCCGGGACCTTTGCGCATATTAACCTTGTCTTTATAAACATAGCCTTTCTTTGCAGCCTTTTTCTGCGCACTGGAAGGTTTGGTATAGATCTTGGCACTGGAGGTCGGAGACGCAGAGGAAGCCGGTGTAGGGGCAATGATAACTGAGCTGCTTGTTTCTGTAGCAGCAGGCGCAGTATCAATCGGGCTAAGCTCCGGAATATCGGTGGGCTTTGCGGTAGCAGTTGGTTCGGCAGATGGAGCAGCCGCTTGCTCAGTCGGAACCGCGGAAGGAACCGCACTGGGAACAGAAGCGTTTCTGTCTGGATTGTTTGCTGCACAGTTGGAAGACAGCACGACAATCACGGCAACCATAGCGCCCAATAGAAGAACGATCGCAATCAAAAACAGAATTCCGGAAACGGAAAGTTTCAGTTTGCGTTTACTCATAAATACCCCTCCTATATCAGCCGTCGGTTATTCGGCGACAATATATCATTATTATATCTTTTGAACGGTAAAATGGAAAGACAAATATGAATAAAAAATGACAAAAATACACCTAAAAAGAGAATTTTAGCTCGTTCTGCGACTTTTTATGGACAGGATAGGCGTACAATGCTGCGAAAAATGCATACCGAAACAAAAAGAGAGCTCTTCCAAAGCAGTGATTCCCTGCGGATGGAGGAGCTATTGTATTCTTGAGAAACTTCAGATTGGTAAAGAGAATTCACCTGATCAAAATTCCTTTTTCTCCATGATCCTCACGCTGATCAGATATGAGACGAAGGAAATCGCCAGCCAAAGGACTGAAAGAAGTATCAAAAGAAGAACCGGATGGATTGCATTCAGTGCGGAGAGCAGTTTCGATACTTCAATGTTGGACGCATTGATCAGCTTGGTAACCAGAAACGCGATCAGAGCCATCCCTCCATAAATTGCGAAAATTGCGATTCGGCTTTTTTCAACTCCGAATTTCAATTGCAGAGGGATAATCAAGACAGTAAACAGAAGCATAACCGGTAAGACGGCGAACAGCATCGGGAGTTCACCTATCAGATCCATCGGGATCTGTTTGACCGTGTTTCCGACAGCGTAAATAACAATTGAAACACACCATCCGGCAAGGCTCATCAGAAAACAGAACAGATATTTTTCAAATACATAGGTTTTCCTGCTGATGGGCAGTGTCATCAAGAAGGAAAAACCGTTCTCGAATTCATCATAGCTGATGGTACTGACGGAAACGATCGCTGCCAGCATGGTGACATATCCGATAATAAAAGTACCATCCATCGCAAAGCCCATAATCAGCGCCATTGCAGCGAAAATGATCAGAGTCTGCTTTCTCTTGAAAACCAGAAGAAAATCTTTTGTAAGCAGTCCGCGCATCTTATTTTCCTCCTGTCATCATAAGAATCAGATCGTCAACACTCCCGTTTTCGATGACGATATCGGGATAGTTTTCCGCATAGAACTGCCGCTCGTTCGTGAAGCAGGCATATCCGAACCGTTCTTTTTTTGTGCGGAGAATGTAAGTTTTATCAAGCTGTTCATATGCCTGCTCATCCATCTTCAGAACCCCATATTTGCCGAGGATCGAGTCGGTATCCTCGTGGATGATGACTTTTCCGTCATGTATCAGATAGATATCATCGCATAAGCCTTCCAGATCGGATGAGATGTGGGAAGTGATAATGATGGAGCATCTGTCGTTTTTTTCAAGATATTGCCTCAAAAGATCGAGGATATCGTTTCTGGCTTCAATATCAAGGCCTGCGGTTGGCTCATCCATGACAAGAAGATCAGCTTTATGACTGATGGCAGTCAGTACCCGCAGCTTTGCGCGCATACCGGTCGAGAATTCCTTGATCAGCTTTTTAAAGGGAAGCCTTTGAGCTGCACAGCAGTCTCTGAAAAACGGCTCATCAAATGAAGAATACATTTTCCGGAGAATACGAATGACTTCTTCGATATTCAGGTATCCGCTGAATCCGGAATCGGATAGAGCAACACCGATCCTTTCTTTTTCCACTCCGGTGAGTTTTGCTGCATCCTTTCCGTTGATCGTGACGCATCCGCTGTCCGGTTTAATCAGCCCCAGGATCGATTTAATGGTTGTACTTTTCCCGGCGCCGTTCTTTCCGACAATACCGGAAACGGTTCCATCCGGTATTTCAAAGGAGACGTCAAGGTGAAAGTCACCGTAATTCTTTTTTAGTTTATCAACGATAACCATCAGCAGTCCTCCAAAATAATCTGTACAATTTCTTTGATTTCTTCCTTCGATAATCCGATCGCAGCCGCCCGCTGAATAGAGACGGCAAGATCATCTTCCACGGCCTTTCTGCGTGCTTCTGCCGCAAGCTGCATGTCAGTTGCTGCGACATAGGTTCCTTTTCCATGAACCGTTATGACAAAGCCTTCTTCTTCCAGCTTGTCATATGCTTTTTTTACCGTGAGAGAACTGATACGCAGTTCTGCTGAAAGAGCCCTCACGGAAGGGAGAACTTCATTTTCTTTCAGGGCACCGTTTATGATTTCACGTTTGACCTGGTCTAGAAGCTGCTCGTAGATAGGAATCATCGAAGAGTTGTTTAGAATGATATGCATATTTCCAACCTCCACAAACAGTATATAACAGTTGAAAACAGCTGTCAACAGGAATATGGCATTTGCGCTTGCAAAGTGAAGAGGTCGAAAGTTATATGAATGAAAAATGGAGGTTTCGGAATGTATCGGACAGCGATTGTAGAGGATACTCAGGAAGAAGCAAAACAACTTAAGGCTTATCTTTCACGCTACGGATCGGAACATAGTACTGCTTTCAATGTTTCAGTGTTCTCAAACGGCGAAGAGTTTTTGAATCAGATAGAAGAGAACTATGAACTTGTTCTGATGGATATCGAAATGCCGGGCTTGGATGGAATGGAAACGGCTAAAAAATTACGTGAAACGGATGAGAATGCCTGCCTGCTGTTTGTGACCAGGCTGGCAAGTTATGCGATTCAGGGGTATGGTGTAAAAGCGCTTGATTTTTTAGTTAAGCCCGTGACTTATGAGAACTTCTGCCTGAAAATGAATCGCGCTATTACGACAATTGAGAGAAACCGCAAGCAGGAGATTGTAATTACAACGCAGGAAGGTTCCAGAAAAATTAGTATTCATGATATTTCATATGTGGAGGTCATGAACCACACCTTGGTATATCATACTTCGGAAGGAGACTTTTCGGTAAGGGGATCGATCAGGGACTGCGAATCACGTCTTGTTGCGTATGATTTTGCCCGGTGCAACAACAGTTTCCTGGTTAATCTGCATTATGTGACAGAGATCAGGCATAACGACATCCTCGTAGGAAATGCTCTGCTTCCCATCGGAAGCACGAAGCGACGCGCATTTTTGCAGCAGCTGACTGAGTTTATGGGAGACATGGTGCTATGAACGATGTTGTGAAAATAGTGGTCCGGATCCTTTGCACTTATCAGTTTCAGCTGCTTCTTGCAGCGCATATGTTTGCTTATCCTACTTTCCGGAAACGTCCGGTCTTCGCTATTCGCTCCATATTGTCTGCGCTTCCGTTGCTGGTCGGATTTGATTATCTGATGCAGATGAAGATACCATTGAATGTCCGTCCTTTTCTTTTCCTGATACCGATCCTCTGGTGCTTTGGCACAGTGCTTCTTTGTTATGATTGCACACGGCGCGAAGCAATGTATGTGACATCCAGCGCGCTTCCGGTACAGAACGCTGTTTTTAATCTGTACTGGATGATAAAGGAAACATTCGGATTCCCTGAGTACAGCTGGATATCGGTTCTGATCTATACAGGACTGGTTATAGTCCTGTACGGAAGTGTAAACTGGATGTTTCGTGCCTATATGCTGAGCAGGGAAGGACACACTTTACCGAAGTGGGCCGCGATTCGAAACGCCCTGGTTATTGTGATTATTACTGTGTTCCTGAACCGGCGCATCGATGATTCTGCAGAAAAATTTATTATTTATCTAGCTTATATTGCTGCAGATGTTCTTGCAATTCTCATGCAGTACGGTCTTTTACGCGAGACAAAACTGAAAATGGAAAATGAGATCATCGGGCAGCTTCTTGCTTCTGAACAAAAAAACCAGAGCGTGACGAAAGAGAATATTGAACTCATTAACCGAAAATGTCATGATCTCAAGCATCAGATCGAAGGCTTGAAACGGTTAAGTTCCGACGAGGAGAGAAATGCCTACATTGGAGAAATTGAGAATGCGGTTCTCTTTTATGAGAGCGTGGTCAAGACCGGAAACGAAACGCTTGATTTGATCCTTATGGAAAAGCAGCTGTTCTGTAAAGCACATGGAATCACGTTTACCTGCATTTGCGATGGAGCTCATCTGAGTAAGATTGATACGATGGATATTTATTCTCTGTTTGGCAATGCAATCGACAACGCTATCGAAGGAATTCGGGACGAGGATGAAAAGAACCGTGTTATCGGACTCAGAGTTGGCAGAAGGGGAGCTTTTCTGACGATTCATATTGAAAACTATCTCGGTCATCCGCTCAAAATCGTGGAAGGTCTTCCTGTAACGAGCAAGGATTCCGATTATCATGGATTCGGAGTACTCAGTATCAGGCATGTTGTGAAAAAATATGGAGGAACGATGAGTATCCGGACGGACCAGAATCTGTTCCGCCTCGATATTCTGATACCCTGCGAAGGATAAACCGTTGGATTGCTCTGAAAAAGTGTTCTCGGGAACTATGCCTGTGCCGGCATCCCGCGTTTTTCGATTACGCAGATACTAACTAGAACAGCGTACATGATGATTGACAATGAATCAAAATGAAAAGTATGATAAAAAAAGAAAACGATTGTTTTGCTCATAACTGCAGCGAGCCTGCGGAAAGGAAAAAGAAATGAAATCAATAGCTTGGAACGATAACTGGACCTGTAAACATTTGAATACAGATGAAGATCCTGTCGCTGTTCGGATTCCGGATGATGCTATGCTTCGTGAACCACGGTCAGCCCAATCCATGGGTGGATTGAATGTCGCCTGGTTTGAAGGTCGCGATTATTCATATGCCAAAGCATTTACACTGACAGAACAGGATTTAGACGACACGCTGATTCTGGAATTTGAAGGGGTTTACCGTAAGGCAGAAGTGTACATAAACGGGCAGAAAGCGTACTTCCGGCCGTATGGCTATACGAATTTCTATGTTGATCTGAAACCGCATGTACATGCAGGTGAGAATATAATTGAAGTCCGTGCTTTCAACGCGGATCAGCCAAATTCCCGCTGGTATTCTGGCGCAGGCATTTATCGTCCTGTCAGACTGTGGAGGGGGCCTGAATCTCATATTGATCTGAATGGCGTGAAGATCAGAACGCTTTCACTTGATCCGGCGACAGTTGAAGTTAAAGTCCGGACTTCCTGTGAGGGACCGGTCAGAATCGAGTTGTTGCATGGAGAAAAAATACTGACAACAGCTGAAGGAAATGAAAGGGCATTTTCTTTGAAAGTCGACGGGATTACGCCCTGGAGTTCCGATACTCCGAAATTGTATTTCTGCAGAGTATCTTTTGGTGAGGATGAGATGACGGAATCCTTTGGTTTCCGTACGATCACATGGGAAAGAGAAGGCTTTCTGATCAACGGGAAACGGGAAATTCTCCGTGGGGCATGCGTGCATCATGACAATGGAATTCTCGGAGCAAAATGTGATCCGGATGCTCTGGAACGCCGAATTCGGATTTTGAAGGAAAACGGATACAACGCGCTGCGCTCAGCACATAATCCCTGCTCCAAGACAGCGCTTGAGATCTGCGATCGACTCGGCGTATATGTAATGGATGAATACATTGATCATTGGTATATTCATAAGACCATGTACGACTATGTTGATTTCTTCTTCGACTGGTGGCGTCAGGATATGACGGATATGGTCGATAAAGACTACAACCATCCATGTGTGATTATATATTCAACAGGCAACGAAGTCGCTGAAACGGCTCAACCCAAGGGAATCCAGTTGGCCAAGGATATGACAGAGCTTCTGCATACACTTGACCCGGCGCGCCCTGTTACCTGCGGAGTGAACATATTCTTCAATTTCCTGAATCATATCGGATTCGGTCAGTATTCAGACGAGAAAGCGAAAAAAGAAGCTGAACGGGCTGCGAAGGCCAAAGCAGAGGGAAAACAGGCTAAGGAGAGCAGCACCGGATCGAAGTTCTTTAACGATATGGCAGGCCTTTTGGGCGCTGATTTTATGAAACTCGGCGCCACGCTGCACATGAGCGATGTGACGACCAGGGAATCGTTTGCGAACATGGATATCGCAGGATACAACTATGGTGAAAAACGATACAAGAAAGACTTGAAGAATTATCCGGATCGTTTGATCCTGGGAAGCGAAACATTTTGCTTCGATGCTTACCGGTTCTGGGAACTGGCAAAAGATAATCCGCGGCTGATCGGCGACTTTGTCTGGTCCGGAATTGACTATCTGGGAGAAGCCATGATTGGTAGCTGGGAGTATCCGGATTATGCGAAAAACATGAACGCAGGACTTGGATGGATTTCAGCGGGCAGTGGAAGAATCGATCTGACAGGAAAACCGCTTGGTGAAGCTCTCTATACAAAAGTGGCACTGGAACGCGAGAAAGGTCCGTTCATTGCGGTTCGCCCGATCTGTCATGAAGGAAAACACAGTCCATCCGCCTGGAAGATGACAAACGCAATGACGTCCTGGTCTTGGCGCGGTTATGAAGGAAAGACCGCGATAGTCGAGGTCTATGCACGGGCGTCAAGCGTTGAATTGCGGCTGAATCAGAAGTCGGTCGGAAAAAAAGCCTTTAATGGAAAAGACTGTTTGTTACGGTTCAAAGTTCCCTACCAGAATGGGACGATTGAAGCAATCGCATATGATGAGAAGGGAGCAGTAATTGGGAAAGATTCATTGAATACAGCGGAACTGCGCACGCAGCTTCTTGCTGAACCGGAAGAGAAAACGGTAGCACCGGATCATCTTGCATTCATCAGAATCCGCTATACGGATGCTTACGGGACAACCAAGCCGGCAGAACGCGGCATCTTAAAAGCGTCTGTTGAAGGAGGCACGTTGGAAGCGTTCGGTTCAGCTTGCCCGTTCTACGAGCAGAGCTATCTTGACGACGAGAGCGACACCTATTATGGGGAAGCACTTGCCATTGTACGGGCAAAAGATGCGGGTGAAATTAAACTGACCGTAACGGACGGGAATCGCACAGCGGAAACAGTCGTTGCTATTTGTAATTGGGAAACCGAAGATAATCGAGTTTGACAAAAGAAAAACGCCCAATGAGACATTGAGCGCTTTTTTGCACAGTCTGTTAACGGGTTTTTTTACGGTTCTTGTAGTCACGTTCGGCTTTCTCTTTCCAGTCTGCGGAAATCGGTGTATCCATTCTCATGCACATGGCGGCTTCCGTGACAAACTCCATGGAATTCTGTACACCGAGCCGGTCGGCATGGAAGTTAACGGAACGGTCCGCCCGGATGCCGTAATGTCTTGCTGTTTCAACAGCGTCGATATTTGCTCCGAGGAACAGGAACTCCCAGCCGTTCTTTTCCTGCTTTTCTTTGACCATATCACGGACTTCGTCCGCTGAGTATTGATGGCTTGCGTTTTCAAGACCGTCGGTCATAACAACAAACATGGTCTTTGCTGGAACGTCTTCTTCCCTGGCGTATTTATGGATGTTGCTGATATGCTTGATCGCTCCGCCGAGTGCATCGATCAGAGCTGTACAGCCTGAGGGGGAATAATCGTTTTCAGTCAAAGGTTCAATCTTCTGAACCGGGATCCGGTCGTGAAGGACGACGGAATGGTTATTGAAGAGAACTGTGGAGATATATGCTTCTCCTTCCAGCTTCTTCTGCTTTTCGATCATGGCGTTGAAGCCACCGATCGTGTCACTTTCCAGACCTGACATGGAGCCGCTGCGGTCGAGAATAAATACCATTTCTGTTAAATCCTGTTTCATTTTTACATCCTCCTGTATCTGAATTGATGACGCTTTGGTCACCTTGCATGCATATCATACAGGATTCGCAAAGAGAAAAGGTCGCCGTGAAAGCGACCTTTTTAAATCAATGATTCATTGTTTTCAGGCGACGACATTTCCGAGACACGGCTGGTCAAAA
>JAEEGL016049841.1_pt1 | contig 10765 bp, 11 predicted proteins | sample 9134231 | NCBI WGS metagenome assembly JAEEGL01 (sample SAMN16246548, study PRJNA631951) | gut metagenome | biome: gut microbiome; feature: rumen; material: fiber-attached | host: Bos | place: Iran: Karaj | collected 2018-10
AGATTCTTAAAGCCCTGTCCTATGGTGTAAAAGAAACTACTACTCCTCATCGATGTACATACCCTCTTCCTCGTCCTCTATGATGACGCCCTTTTTCATGGTGATAACTCGCTTCTTCATGGCATTTACGATCTCTCTGTTGTGGGTTACCACAATGACCGTGGTGCCATTTTCATTGATCTGCTCCATGAGCTTCATGATCTCCCAGGAATTATTGGGATCCAGGTTACCTGTGGGCTCATCCGCAAGGAGGATAGCCGGTCTGTTGACAAGTGCTCTTGCCAGGGCAACTCTCTGCTGTTCACCGCCCGAAAGCTGGTTGATCTTGTTCTTATACTTGCCTGCCAGGTTCACTGTCGCAAGGATTGAAGGAACATTCCTCTTGATCTCTCTTGAGGGAACCTGAACGATTCTCTGGGCGAAGGCCACGTTTTCATAGACGTTTCTGTCCTTGAGAAGACGGAAATCCTGGAAAACTATCCCCAGGTTTCTCCTGAACTTCGGGATCTTGCTGTGCTTGATCCTTCTGAGGTTGTAGCCCAGAACCGTTATCTCTCCGTCAGTAGGCACCAGCTCCCTGAGAAGGAGCTTGATCAGCGTTGACTTGCCCGATCCGCTGTCACCTACTATAAAAACAAATTCACCCCTCTTTATGTGAAGGGTGACTCCGTTTAAAGCCGGTGCACCCATCGAATAAGATTTGGTCACGTTTTCCAGCGTGATGACCTCATCCTCCGGGATCTGCCTGTTTGTTCTTCTTCTTCTGTATCCTCTCTCCATAATACTCCTCTTAAAACTGTGATATGTGGTCCCCTATATCACTTACGTAAACTTTTCCATATACTTCATATATCTTACAACCATAAGTGCAATTTTAAAAGTGATTGCATCATCAAAAACCCTGAGATCAAGCCCCGTGCTCTTCTGAAGCTTGTCGAGTCTGTAGACAAGGGTATTCCTGTGGATAAAGAGCTGTCTGGAAGTCTCTGATACATTCAGGCTGTTCTCAAAGAACTTGTCGATGGTCGTAAGTGTCTCCTGATCAAAGTCATCGGGATTTCTTCCGCCGAAGATCTCCTTGATAAACATCTTGCACAGCGGAATTGGCAGCTGGTAGATAAGCCTTCCGATTCCCAGCTCGCTGTAGCAGATGACCTTTCTCTCGTCAAAAAAGATCTTGCCTACATCCAGTGCCATCTTGGCTTCCTTGTATGACCTGGAAACCTCTTTGATCTCGCCGACAACGGTTCCATAGGCAATCCTTACGCCTGTAAAGCCCTCCTTCTCGAGATTCGCAAGGATCTCCTCAGCAGCTTTCGTGATCTCGGACTGCTTGGACATATCGCTGACATCCTTTACAACTATAACGTTGTCCTCGTCAACTTCCGTAACAAAGTCTGTTCCGCTTCCGATGCAGGACCTGGTCAGCTCAAGGACATTGTTGTCCCTGCCGCCTGCGCACTCCACGATCATTGCAACTCTCTTGGCATCGCTCTGGATGTGGAGTTTCTTGGCCCTTGAGTAGATGTCCACCAGAAGAAGGTTGTCAAGAAGCAGGTTCTTGATAAAGTTGTCCTTGTCAAACCTCTCCTTGTAAGCAACAAGCAGACTCTGGATCTGATATGCTATCATCTTACCCAGCATATAGATGTTGTCACCGCTGCCGGTGCAGATGAGTATATACTCCAGCTGCTGTTCATCATAAATCTTGAAATACTGATAGCCCTGTATCTCCTGAGAATCCGCCGGGGACTCCACAAAATCCCTCGCAGCAGCAGACACATTGCCAATGTCGGTGGTGGTGGAAGCCACCTCCTTGCCATCCACATCAAGTACGCAAAGATCTACGTGTGCTATGTTCTTAAGCCCGTCTATTGTGTTCTGCAAAATCTGATTGGAAATCATGTGTCACTCTTTCTTGCACGATGTGCAGTATAAATAATCACTTTTAATCGTTCACGACGACTATTACTTCTTCATTTTAATATAAATGTACAAAAAAATCTACAAAAACCCTACCGATTTTTGTGTATTTTTCAATTTTTGTGGTAAAAAGTCACAAAAACCCCTCCGTTTTTTTAGCCATGCTAACGCTATAGTAAAGCTAATATTTATAAGTTAATGCTCCGATATAAAAGATAAGATATCGTGGAGTATTTTCACAAGGAGGTGGCCTATGGATATCCCCGCTTTATCGATGGCAATGTCACAGAGCAAGATTATGAACGATTTCGGCGTAGCTATGCTCTCAAAGAGTCTTGATAACCTGCAGGAGAACGGCGCCGCCATGGTAGCTACCATGGATGCGATGCCTGCACCTTCATTAGACCCTAATGTAGGACAGAATCTGGATATCAGGGTATGACAACCATCACAGAAGTGCAATTGCACACAAAAGACCCGTTGCTCATAGCAGCGGGTCTTTTGTCTGTCGTTAAATGATTATGTAAGCAATCCCAAAATGACTTCAATCAGTATCATGTACGCCAAAGCAATTACACAGGCAATTATCAGAGGTATGGTGATAAGCTTGTACCCCTGCTTTTTGCAGGACGGTATGCTCTTCAGGAAAAGAAGCCTTCCCTCCAGCTCTGAAATCTTGACCAGCACGCAGAAGGCTATGGCTGTAGCAATAACTGCCGCCACGAAATAAACGCCCATCGACATCAGAATTTCGGACTTCGCGTCCATACCGGACACGTAATCTTCTGCACCCTCCAGTAAATCGCCTCCAAGATACATCATGCTTACCTCTAAGGAATTGAAGGTGGCATGAGCGATGAAGGAAGTCAGCACGCTTCCCGTGGCCTCCACCAGAAGAGCCAGCATTATACCCATCACGGCCCCGTAAGCAAACTGGTTAAAGTTCATGTGGATAATTCCAAAGAGCACCGACGAAAGAACGATGGAACCTATGATCCTTCCTGTTCTCTGATAGCTCTGAAGCAGCACTCCCCTGAACACAAACTCCTCCACAAAGGGCCCGAAGATCCCGATGGATAAAAGCAGCTGCCAGAAGGGAAGCGCCATTATCTGATCCGAAAGTCCCATCACCGTGTTGTCCACGAACAGCATGGAAAATGCGTTCACAAAGGCAACCAACGGAAACAGGAGAAATACATATAACACAGTCATCAAAACCGACATGGGTTTTATTCTCTTAAAGGGCACCATGACCCTCAGTCTGTCACCGGAGTAAAGAACAGCTGCGATCGCCGGAATAATGATAATGCACTCGCTCATAAAATTATTGGCCAGCAGCGATATCTGCGCTCCCGTGTTCATAACATATATTGTGAACAGAATAGTAAAGGCAATGGTCAGCAGTATCATGTAAAGATACGACCTGTTAGCTCTCTTGTAATCCATCTGTCATCCTCACTTTACTGATATTGAATCAGGCTTTATCTCTATTTTGCCCTCTTTCAGGAGTCTGCCCACTGCTCTTTTAAACTCATTCTTGCTCATGCCTGTTTTGTCCTTTATAAGCTCAGGCGACGCCTTGTCGGTAAAGGGAATGCTGCCGCCGTTCTCTTTTATCATGGCAAATATCTTTTCAGCATCGGTATCCATCTGAAGATAGGCCTTTTCGCGGACGCTTAAGTTGAGCCTTCCATCCTCTTTGACAGAAATAACCCTGGCAGAGATGCGGTCGCCAATCTTAATATCACCGTAGAGCTCCTTCTTTGCGATAAGTCCCGAATAGATGTCATCAACGGCCACAAAAGCTCCGAAGTTGTCGCTCATCTCGTAGACTGTCCCCATAACCTTGTCGTCCTTGCCATAGGGGGAATCGCTCCTCAGATATTTATATACATTCATGGTAACGCACAGTCTGCTGCTCTTGTCTATATACATGGCGCAGAGCACATCGTCGCCGGGTTTTATCTTCGCGGTCTGCTCCCTGAAAGGAAGAAGGATGTCTTTTTCAAGTCCCCAGTCCATGAAAGCCCCTATCTTTGTGGTCTCCTTGACTTTTAAGACCCTCACATCTCCCAGCATGATCTTTGGCTGCGAAGTCGTGGCTATAAGCCTGTCATCAGAGTCCTTGTAAATAAAGACCTCTATTGAGCTTCCCATGTCTGTTCCTTCGGGAACCTGCTTAGCTGGCAGGAGCACCTTCTCCTCGGGATTCGCTGCGTCGGACAGGTAAACTCCGAAGTCCACCTTCTTGACTACTTTAAGTGTCTGCTTCTCTCCTAATCTGATCATTTTGTCCTCCGTTCATTAAATGGCAGTTTCTTCACTGCGTTATCAGTTCAACATTGCATACGGGATTCTTTTGTTCATCCCTCAGACATATAGTATAAGCTATATTGTTTTCTTTTGAAACTTTCATAACTTCCGGGAAAAGAATATCTCCCAGTCTTGCCTGCTTCTTGTACTCGGCTCTCATGGAAACCACATTTATTCCCTTATCGGGAAGACATTCGATAGCCATCCTTACATACTGGCCATTGTTGACGTGGTAATTGGTATCAAGGTGATGACGCCTTATCGTTATCTCTTCGGCAGGAAGCACCTCCGCGTTTTCGGGAAGCGCTATCTTTCTGTCGCCGTAATTCATTGGAAGTTTCTCCTCGATGGGATAGGCCTTAATTATCTCCGGCGTTATACGGCATGGAACGCCCTTTTTTATGTCACAGAGAGTCCACACTGAGTTGGCTACGGCGAGCCTCTCTCCATCTTTTGTGTCCATAAAGAAATTTCTCAGCCCCATGAAGCCCTTCAGCTCGTAGGGGATGGTTCCTATGGTAACTTCCTCGCACAGCCTCGGATATCTGAAGATCTCGATCTGCCATGAGGACAGTACCCAAACCATGTTGTTCTCCTTCAGGTACTCCATTCCAGCAGGGCCGTCCTCTGTCTGAAAAGTGGAGCAGTCCTGAAAATAGTCGATCAGGGACTCCAGTGTCAGAAGTGCATGCCTGTCTGTTTCGCTGTATCTTATCCTGGAATTGAATGTGTACATTACCGGCCTCCTGAATAGTCGTACGTAGTTCTGAATTGACAGAGAAAAAAATAAGCGAGATTGAAAAAACAATCTCGCTTTAGTAGCTGGGCTAGTAGGATTCGAACCTACGTAATGACGGAGTCAGAGTCCGTTGCCTTACCGCTTGGCGATAGCCCATCGACAAGTAGTAATTATACTTGAGCAAAAACAAAAAAGCAAGTACTTTTTTTATTTTTTTATAAGTTCCTGAAAAAAAGTCTTCAGATACTCAAAAATCCAGGTTCCTACAGCGAGGGTTGGAGCAAAAAATTCAATCTCTGTAACATACTGAACAATGTAAACAATAGCAAAAGCTTCTGCTGCTCCGAGCACAGCTCCCAACAGTCTGTCGATTCCTCCCAGTATCGGGATTTCTTTTACATTTCGAAGAGCCCTGCCTATGGCTGTCATCACACTGTAGATGAGGACTGCCACCACCAGATAACCGACTTTGGGGATCACTTCTCCAAATCTGCTCGAGAGGATGCTCCCCGCAATATTCATTGTGTAATAGACTCCCGCAAAGGCTGCTATCGCAGCAATAAGGCCTGCTGCTTCAGCAAACAGGCCGTTACTTGCACCGTATGATATTCTCCAGAGAAACAGACAGACCACCACTACAGTGATCACTATCTGAGAAACTTCAAAATTCATCTTCTCTCCTATTTGAGGTTCATGGTCACAATATTTCCTGCCGTCACCAGTGTATATCTGCTCGGAAGGTTTGTGGGAACCATGGCCCTCACAGGGGTCTGAAAAGCCCCCTTGTATTTCACATGTCCATTTATATCCTGTATGATGCATTCATCTTCATTATATATAATTATCTGCTTACCGCTGAAGATGATCTCAGTGTACTCAATATCGAAGTAGGTGGTAAGTACATCTCCACCCTTGTCGTTATAAACAACCAGTCTGTAGGCGCCCTCCTCCGTGCCGTTGGGGAACACCAGTCCCACGTAGGAATCGCTGAAGTATACAGATTTAATCTCCTCGTCCCTTGTCAGGATATCAGCCTGACTTACGGGTTTTTCACTTCCCTGGTAGAACACGATCCTGTCGTTGGACACCGCAAAGGCAGAGCTGGAATTCATAAACTGTACATAAGGCACTACAGCTTTGGGATAATCATATCCGCTTACATAGTTGTCTATGGAGTTCTGTCCCACTGAGCCGAAATTGAAGAAGGCCACACTGGTCTTCAGAGCCCCTTCATCCGGATAAAGATAGGAGACGCAAAGGAGCTCACCGTTTGGAGAAATGCTTACTGCTATCGGATATCCGCTGTCCTTCATCGTGGTCTTGAAGTTGGCCAGAGTATTGCCCTGGGCATCATAAAGATAGATCCAGGTCACGGTGGTTCCGTCAAGGACAGCTGCCACAACGCCCTGGGAGGACACGCAGAAATCCCTTATGGGAAGATTTGTATCCACTTCTCCCATTGAGCCTTCCGTGCTGTTTACAAGTATGTTGTGGCCGTTGTAATCACCTATCGCCACCACATTTCCGCAGGTGTGGGCAATAGGATTCTGCATCTCATACGTCTGGTTCCAGACCTGCTGTCCGCCGGAGTTCAGGCAGCTGACACCATCCTTACTGTATTGAATGATAAATCCGTCAAGACTTATGATCTCGGAATCAGCGCCGTTGGTTATGGCCGCTCCCTCCGTGATCTGCGCCTCAGTGTATTCCTTGTCTCTCCAGCTTACATATATGACAAGAATGAGGACAATAGCAAAAACAATTATGCCTATTGTCCTGAAAACGACGGCAAGCCTGTGATTTCTGATTTTTTCTTTATAGGATGGTTCACCGTCGGATTCCCCCCTGGCATAGCCTTCTTTATTCAGTTTCTGCGCGTACGAGGCAAAATCTTTAACTTCAGCCAAGGGGCGTCCTCCGGAATAATTGAAAATTTACTTAATTTGAGAACTTGTAGACAGTAACGTTGTCATATTCTCTGTCAGGACCGTAAATGCAGTCAGGGAATCCGGGCTGATTTACAGAGTTGGGATAAACCTGGGTCTCAAGGCAGTATCCGTATCTCTTCTCATACTTAAAGCCGCCCTTTCCTGTGAGGTCTTTAAGGAAGTTTCCTGAATAGAACTGGAAGCCGGGAAGAGAAGTGAAGCACTCCATCTTAATTCCTGTTTTGGGTGAAGAAACTTCGCAGAACTTCTTAAGGCTTCCGTCGTAGCCGTCTACAACCCAGTTGTGGTCGTATCCGCCAACGAATTTAAGCTGCTCATTGTCTGCATCGATATCTTTTCCGATGGGCTTAGCCTCCCTGAAATCAAAAGGTGTTCCCTCAACGGGTGCAATCTCGCCGGTAGGGATTGACGCAGAATCGATAACAGGTGTGTAGCTTGAGGAATTCATCTGCATGATCTGATCATAGCAAAGTCCTGCATCCTGTCCGTCCAGATTGAAGTAAACATGGTTGGTCAGGTTCATCAGAGTCTTGGCGTCACTGGTTGCGTGATAGTGAAGCTCAAGGCTTCCGTCCTCTTTGAGTGTATAAGTGAGTTCAAATACGCGGTTTCCGGAAAATCCAAGGTCGCCGTCCTCTGCCTTAAGGGTGAACTTTACGCAGTTGTCGCCCTCCTCGGCGTCCCAGATCCTCTTGTGGAATCCGTTGTTGATGTCTGTATGAAGATTGTTAGGTCCATCGTTGATGGGGAGAATGAACTCTTTTCCATCAATTGTGTACTTAGCGTTTGCAATTCTGTTGGCAGTCGGGCCTACAGTGGCACCAAGGAAACAGTCGTTGTCAAAATAACCCTCACAGCCGTCATAACCCAGTGCAACATCAACCTTGTTCCCGTCCTTGTCGGGAACGAATATGTTCTTGATGGTACATCCGAAATTCAGGACTACCGCCTCAACTCCCGCACTGTTTGTCAGGTGGTACTCGTAGATCGGTGCACCACTTTTTGTTTCGCCCAATTGCTCTCTTTTTACTGCCATACTTTACCTCCTTAGTTTCAATGGTTCCAATACATTACAGCTCGGTCCTGCCTTCCAGGGCCCTGAGCAGTGTCACCTCGTCAATATACTCCAGGTCTCCGCCCACGGGCACTCCGCTGGCTATCCTGGTCACCTTTATTCCGGTGGGTTTTATGAGTTTGCTGATGTACATGGCTGTGGTCTCGCCTTCAAGAGATGAGTTGGTGGCAACGATAACTTCATCCACCTCCTGACTCTGAAGCCTTGTCATAAGCTCTGTCAGCCTTATGTCCCCCGGGCCTATACCCAGCATGGGTGATATTGCTCCATGTAGAACATGATACACCCCTTCGTATTTTCCGGTCTTCTCATATGCTGCCAAATCCCGCGCATTTTCAACAACCATGATGGTTCTGTGGTCCCGGCTTGCGTTGTTGCAGATGGGGCAGATGTCGTCGTCCGTCAGGGTACAGCACTCCTTGCAGTAGTGTACATTTTCCCTGGCGTCTGAAATGGAATCAGCCAGCCTTTTGACCCTGTCCTTCGGAAGACCTATGATATAAAAAGCCAGCCGCTGAGCCGACTTCCCTCCGATACCCGGAAGTGAGGAAAGCTCCTCAATTAAACGGTTGATATGTCCGCTGTAAAGTTCCATCAGAAAGAGAGGCCTCCGCCCAAACCGCCTGTCATCTTGCTCATCATGGCGCCGCTGGCCTCGTCAGCCTGTTTCATTGCCTCGTTTACGGCAGCCACTATCATGTCCTGAAGCATCTCCACATCATCGGGATCCACCGCGTCAGGAGAGATCACTACACTCTTTAAGGTCTTGTTTCCAAAGACGGTTGCCTCAACGGCTCCACCGCCGGACTTGGCAGTAAACTCCCTGGTCTCGAGCTCTTTCTGGCTCTCCTCCATCTGCCTCTGCATCCTCTGTGCCTGCTTCATTAAGTTGTTCATGTTGCCGGGCATTCCGCCCCCGGGAAATCCTCCACGTTTTGCCATTACTGGTTCTCCTTTTCTTCTATATCTTCATCTTCAGCTAATTCATCTTCTTCTAAGAATTCTTCTTCTTCGTCCTCGTCGTCTTCTTCGTCTTCCACGACAGTCTCTTCGTCATTACCTTCAGAACTGTCTCCGGAAGTATCTTCGTTATTTTCTTCTGCGGTTTCGCGGGTTTCAGCAGTTTCTTCGCTGTTCTCCGCACCGGATTCGCCGGTTCCTGTAGTATTTTCGTCGCTTTCCTGAGCACCGTCTTCAGCAGTACCTTCGCTGTTCTCTTCGAGGGCGTCGCCAGCCTCAGCAGCATCTCCTTCATTCTCTTCAACGGTATCGTCAGCAAAATCTTCAGTGACTATGTTGAATTTTATGGCCTGAAGATCGACGTAGTGCTCTTCGAAATTCTGTCCCTCTTCCAGAGTTCTGGTCTCAAATTCAATGTGCTTGCCGAGAATCCCGTCAAGAATATTCTGAAGTTCATCCCTGTTATCAGGATTATCATATTTGTTTGCAGATACTGTTGTTGTAAAAACAATAATAAGCCTGTTATTATCGCTGATACTTAATCTTGAATCCTGGAAATATTTCCTTTGAGGATTGTCCATCCTCATCACGTGCTTGGGCCACTCCGCAACAAACCTCTTTATCTCATCCGGCACCGCCTTCTCAAGGACCTTCTTCGGCGCTGGGGCATTACTTACCGCTCCCGCCGGTGCCTGCGTAAAAGAAATCTGGCCGCTGCTCACCTTTTCCATGAGCTTGGAGTTCTTTTCATCGTTCTCCTCAAGAACCCTTATCCTCTCTTCAAAAGCGTCCTTTTCTGTGCCATCCATCTGCGGCTTGCACAGCCTTATAAGTGTTATCTCAATGAGTATCCTCTTCTGTGTCGCATATCTTATGTCGGAAGACAGCTCGGAAAAGATCCTTATGAACCGCAGGATCATATCCGGGTCAGCTCCTTCTGCCTGTTCCTTCAATGTTCTTAAGTTTTCACTGGACATATCAATGATATCTTCCATCTGATCCGACGCCTGGACCAGCATCAGGTTTCGCAGGTACCAGACAAAGTCGTTGACAAACTGTGTGAGCTCCCTGCCCTGAACAACCACATCTGACAGGATCGTCAGCGCCTCCCGTACATCTCTTGTCTGCAGCGCCGTAAAGAGTCTGCTGAACACACCTGTGTCCACTGCTCCCAAAACTCCCAGTACCTTGTCATAGGTCAGGACCTCGCCGTAATTGAAAGCGACACACTGGTCAAGAAGCGAAAGAGAATCTCTCATGGAGCCGTCGGCGGTCTTGGCAATGAACTGCAGCGCCTTGTCCTCAACTTCCAGCCCCTCTGAATCCGCGACGTGCCTGAGCCTGTCCTTTATGGTATCTGCCGTTATCCTGTGGAAGTCATATCTCTGGCATCTGGACAGGATGGTTATGGGAATCTTGTGAACCTCGGTCGTCGCCAGAATGAACATCAGATATTCCGGCGGCTCCTCGATGGTCTTAAGGAGCGCATTAAAAGCGGCGAGGGTCAGCATGTGCACCTCGTCGATGATATATACTTTTTTCTTTCCTTTGGTAGGGGAATAGGCGACCTCGTCAACGATCTGCCTGACATTTTCAACGCCGTTGTTGGAAGCAGCGTCGATCTCAATGACATTCATGCTGTTGCCGGCTGCAATCTCCCTGCACATCTCGCACTCCCCACAGGGACTTCCGTCCACGGGGTTCTCGCAGTTGACTGCCTTCGCCAAAATCTTCGCAACAGAAGTCTTACCTGTTCCACGGGTTCCGCAGAACAGGTAAGCATGTCCGACTCTTCCTGATCTAATC
>JAEEGL010043663.1_pt1 | contig 10764 bp, 8 predicted proteins | sample 9134231 | NCBI WGS metagenome assembly JAEEGL01 (sample SAMN16246548, study PRJNA631951) | gut metagenome | biome: gut microbiome; feature: rumen; material: fiber-attached | host: Bos | place: Iran: Karaj | collected 2018-10
AAAGAACAAATACTCTGTTGATTTAAATTGATGAATTGTAATTTAAAAATACTTTAAAACCATGAAGCAAAAATGTCAAGTTTGTTATTCCATAATTAATGTTATTTAATTATTTTTCTTTATATGATTAATAGTATAAAACCACTGGAGTTCCGACATCTACCACTTCCCAGAGTTTGGAAACCTTATCTTCAGGGCAATTAATACATCCATGAGAACCATCTCTTTTATAAATATCTGACCCAAATTCGCTTCGCCAATTCGCGTCGTGAATGCCTACACCTTTATTAACTCCTAGCCAATAATTTACATAAGAAACATAGTCTACTCCTCTTAAATATGTATGATATCGTTTATTATACACATTATAAATTCCTGTAGGAGTGCCTCTGCTTCTGTTTACATTTCCGGTTACTATCGGCATTTCCATATTAAGCTGTCCGTCCACATAATAAGAAAGCTTCTGATCGCCCATGTTTACTTCAATATAAGTCTTTCCAATATCTGTATCTGCATCGTATATCTTAACGTTGTCAAGAAGAGTAAGTTCAACTTTATTCTCTCCTGTCTGACTATTTTCAAGGTAAGCATTTCTCAAAGCATCATAGACTGTATCTACATCAAAAAGATTGCCGTTTCCTTTTTGGTTCTGGCTTATTATTATTTCAGACCCGACGCCTTCGCGATACTCTTCCATCAGATAGCCGGTATCATGGTCGTCAGCAAGCTTTTGAGCATATTCCCTAAGCTTCTTTTCACTTATCAAAAGACTTCCGTTTTCATCTAGAACAAATCCGTCAAAACAGGTCAGTGTATCTATTTCCGGCAGTTCTTTTTCCAGATTTGTATAGCCGCTTTCAGTTTCGCCGGAACCGGAAACAATAAACATATCACTGCTCTTTTTCTTATTATCTGACTGATTGCTTACTATCTCGGCAAGTTCAGCTTCTGTCAGAATAAAGCCCCCGGCATCCTTTCTGCTGACGGGAATATCCATCCCAAGCACATCAAATGAAATACCACAATTAATTAGCGGATCAAGCTTCTCATAAAGAGCAATCGTCTTTTTGTCATCAGTTGAAAGAGGAATATCCGTAAAGGTATCCTCAAAGTCTGTAAGATCTATAGCAATCTCCAAATTATTCATGGCATTTTTTGAGGCCGCTACGATATGATCTTTATTGGGAATATGCGTCAGCCCGTTAATAAGAATATATCCATCTTCAGTATCTTCAATAGCTACCCTGAGGTTATCCTCATTATCGAAAATATCCCAGGACAAAACAATATCCCTGAACTTATTTTCATCAAATGACACAACAGGTTCATATTGGGCATACATATTCTTAAAAATATTGATTCCCCATGCATAAGGGTTTTGATTTTTGAGGATACTTTCAAGAGCCTGAGTGTAATCAAGCTTAAGATCAACGTCAGATGCCCCGATAAAGAGCTCTGCATCGTCGGGACCATAGAGGCTAATCCCTGGATAAACATTTTTAGCGACAAGTTCCCTGTTAACCTCTTCAACAGTCTTACCGGTACAGTAAACACCATTGATCCAGGTTGAACAGGAAAATCCCTCACTGTAATATTTCCCCAGAAGCAGATAAACTGCCGCCAGGGAAATAATAATAATCGCAGTAGCGATTCCAATTGCAGAAAAAACTTTCTTCATACTCCCCCGTTTGCAAAAAGTTCTATTGCAAATGATTACTTCTTTTCAAGTAAATCCTTCTCATCGAAAGCCTCACTTATGGAAGCGCCCGGTGAAACCATTGGAAATACTTTATCATCCTCTTCTATTATACAGTCAATAAGCACAGGTGTCTTTGATTTTATTGCTTTTTTAAGAGCCGGAGCAACTTCCGACTTCTTAGTAACACGAATTGCAGTACAGCCAAGGCCTTCTGCTACTTTACAATAGTCCACTTTGTCATGGAATACAGTCTGAGAGTAATGCTTCTCGTAAAAGAGTGTCTGCCACTGCCTTACCATTCCAAGAACGCTGTTGTTGATAACAACCTCTATGATTGGAAGATCATATCTTGAAGCAGTTGCCAGCTCATTCATGTTCATTCTGAAACATCCATCACCGGCAATATTTATACAGATTTTATCCGGGTTTCCAACCTTAGCGCCAATGCAGGCACCAAGTCCGTAGCCCATGGTTCCAAGACCTCCGGATGTAAGGAAGGTCCTTGGTTTTCTATACTTATAGTACTGAGCAGCCCACATCTGGTGCTGTCCAACATCTGTTGAAATAATAGCATCGCCTTTTGTAAGCTTGTCGATTTCCTCTATGATGTATGGACAAGTAAGTTTTTCTGTATCATAAGTAAGAGGGAATTTCTTCTTGTAATCAAATATCTTCTTTTTCCACTCGCTGTGGTCCATCTGCTCGAGCTTATCATTGAGCGCATGAAGTACTTTCTTCAGATCACCCACAATTGCAAAATTCACTCTGATATTCTTGTTGATCTCGGCAGCATCCACATCAATCTGAAGAATTTTAGCCTTTGAAGCAAATGTCTTGGCATTTCCTGTAACCCTGTCAGAAAATCTTGCACCAAGGGTAATGAGAAGGTCACACTCACTAACGCCAAAGTTTGAAGCTTTGGTCCCGTGCATTCCGATCATTCCGGTGTAAAGCTCATCTGTACCGTCGAAAGCGCCTTTTCCCATCAGGGTATCGCATACCGGTGCATCGATAGTCTTAGCAAATTTATAAAGCTCTTTTGATGCACCGGAAATGATAGCACCTCCACCTACATAGATAAACGGACGCTTTGAAGCCTTAATCATCTTAATTGCGGTGTTGATATCTTCTGTATGGTACTTCTTCTCAGGTTCTTCCTCTGTAATCGTAACTGACCTGAAGTCACAGGTCTTGGCTGTTACATCCTTTGTAATATCCACAATTACAGGTCCGGGTCGTCCGGTTCTCGCAATCTTAAATGCTTTTCTGATGGTATCCGCAAGGTCTTTTACATCCTTGACGATATATCCGTGTTTGGTAATAGGCATTGTGATTCCGGCAATATCAACCTCCTGGAAAGTATCCTTGCCAAGAAGAGGCAGGTTTACATTACAGGTAATTGCTACCATGGGGACAGAGTCCATATAGGCTGTTGCTATTCCGGTAACAAGGTTTGTTGATCCCGGACCACTTGTGGCAAAGCATACACCAACCTTTCCTGTACTTCTCGCATAACCATCAGCCGCATGGGAAGCTCCCTGCTCATGGCTAGTAAGAATATGAAGGAAATTATCTCCCTGCTTATAAAGCTCATCATATATGTTAAGAATCGTTCCACCCGGATAACCAAAAATCGTATCCACACCCTGCTCTTTCAAGCATTCAAGAACTATTTGCGCACCAGTTAACTGCATTTTTTTACTCCTCAAAAATAATAATGTCAAAAAGATTTATGATCTGGGTATCTCAAGAACTGCACCTCTGTTACCGCTGGTAACAAGTTCGCGGTAACGAGCAAGGTAACCGGTGTTAACCTTTGGTTCACGAGGCTGCCACTTCTCTTTTCTCTTTGCAAGTTCTTCATCAGAAACCTTAACATTAAGTGAATTATTAGGAATATCAATACTGATGATATCCCCTTCCTCAATAAGTGCGATAGGTCCACCCACAGCTGCCTCAGGAGAAACATGTCCAATTGAAGCGCCGCGGCTTGCACCGGAAAATCTTCCGTCTGTTATAAGGGCAACCGTCGAACCAAGGCCCATGCCGGCAATGGCTGATGTAGGATTGAGCATCTCTCTCATGCCCGGACCACCCTTAGGGCCTTCATATCTGATAACTACAACATCTCCGGCCACGATCTTTCCGCCAAGTATTGCCTCGATAGCATCCTCTTCGCAGTCAAATACTCTTGCCGGTCCCTCATGAACCATCATCTCAGGTACAACTGCAGATTTCTTAACAACACCTGTATCAGGAGCTATATTGCCCTTAAGAACTGCAATTCCACCGGACTGCATATATGGATTCTCGATAGGCCTGATAACCTCAGGATTAAGGTTTACAACACCCACAAGGTTCTCTTTTATTGTCTTTCCTGTAACTGTGATAAGATCAGTGTTTATCAGGTTCTTCTTAACGAGTTCGCTCATAACTGCAAGAACACCGCCTGCTTCATTGAGGTCTTCCATGTATGTTGGACCAGCAGGTGCAAGATGGCAAAGATTAGGTGTTCTTGAAGAAACCTCATTTGCAACCTCCATGTCAAGGTCAACTCCGGCCTCATGTGCAATAGCAGGAAGATGAAGCATTGTATTTGTAGAGCATCCAAGAGCCATATCCATAGCCATTGCATTCATGAAAGCTTCTTTGGTCATGATATCTCTAGGACATATATTCTTCTCAATAAGATTCATTACTGCGTATCCGGCCTTCTTGGCAAGACGAATACGAGCAGAATAAACGGCAGGAATAGTACCGTTTCCTGGAAGTCCCATTCCGATTGCTTCTGTAAGGCAGTTCATGGAGTTAGCAGTGTACATACCTGAGCAGGATCCGCAAGTAGGACAAGCCTTCTCTTCATACTCACAGAGCTTGGATTCTGTCATCTTGCCGGCAGACACGGTGCCTACAGCCTCAAACATTGAGGAAAGTGATGTCTTGTGACCATCAACCCGGCCAGCCATCATAGGTCCACCTGAAACAAATACAGTAGGGATATTAACTCTGGCAGCCGCCATAAGAAGTCCCGGAACATTCTTATCACAGTTAGGAATACATACCATTCCGTCAAAAGCATGAGCCTTTGCAAGACACTCTGTAGAATCAGCAATAAGGTCTCTCGTTACAAGTGAATACTTCATTCCGATGTGTCCCATGGCAATTCCGTCACAGACAGCAATTGCAGGAACAACAACTGGCATTCCGCCGGCTTCAGCTACAGCGAGCTTTACAGCCTCTGTTATCTTGTCCAGGTTCATATGTCCCGGAACGATCTCGTTGTATGAGCTGACAATACCAATAAGGGGCTTTCTTCTCTCTTCTTCAGTAAATCCAAGTGCATTAAAAAGACTTCTATGTGGAGCCTGCTGCAAACCATTCATAACTCTGTCACTATTCATAGCCATATCTCCTTTATTGTATGATTGATTATAATGATCACTTTATATACTCTGCAATGATATCGCCCATCTGAGTGCAGGAGCAGTGCTTAAACTCCTCCGCTCCCTCTTTTGGCATGATATCGATAGTGCGATATCCATCCTTAAGGACTGCCCGTACAGCATCCTCTATAGCATCAGCTTCCTTATCCAGATTAAAGGTGTATCTAAGCATCATTGCTGCTGAAAGGATTGTCGCAATAGGATTTGCCTTATTCTGGCCGGCAATGTCCGGTGCACTTCCGTGGCTTGGTTCATATAGGCCAAAGCTTGTATCATTTAAGGATGCAGATGAAAGCATTCCTATAGATCCGGTTATCATGCTTGCTTCATCTGAAAGGATGTCTCCAAACATATTCTCAGTCAGTACAACATCGAACTGCGAAGGATCTTTTACCAGCTGCATAGCACAGTTATCAACCAGCATATGCTCCAAAGTTACATCCGGATAATCCTTGGCGACTTCCTCTACAACCTTTCTCCATAGCCTAGAAGAATCAAGAACATTTGCCTTATCAACGCTTATAACACTCTTTCTTCGTTTTCTTGCTACATCAAAGGCCTTAATTGCAATTCGTCTTATTTCACTTTCCTTGTAAACAAGGGTATCAGTAGCTACAAGCTCTCCATCGACTTCCTTGGTAAAGCGCTCTCCAAAGTAAAGGCCACCAGTAAGCTCACGCATTATCAGCATATCAAAGCCCTTATCAGAAGTAGCTTCTTTGAGGGGGCATGCGCTCTTCAGCTCAGGATACAGATAAGCCGGACGAAGATTTGCAAAAAGATTCAGCTCCTTGCGAAGCTTTAAAAGACCAGCCTCAGGTCTGAGAGAAGGCTCAAGCTTATACCAGGGTGATGTTGAAGTGTTTCCACCAATTGAGCCCATAAGTACTGCATCAGCAGCCTTTGCATCAGCTATGGCCTCATCTGTAAGAGGAACTCCGTGTACATCAATCGAGCATCCTCCCATAAGAATATCTTTGTATTTGATTTCGTGACCATAAACGCCGGCAACCTTATCAAGAACCTTCTTGGCCTCTGCTACAATTTCAGGCCCGATTCCATCACCGGGTATGCATGTAATCTTAAGTTCCATCTCACATCCTCCAATAAAAGTATTGTAATACGTATAAAAAAATATTCACAGTTAATATTCAATGCATCAATTTAAAGCGTTACAGTGAAATTCTTATAGCAAAGCCCGATTGGTGTCCCAACCGGGCTATAATAATAACTATTCTATTTGTAGAAACAATTATTTCTTCTTGGAATCTGTAGACTCTGTATTGGAAACAATGGCATCCTCAGGTTTCTCAACCTCAACGATTGCTTCCTTGTACATAGGAATACGGCAGTTCTTGTTGTTACCAAATTCAACAATAACCATATCATCGCTGATATCAAGAATTACTCCTACGAATCCGCCTGTTGTACGTACGCTGTCGCCTACAGCCAGTGACGCAAGAAGCTGAGCCTTCTGCTTCTGATCCTTCCTCTGTGGACGAATCATGAAGAAATATAAGAATCCGAAAAGAACAACATAAATTGCGATAATAACAAAACTATTAGCTGACGCTGCTGATGCATCTGCTGTTAAAAATAATCCCATAAAGTCCTCCCAAAACTAATAAAATAAATATACCAATTCATATTACTAAAAACAAAACTGAAATTCAAGGTTTGTTTATCAAATTATATGAATATCTGTCATCCATCACCCTTTGCGCCAGTTCTTATCGATGTTAGAATACTCTTTATTATCAGAGCCATCGAATTCCTGCATGCCATCCAGTTTTTTCTTCTTATATTCCTGGTATTTGCCGGCATCTATAGCATCTCGTATCTCTTCCATCATGTGATTGTAGAAATAGAGATTGTGCAGAACACAGAGTCTAAGTCCAAGCATCTCATTTGCCTTAAGCAGATGCCTTATATAGGATTTTGAATACCTGCGACAAGCCGGACATTGACAGCCCTCTTCAATAGGAGTGTCATCCAGTTCGTATCTTGCGTTAAGCAGATTGATATGACCTCTGTTTGTATAAAGATGACCATGACGGCCATTTCTGCTTGGATAAACGCAGTCAAAAAAGTCTACTCCGCGTTCAACCGCCTCGAGAATGTTAGCAGGTGTTCCGACGCCCATAAGATATGTAGGCTTTTCCTGAGGCAAATACGGTACAACAGTTTCAAGTACGTGATACATCTCCTCATGGGTCTCACCCACCGCAAGTCCGCCAACAGCATAGCCATCAAGATCCATATCGGAAATCCGCTTTGCATGCTCAATCCTGATGTCATCAAATATCGCACCCTGATTTATTCCAAAGAGCATTTGATGAGGATTAACGGTATACTCCAGTCCATTAAGCCTTGCCATCTCTTTCTTGCATCGCTCAAGCCATCTTGTGGTCCTGTCCACGGACATCTGAACATATTCGTGTTCAGCCTTGGCAGATGGGCATTCATCAAAAGCCATTGCTATTGTGGAGCCAAGATGAGACTGAATCCTCATGCTCTCCTCGGGTCCCATGAACAGTTTGTGTCCGTCGATATGTGAATGGAAGTAAACTCCTTCTTCCTTAATTCGTCTTGTCTTTGCAAGGGAAAAGACCTGAAATCCTCCGGAATCTGTCAAAATAGGCTTGTTACAGGACATAAATTTATGAAGTCCGCCCATTCTGTAAACCGTCTCGTCTCCCGGACGAAGATGAAGGTGATATGTATTTGAAAGAACCACCTGAGTTCCTATAGACTCTAAATCTTCTGTAGATACGCCGCCCTTAATCGCAGCAACCGTAGCTACATTCATAAAAACCGGAGTCTGAATCTTGCCATGGACAGTTTCAAACTCCGCTCTTTTTGCAGTACCATCTTTTTTAATAATTTTATACATAAAAACCTCAGAAAACTATTTCACGTATGTGCTCCAAAGTTCCTCTAAACATATATTATTTTGAACCATGAAGGTAGCCGCGTCAACTCCAACATATCTGAAGTGCCAGGGCTCAAATTCAATGCTTGTAATGTTCTCTTTTCCTGAAGGATATCTCAAGATAAAACCATATTTGTAACTGTTGTCAGCAAGCCATTTTCCGGCAGGAGTATTACCAAAACCCTCATCAAGACTAGAATATCCGTCTGTAATGATATCGATGGCAAGGCCTACCTGATGCTCGGATGATCCGGGCACAGTTACAGCCTGACTTGCAAGATTATAGGCGTCCATATAAGACATTCCGGCAGCCATATACTTGTCAATCTTGGTATCAAAGAGCATAGTCTGCCTGTCCATATCTCTGTACGGCGAGCATATTATGAGAGAAATACCGTCACTGTTAGCAGCTTTCATCATATCAAGAAGCGGTGAAATAATTCTTTCGTCACATCTCATATTGCCTTTTATGGTACCAAGCGGGAATGTGTAATCATCAGGAATCGGATGCTGCTTGTTAACAAGCATAATTCTCCAATCCTCTGAGTCAAAATTAGCATCAGCGCCATTCATCTCAGAATTATCAATATCATTTTCTGCTATTTCTACAGAGTCAATCAGTTCTCCGGCTTCAAAAGACTCGCCGTCTTTGTCAGTCTCCATGAGAATATCTGATAAAGATGCCTGTTTGTCAGGATTTAAATGCTCTGCCTCAGCGACATCTGGGTTCTCACTCTCAAGAGCTTCCTTGATGACTTCACTGTCTACATCTTCTATTGTAACCAGTTCTGCATCCGACTGTTCAACCTCTGATTCGGATAAAACCTCAGAATCACTAGCTGCAGCCTCGTTCTCAATCTTCTCAAAATCAGAAGCAAAGCTTATTGTGAGCGCCATTCCCGGATAGGAAAAGCTACTGCTTGCTACGAAAAATAATAAAATACATGCCAGACATGTAAATCTCTTAGTATTCCTGTAAAAATAAAACAAAAAGTTATATACACTGATAGCTATAATTGCATAGGCAAGTCCAAAGAGCTTGAGCGCCTTGTGCTTCCTGTTAAATCGGTCAACCTTAAAAATAACTTTTTCTTTATATGAATACTTTTTAACGCTATTACCTGCATTCATACACGAGAATCCCTCATCCCATAAACTGATTGGTACAAAATTACAGCTTATTATATAACGTTTTCATAAAAATTTCACTATTATTTTACAAAAAATGTAAAGAACAGGATTTCAAAATCTTGAATAAATCTCATTTTGGTGTGATATACTAAGTGAAATAATTGATTGTATCTATCTTTACATTACTATTTATGAATAAAGGCGGAATTTTACATGGCAGGATCAACATTCGGTAAAAACATAGTAGTATCCACCTGGGGTGAGTCCCACGGAAAAGCTCTCGGCGTAGTGATAGATGGATTTCCCGCAGGCATGGAACTGAGCGAATCAGACATTCAGAAGTTTCTTGACAGACGGAAACCCGGAACCAGCGCAGCCACCACTTCCCGTAAGGAAGACGACCTTGTAGAGATTCTTTCCGGAATATTTGAAGGAAAAACCACCGGAACACCTATTTCTCTAATGGTAAAAAATACATCCCAGCGCTCTTCGGATTACAGCGAGATTGCTCAGTACTATCGCCCCGGACATGCTGATTTTGGTTTCGATGAGAAATACGGCTTTAGAGACTACAGAGGCGGCGGAAGAAGTTCAGGTCGTGAAACAATCGGCAGAGTTGCTTCAGGTGCCATCTGTTCCAAACTTCTTAACCAAATGGGCATTGAAGTATGCGCCTATACAAAGGCCATCGGAGATGTTGAGATCGATCCGGCTATATTTGATAAAAATGCCATCTACTCCACTCCTACCGCAATGCCGGATATAGAAGCCGACAAAAAAGCTATGGAGCTTATAAATAAATGTCGCGAAGATCAGGATTCTATCGGCGGAATAATCGAATGCCGTATCAATGGTGTACCTGCCGGAATAGGCGAGCCGGTATTTGATAAGCTCGATGCGCTTCTATCCCATGCTGTTATGAGCATAGGTGCAGTAAAGGCTGTTGAAATCGGCGACGGCACCAAAGTTTCCCGCTATAACGGCTCTGAGAACAACGATGAATTTCACATCTCCTCTGATGGCATCGTAACAAAGAAGACAAACCATTCCGGAGGAATTCTTGGCGGAATGTCCGATGGCAGCGAAATCATTCTTCGTGCATACGTAAAACCTACACCAAGCATAGCTTCCACCCAGTCAACAATTAACAAGTTCGGCGAGAACATCGAAATCAATATCCACGGCCGCCACGACCCTGTTGTCGTTCCCCGCGCCGTTGTTGTAGTCGAATCCATGTGTGCCTTAACTCTCTTAGACCTCATGATTTCGAACATGAGCTCCAGGGCTGACTACATAACTGATTTTTATAAGCACTAAAAAAGAGCTCACCATTTGGTCAATGTCATTAAGTTTATATTGAACAACTAAGGGACTAAACAAAAAACAGCAAGGGCGATGGAGATATTTATATCTTTAATCGCTCTTGTTTTATTTCTGGCCAACACAATAAGACAGACAAAAGTCTGCCCCAAAAAGGTATTCAATTCAGCATGATTATGCTACTCTGTACAAGAAGCCATGAAAAACCTTTACAGTCAGATTTCGAGTGCGATGTCGTT
>JAEEGL010285117.1_pt1 | contig 10764 bp, 3 predicted proteins | sample 9134231 | NCBI WGS metagenome assembly JAEEGL01 (sample SAMN16246548, study PRJNA631951) | gut metagenome | biome: gut microbiome; feature: rumen; material: fiber-attached | host: Bos | place: Iran: Karaj | collected 2018-10
ATCTCCAGATCAAAGGTCCCCTTGACCGGATTTCCGTCCCCATCGACACTGCCGTCCTTCGCCGTCGCAGTCACCCTCACGGTGCCGCTCGCTCCGGCCTTGATCGTCACACGGCCGTTGGCCACGGTGGCCTTGGCTGCATCCGCAGGGTCGATACCCCACAGCAGCGTTTTGTTCGTCGCGGAATCCGGTGTGATCTTCGCGGTCAATGTCGTGCTCTTACCGGCACCAATCCTGGATTCCCCTTCAAGTGTGATTCCCTGCACGAGTGTGGCGACATTGACCGTCACCTTGACGGACTTGTTCGTACCGTCTGCCGCGGTCGCCGTGATGGCAGAGGTTCCCGGACCGACCGCCGTGACCAATCCGTTTTCATCAACTGTCGCAACCTTGAGATTGGCGGATTTCCAGGTGACCGTCTGATCCACCTGTCCGGCTGCCACTCCCGTTGCGGAGGCTTCCGACTTCAGCTGCAGTGTTTTTCCGACATCCGGATCCAGACCGATCGTGGTATTTGTGATATCACGATCCTGCGTCTCATCTTCGCCCGCACGCAGGATCCGGATCGTCTCCGCCGGTTTCATGACAGTGATCGTGAACTCTTCACTCGAGATCCCGCTGCCGTCTTTGGCTGAAGCGATGACTTTGAACTTACCGGAGACACCCGCCTTCACCGTGACCCTGCCGTTTGCCACCGTTGCTTTTGCCGCATCGGTACACTTCCAGTCCAGTGTTTTGTTCTTGGCGGAATCAGGCAGGACCGTAGCCGTCAGCGTGATCGCTTTTCCTGCCGCTGCCTTGTCCGGTCCGGTTAGGCGGATCTCCTGCACCAGCCGGGACGAATTGATCGTCACTTTTGCGCTCTTATTGGAACCGTCTGCCGCGGTTGCCGTGATCGCGGCGGTTCCGGTCCCGACCGCCGTCACGACGCCGTTCTCATCAACTGATGCGACTTTATCATTGGCGGACTTCCAGGTATATACCTGCGATACCCCGGTATCACTGAATGTATCTGAACCGTTTTTCGCCAGAAACTGCGCCTGCAATGATACAGAAACGTTTGCGGGATCATCGGGATCCAGCCCGATCGTTGTGTCGCTCACGATCTGTCCGGGATCGCTCTGCAGGAAGATGATCCCCTTTTCCGCAGGCACGGTGACCCGGATGACCTTTGTCGCGGATACTTCGCTCCCGTCCCCGGCGGTTGCCGTGATCGTCGCCTCGCCGGCAGACACTCCGGTCACGCGTCCGACGCTGTCCACTCTGGCAACCCCCGTCTTATCGGATGACCAGGTGACGGCTTTATTTGAAGTCTCTTCCGGCTGCGGTAAAGCCTTTAAGGTGATGGATCTTCCTTTTGACACCTCATCGGGGCCGGTGATCGTCAGGCTCTGCATCAGTGTGGAGACCCGGACCGTCACCTGTGCGCTCTTGTCGGAACCATCCGTTGCCAAAGCGCTTACGGTCGCCGTACCATTGGATACGGCGGTCACCACACCGGCTTCCACCGTTGCCACAGCCGGGGCGCTGCTCTTCCATAGAACCTCCTGGGAGATCCCCTCCGCAGTCCAGGCACCCCCGGACTCCGCCTCTGCAACAGCGGTAAGCGTGACTGTCTTTTTGGCATTATTTCCGCTGTCCAGACTGATCGTTTTACCGGTGAGATCCTCGGTTTCCTTCAGGATCCTGACACGCTCCGCGAACGCTTTTTTGTCCCCGTATTGCGGATAGACATAGAATTCCATATTCTGTTCATAATGCATGTACGCGTTTTTCTCACACGGTTCCGCAGCGCGCAGGTTAAATCCGATATCCGGCGTGACTACCGAGATCGGCTGTTCTCCGGCCGCGTCCAAAGAATAGCCAATGAAATACATCCCTGCCGGAGCATAATACGCCGGATCCTTATTTCCGTACATGCCAGTTATCGGGATGATATACGGCATTGTTTCGAGTGTTGCATGCCCCACCTGTTTCGATCCATTGATCGTATAATCATAATATCCGCTCAGGTCTGCATACGGCTGGTAATAATATATGCTCAATCCCATCGGGATCCATTTCACATACAGATCGATATCATGATCCAGCGTGTTCAGTTCACTGCAGTCATAACTGAGCTTATTCTTAAGCGCCTCATCGAAATAATACTCGGCCCATCCCGAAGCATATCCCTGTTTATGCAATTCCTGATATTTCAGGCTCCAATGTTGATCATCCGTATCCCCCGGATAGATCTCCGTCATCGGGTTGTAGACGATGGCACCCTCCAGATTGTGATACGTGATGTGATACGGCTGTACCGTCACGCGGCAGGTGACCGTCTGCTGTTTTTTCACCCCTTCTTCGATATAGGTATAAGTCCCGGTCACCGGTGTGGAACCCTTGTTGTGTCCGACGGTGACCAGGCCGCCGGCGCTCACCGTTGCGATATTCTCATCCATGCTCTGCCAGGTCAGATCCGTGACTGATATCGTAGAAGCTTCCGTGAGTTCGAGCTGTTCCGTTTTCCCGGCATGTCCCCTGATCGAGGTGTTTTGCAGTTCGATCACCTGTTCCCCTCCGGAATTCACAACATCATCCGTATAGACGCGGATATAGGAATCACAGCCGGTCACAGTGGAATTCCCCACCTTGAAGCCGCCGCTCGTCCCGGTGTTGGTCCAGATGATCCTGCCGTAATACAATCCGTCGATCTGTCCCGGCTGTTCACAGAGCAGTTTCAGATTCTCGCTCCCGCTCATGCTGACAAGGACCGTCAGTTCCGTATCCGTATCCAGAGTCAGTTCCTGCTCCAACGGCACCTGATAGAACCCGGCAAAGCCGGTCCGGATCGATCCCGTGGCAGACCTGTCTCCGTCAGTCACCGAGACCTCGACCGTCAGATCTGCATTTCCCGTTTCAAATCCCACCGCCTTTACCGTCTCACCGCCCTTCACCGGGAAAGTCTGGGTAAGCGTTGCGGATGTGTACTGATAATCCTGTATCGTACCTGACGGATACGGATTGCGGCTGTAGGAATAGCAGTTGTCGTAAACATTCAGATCCGCGTCAAACGCCACGGCGATCCCGCTCAGGAGGCCGGCATCATAATAGGAGAGCCAAAAATATCCGCTCTTGCCGTAGCCCTCAAGTCCCCAGCTGTTGCGAATCAGCCACGCGCCGTCTCCCTCCGGCTGACATCCCTCATAGAAATGCTCTTTGGGGAAGTCGTCATCCCAGCCGACGGCCAGGACCGCGTGATTGGTCGTGGATCCGTTTCCGTAGAAGGAGTTGTATGTGCCGCTGTAATGTGCCTGGAAATTCCGCTTGTTTTTCGAGTCATACAAGCTGTCCCCTTCCGATGCATAAAAGGAGACCGCCACACCGCCGTGCTCACGGATCGCCTGCTTCATCCCGACCCGGTCTTCCGTAGAGATCACATAGGCGGCGCTCATCCGGGCATAATCCGAAGAAATGGCATATTGCTCCGGCAGTTCGTATGATGCCCCGTTGCTGTAGGGCGCATATACCTCCTCCACCGGCCCCACCCGGTTCGCCATGGCCCGGTAGGCGACCGTTGAATTGCCGCCGTTATCCAGATAATTCTTGATGGAGCTGCCTCCGAGCCCGCCGCCGCTTTCAGGGACGAACTCCACAGTATCCGCATCGTGCAGATCCTTGGGATCATCGTATTGATGAGACGTGTAATAAGCCAGCTGCAGTTCCGAGAGATCGATCTCGTCCTTATCGACCGTGCCGTCCGTGATCAGATCCATTTCGACCGCCCCCAGCGAGGCGAACGCCCAGCAGGCCCCTTCGGTTCCCTGATTACGGATTGCAGGCAATATGTTGCCATTCTCACGAGGATTGTAATAACTCACCTCCTGCCCGTTCCCGTCCCGGTTCGGAGAGAAGGAGTGGATCTGATACTGCGAAGTATTTCTCCGGTCGCCGACGATCGGCACGTCGTAGGGCAGCTCATCCGGAATATATCCGCCATTCGATCCGTCCTCCTCATGCTCCACGAAGACCGTGAAAACAAGCCTTTCTACAAACTCCGCAATCTCCGTATCTTCCGCAAAAACCGGGGTAAACCGGTAGCTGCCCAGATGTTCGTCATAATCATCCAGACATTCCCAGGTCTCCACACCCAGTTCCCCGCTCCTGCTACCGGAAACATCTTCCGCAATGACCTCACCGTTCTCGTCCGTGCGGAAAGACACCGTGCCGCCATATTCCACGGACAATGTGGACGGCATCTCTTCCAGCAGGCTCTGCAATGCAAGCTTGTACTCCGTCGTCAGCGAAGCCGGTGCCGGCGGCAGGATCTTTGTGACAACGAGTTCGTCAAATTCCCTGCGATCCTCCGCACCGGAGGCTTCCGCCGACGTCCCGGTAATCTCGGGGATCGTTTCTTCCGTCACGGCATCCGGTTCTTCCATCGCCTCGCAATCCGCATCTTCGGCGGACGCATCCTCCAGATCTTCTGTAACGACCGGATCGTCATTTTCACCCAAAGATGCCGCCAACACCTGATCCGTGTTGGTCGCGATCATCGCCAACGCCAATATGACAGTCAATACCCGTTTCTTCACCATGTCTTTCCTTCCTGTTTTTTCGTCTGCGTTTCCTGCTTATTTCTCCAACCGCTCAATCCTGCACGTATGCGTCTTGTCATCCTCATCGTAATTGATCCCGACAAACAGCAACTCTCCGCTGTAATGGGCAAGTGAATCAAAATACCGTTTCTCTTTTATCTGATCGATGGCGCTCTCCGCTGTTTTGTTCCGTTTCAGTTCGATGATCATGGCAGGCAGATCGGTAACATAGGGAATAAAGACCACGTCCGCAAAACCTTTCCCTGCCGTCATCTCCCTCACGATCGTGTATTTGTTCAACGCATAGATATATGCAAGATAAATGGCGCTCTGCAGTGCATCCTCATTGTTGTAGCTGCGGTTGGTCGTCACATGGACGTGACTCTCATCCAATGCCCGGGCTACCGCTTCTTCTTGTCGACATAGATCTCGCCTGCCAGCGTCCGTCTGAAATTCTCATATCCGGGATTGAGATAAACTCCCATCCGCGACTCCTCACATCTTCTGCTTCTGGAAGAACAGCTCCAGTTTCTTTAACAGCCCTTCCTGGTCGATCGTCTTTAACAGATAATCCGCGGGCTTTAAGGCCAGCACCTTCATGATGCTCTCCTTATCGCCCTTGCCGGTCAGGAACATGACCGGGATGCGGCTGGTCTCGACCTCGCTCTTTAACATCTCGAGGACCTGCGGTCCCGGCGTCACCGGCATCTCGTAGTCCAGCAGGATCAGATCCGCCTTGTTGCGGGCCAGGTACTGGATCGCCTGGAGGCCCGAGGCCGCCATGGAGACACGGTACTTGGGCTGCAGCCAGTCGCGGATCGTGAGCATGTACGTCGAATCGTCATCCACGACCAGGATGTTCTTCTTGCGTGCCTCATACTGCTCATCGTCCACATAGCGCCTGGCGACCTCGAGGATCTGCGGCAGATCCATCGGACGGTCGAACCACTTGAGCACGTAGGTGTCCGGGAAGTACTGATACACGTAGTCCTTTTCAATCTTGGTGGCGATGAGGAGCAGACGCTTCTCCGTATCGATGCACTGGTCCTTTAAGAACACCAGCATCTGCCGGATCTCCTCCACGGACTCGTCCGTCAGCAGGATGAAGAGTTCCGTGCCCTCCGCCTTGACCTCCAGCTCCTCGATGGCAGGCGAGGAAAAACAGACAGGGATCCCCTGTTCCTGCAGCTTGGAGATGAGACCTTTCACGGTGAAGGTCTCCGCTCTGGCGATCACCGTTACATTTTTCATTCCTTTTCCTCCGTTACGATTTTGTCAGATATACAAATGTCAGTGCATCCTTGCCCCACACGAGCGAGGTCGCAGCCGATGACTGCAGGATGCGGACCTCTTCAAAATTAACTCTCTTGCGGATGAGGAGTTCGATCTTTTTCGCCTCATCGGGCAGGAGATTGGGTGCCAGCACATACAGGCGGGATCTGTCGATACTGCCGCCGGCGAGCGCCTTTCGCACAAACACCGACAGGTACTGGTGCCTCGGCCCCGTGACGAAGCCGCGCACACGCATGCCGCCGATCACCGGGGTGAACAGAGGCCGCAGCATGAAGCTCCGGCAGAAATTGTGGAAGCGCTGGCTGATCCTGCCGGACGAATAGAGCCTGTCCGTGGTATCCGCCAGGATCGTCATGCGCACATGATCCCTGGCGCCGTTCAACGCGTGTACCAGTTTCTCCGGTGTGATATTCTCCGCGCCGGCCATTCTGGCAGCGATGAGCACCATCATGCCGATGCCGCCGGACACAAGGCCCGTGTCGTACACCGTCACATTGTCAAAGGAGTGCGCCGCCTCCGTCGCATTGCGGTAGGACTCCTCTCCCGCCGCCGAAGTGGTCAGATGGAAGACATGGTCCGCGCGCACCAGATTGTCCGCGAAGAAGCTCTCGTAATCCTGCACGGTCGGTGCTGCGGAGCGGATCGCCTCCTGCGGTCCCTTGGTGAAGAACGACATGATCTCGCCGGTGCTCACCTCCGCGCGGTCGATGAAATCCCCTTCCTTGGTGTGGATCCGGTAAGGCAGGATCTCGATATGATGCATGGACAGCAGCTGGTCCGGGATATCGCAGTCGGAATCCGCCGTGATGATCAGATTCTCCTTGCGCTTGTAGGCATCAAACACCTGCTCGCCGCCCTGCATGTTCTCGATGCCGGTGAGCGTGACCAGATGCTGCGGGAGTCTGGCGAGCACCGCGCTCTCGAGCTGCGCGCCCGTGACAGGCTTCAGCAGATAGCCGTCGAAGCCGCTCCTGCGGTAGAGTGCCTGGTTCTCCGAACCCGCGTTGGCCGTGAGGACGATGATCGGCGTCTCACGGTTCATGCCGCCCATCTGCGCGCGGACCGCCTGCAGCGTCTCGATGCCGTCCATCTCCGCCATCAGATGATCCATCAGGATCACGTCATAGTGGCGGTTCTGGGTCAGTTCCAGACAGGCCCTGCCGCTGGAAGCCTTATCGATATGCACCTTGGTGGCCTGCAGGAGTTTCGCCGCCACGGAGCGGTTGAGTTCGTTGTCATCCACGATGAGCACGTTGGCGCCGGGCGCCTCAAAGCTCTGCCGGTAGATTTCCTTGGTGCTCTTCTCTTTTCCGACATCGAGCTTCAGATGGCCCAGCGGTTCATCCTGTGCGATATCCTGCGGGATCCGCACGCGGAAGGTGCTCCCCTTGGTGTAGACGCTGTCCACGGTGATCTCTCCGCCCATCAGTTCCACCAGCTGTTTCACGATGGAGAGTCCCAGACCCGTGCCCTCAATATAATGGTTTCTGTCCTCATCCACACGGCGGAACACGTCAAACAGCATGGGCAGCGATTCCTTCTTGATGCCGATGCCGGTATCCGCGACGCTGCAGATGAGATCGACCTTTTTGATATCCGTCGTGGATCTCCTGCACTCCACGGTCAGCGTGACGGAACCCTCCTTGGTATATTTCACCGCGTTATTCAGCAGATTGATCAGGATCTGCTTGATACGGATATCGTCGCCGATGAGGCTCCGGGGCATCATCTCATCTACATCCACATGAAATTTCAGTCCCTTTTCCTTGGCGGGATTCCAGATCATGTTGACCACGTCCTTGAGGACCTCGCTCACGAAATAGGGATTGGGCACGAGCTCCATCCGGCCGGATTCCATCTTGGACATGTCCAGGATGTCATTAATGAGGGCTAAGAGCATCTGGCCGGCGCCCTGGATGCTCCGGGCATCCTCCGCCACCTCCACGGTCACCGCCTCGCGCATGATCATCTCGTTGAGGCCGATGATCGTGTTGACGGGGGTACGGATCTCATGGCTCATATTGGAGAAGAACCGGTTCTGCGCCCGGTTGATCTCCTCGATCTCACGGCGCTGTTCCTTGGCGATCTTCTGCTCCCTGATGTAGATATTGGTCTCAAAGACGACCATCAGGCTGATAAAGAAGCCTACGATGATGGTGGAGGCCAGAGAATCGGTGTAGGCCATACTGGCGGTATGCGGTATCACGAGAGCCGGGAAATGCCACTGTATCGCGTAACAGGCGATCAGAATCAGACCGCCTGCCGCAAGGAAGAAGATCCTGCGTCTGCCCCTGAGGACGAGACTGACATAGATCGCCGCAAAGAGGAACCACATCGGCGTCCCGCCGTACATGCCGCCGGAAGACAGAAAAATCGCCGGCAGCATGATAAAGATCAGCATAAGGGCGATCAGGGTCGCGCCCGTCTGGATCCTGTGAAAATGTATGGTCAGATAGAACAGGACGAAAAAGATCCCCAGTCCGAAGAAGATCAGCAGGATATCGGTCATGCTCTCTCCCATAAAGATCGAGAGGATGGACATGAGGAACAGCGCCCCCAGACCGAAGAGACCTGTAACGCCAAAGGAACGCTCCTGCAGGTCGAGCTGATGATCAAATAAAGAGGCTATCCACTTCTTCATATCGCATCCCCCTCTTCTTCCGCTCTTGCCTGCAGTCTCTGGATACAGTCGGTATAGACCGCACAGAGTTCCAGATGCTCCTTCTGGATCCGCTTGCCGTTGCCGTCCGCGATCGCCTGCTCCAGACGCCTGGCCTGGCGGGAGAGTTCCTCCTCGCCCATAATGCCGGCGCCGTCCCTGAGTGCCCTGAGTCTCGTGAGATACGGGCCCATGGTCTGTGTCGCATAGGCGGATTTGAACACGCGGAGATTATGCGGCATCTCTCCGATAAAGATCGCCCTGAGACGTCTGTAGAATGCCTCGTCTCCCAGACAGTGCGCGATCCCGAGTGCCTCGCCGGACTGCGCGAGGGCGAGCTGTTCCGATCCGGTCCCGTTCTCCGCCTTTTCCAGGCGGACAGAGGCGGGCGGCAGGATGCTTGTGAGCACGCGTTCCAGCTCCCTCGTATCCACCGGCTTGGCGAGGAATCCGTCGAAGCCCTCCTCGAGGAACATCTCTCTGGCGCCGCTGACGGCATTGGCGGTCAATGCCACGATCTTGGTATCCTTGCCTCTGACCTTGGCGGACTGCCGGATAAGCTTCATCGCCTCGATCCCGTCCATCTCCGGCATCATGTGATCCATGAAGACCAGATCGTAATCGCCCTTTTCGTACAGATCCAGAGATTGTCTGCCGGAGAGTGCGGTCTTGACGCGCATCCCGTAGCCGGAGAAGATCCCGTTGGCGACGAACAGGTTCATCTCCTCGTCGTCCACGACGAGGACTTTGAGTCCCGGGAAGGAGACACGGTACTCCGTGCGGACCGGATCGATCTCCATCTCGATCCTGAGCGCGTTGAGGATCCTGGCGACCGGGAATCCGTAGAGAGGCTTGCGCAGGATCGTGATGCCCTTGCTCTCCTTCGGCATGTATTTCTGATCCGCGACGACGATCACCTCGGACGATCTCGCCAGCTGTGCGAAGTAGGCGGGATCCTCCTCGTATTCCTCCTTCGCCGTGAAGATGTGCGTCGGAGAGTTCTCCTCCACGATCTGTCTCAGATCGCCGAGATTGCCGGCACGTTTCACCGGCATATGCAGTCCCCGTACCATGTGTGTGATCATGGATTCATAGAAATCGCGCACCAGCGGCACGCCGAATTTCTCACTGCGCAGATAGCAGGCGACCTCGAGACGGTCGGCGTTGGCGATGCTCATGCACGGCGTCTCGTCGATGACAGCCTGCGGGATGGAGATCCGGACCGTCGTGCCCTGTCCGAGCGTTGAGGTCATCGTGACAAAGCCGCCCATGGCGTGGGCGAAGCCGTATACGATGGAGAGACCCAGACCGATACCGCCCGCGTTGCGTGTCCTGCCGGAATCCGACTGATAGAAGCCGTGCGAGATCTTGCTCAGTTCCTCCGGCGGGATCCCGCAGCCCGTATCCGACACCTCGATGCGCAGATTGATGCCGTAGGTGCGCTCATCCGCGGTGATGCGGACATAGATGCCGCCCTCCTTGGTGAACTTGTAGGCATTGTCGATGAGATGCCACAGCATCTTCTTGATCCTGCGCGGGTCGCCCTTCAGCTTGGTGGGGACCGCCGCATCCACGTCCACGATGAGATCCACGCGGTCCGCGAAAGAGGAATCCGACATCTGGAACATCGTGATGACATCATTGAAGACCGAATGGATGCTGTAGGTCTCGGAGGACAGGATCAGCCGTCCCGTGTCGATCTCGGTGTAGTCGAGGATATCTCCCACCTGCTCGGAGAGGCGGTTGCCGGCCCGGAAGATGGAGGTCATCTCCTCGCTGGGTGTGCCCTCCTTCTCAATGAGGATCGAGGAGAGACCCGTAACGGCATTGATCGGAGTACGCAGTTCATGGGAGACATTCGCCATGAAATCCTCGGTCCTGCGGTTGACCTCCGTCAGCTGCGAGACGAGACGCTCCTGGATCTCCCCGGTCCTCTGTCTGCCGCTGATGGTGGAGCGTGCGAACCGCGCGGACAGGATCACGATCATGACATGCAGCAGGATCTTGGAGAGGGTCAGTGTATCCGTCAGCACGCTGAATCCGTAGTGGACGATGATCTGATAGGCCAGCGTCAGAAAATAGACGATCTGGCCCGCGTCGAAGACAACATAGTCATCCGACAGCGAGAACAAAAGGAACACAAAGCAGATGATCAGAGAGATATCGAAAAGACTCGATTCATGCACGCCCTGATAAAAGGTGACGGCATAATACAGCAGCGCCATCGCATAG